>JAEEGG010025973.1_pt1 | contig 11224 bp, 8 predicted proteins | sample 9134161 | NCBI WGS metagenome assembly JAEEGG01 (sample SAMN16246543, study PRJNA631951) | gut metagenome | biome: gut microbiome; feature: rumen; material: CR-attached | host: Bos | place: Iran: Karaj | collected 2018-10
ATTTTGTGCGGTTTTTGAAAAGACGACCAACATACAATGAAAGATAACGTCAAGGAAACGGTCAGAAATCTGCTGACCAGCTATCTGGAACAAAACAACCTGAGGAAGACTCCGGAGCGTTTTGCTATCCTTGATGCTGTGTATGATATTGACGAGCATTTCACGCTGGAAGAATTGAGCGAGAAACTGAATAATGAAGAACGGTTCCCCGTTAGTAGAGCAACCTTGTACAATACGCTGAAACTCTTTTTAGAGCTACGCCTGGTGATTCGTCACCGTTTTCAGGGTACGACGAAATATGAAGCATGCTACGATAACAACAGCCATTGTCACCAGATATGTACCGTCTGCGGTAAAGTGACGGAATTCAGGTCAAAGAAAATAAACGATGCTATTGCGTCAGTACGACATAAACGCTTTCATAAGGATGGCTTCACGTTATATGTCTACGGCATCTGCAGTTCCTGTAGAGCCAATCTGACCAAACAGGCCTCCAAGCGAAATAAACAGAAAAAACAATAACACAATACTTAGACAACAATGAATCAGGGAAAAGTTGATGTCCTGCTCGGTTTGCAGTGGGGCGACGAAGGAAAAGGAAAGGTGGTCGACGTGCTGACCCCACAGTATGATGTGGTAGCCCGTTTTCAGGGTGGTCCTAATGCAGGACATACGCTGGAGTTTGAGGGACAGAAATATGTGCTTCGTTCTATTCCGTCGGGTATCTTCCAAGGTGGTAAGGTGAATATCATTGGTAATGGTGTCGTTCTGGCTCCAGACTTGTTCATGGACGAAGCCAAGGCACTGGAAGCCAGTGGCCATGAGTTGAAGGAGCGCCTGCATATTTCGAAGAAAGCTCATCTCATCATGCCGACCCATCGTGTGCTTGATGCTGCCTACGAGGCTCAAAAAGGAAAGAACAAAGTGGGTACCACCGGTAAGGGCATTGGTCCGACATATACTGACAAGGTGAGTCGTAATGGCTTGCGTGTAGGAGATATTCTTGAAGGCTTTGAAGAGAAATATGCTGCCCATAAGGCACGTCATGAGGCTATCCTGAAGTCGCTGAACTTCGACTATGACATTACAGAGGTAGAGAAGAAGTGGCTGGAGGGTATCGAATACCTGCGCGAGTTCCATCTGGTGGATTCAGAACATGAGATCAACAATTTCCTGCGTTCTGGCAAGAGTGTTTTGTGTGAAGGTGCTCAGGGAACGATGCTCGATGTAGACTTCGGTAGCTATCCCTTTGTGACCTCTTCTAACACCATCTGTGCTGGAGCCTGTACGGGTCTTGGTATCGGTCCCAACAAAATTGGTGAGGTGTTTGGAATCATGAAGGCATACTGTACTCGTGTGGGAGCAGGTCCATTCCCGACGGAACTGTTTGACGAGACAGGTAAGAAGATTCGTGACCTGGGACATGAATATGGTGCTGTGACTGGTCGTGAACGCCGTTGTGGTTGGATTGACCTTGTTGCCCTGCGCTATTCAATCATGGTAAATGGTGTCACACAGCTCATCATGATGAAGAGTGATGTACTCGATGGCTTCGACACCATCAAGGCTTGTACGGCGTATAAGGTGAACGGTGTTGAGACGCGTGATTTCCCATACGATATCGAGAAGGGTATCGAACCCATTTACAAAGAGCTTCCCGGCTGGAAGACTGACATGACGCAGTTTTCCTCTGAGGACCAGTTCCCGAAGGAATTCAGCGACTATATCGCCTTCCTGGAAAAGGAACTCGAAACACCAATTAAGATTATTTCTATTGGCCCGGACAGAGCCCAGACAATCGTACGAAAGTAATGGCACAGAAACCAAGTATACCTAAAGGAACACGTGACTTTGGCCCTGTCGAGATGGCCAAGCGCAACTATATCTTCAACACCATTCGCGAGGTGTATGCCCTCTATGGCTTCCAGCAGATAGAGACACCGGCTATGGAAACGCTACAGACACTGATGGGCAAATATGGCGAGGAGGGTGACAAGTTGCTGTTCAAAGTGCTGAACAGCGGTGATTGTCTGACTAAGATTTCTGATGACGAACTGTTGGAACGTAACAGTCTGCATTTGGCATCGAAGATGTGTGAAAAAGGACTGCGCTACGACCTTACCGTTCCCTTCGCCCGTTACGTGGTGATGCATCGCGAAGAACTGCAACTGCCGTTTAAACGTTATCAGATTCAGCCAGTATGGCGTGCTGATCGCCCCCAGAAAGGACGCTATCGTGAGTTCTATCAGTGCGATGCAGACGTGGTGGGCTCTGATTCATTGCTCAACGAGGTGGAACTCATGCAGATTGTCGACGAGGTCTTTTCCCGTTTCGGCATCCGTGTACAGATAAAAATCAACAACCGCAAAATTCTCTCTGGTATTGCCGAAGTCATCGGTGCTGCTGAAAAAATTGTCGACATCACTGTAGCTATTGACAAGCTCGATAAAATCGGCATCGACAATGTGAATCAGGAACTGCGTGAGGATGGCCTGACGGAAGAACAGATTCAGAAGCTGCAGCCCATCATTATGCTCTCTGGAAGTAATGACGAGAAGTTGGCAACAATTGCGGAGGTATTGAAAGAAAGCGAAACAGGTCTTAAAGGCGTAGAAGAACTGCGGTTTATCCTTGATACGCTGAAAACTGTTGGCCTGAAGAATGAAATGCAACTCGACTTGACGCTGGCTCGTGGCTTGAACTACTATACAGGAGCTATCTTCGAAGTGAAAGCACTCGACGTACAGATAGGTTCTATTACCGGTGGTGGACGTTACGACAACCTGACAGGCATTTTCGGTATGCCCGGACTCTCTGGCGTAGGTATCTCTTTTGGCGCAGACCGCATTTACGACGTGCTGAACCAGCTTGACCTCTATCCCAAAGATTCCGTTACCACTACGCAGTTGCTTTTCATCAACTTTGGTGAGAAAGAGACCGCTTATTGTCTCCCCATCATCAATAAGGTACGTTCACAAGGCATTCGTGCTGAAATCTTCCCTGATGCAGCAAAGATGAAGAAGCAGATGTCGTATGCCAACAGTAAGCAAATTCCTTATGTTGCTCTTGCTGGTGAGAACGAAATAAATGAGGGGAAAGTAACCCTGAAGAATATGGAAACAGGTGAGCAGCATATGGTTACACCGAACGAACTCATCGAAAAGATAAAATAGACAAAAGACAAATAAACAATCACTTATCAATAAATCTCGTAAAAAATTTGCGGGATTTATTTTTTATCCGTATCTTTGCAAAACAATTATTTATTTATTACTAACAAACTAAACAACTGCGATTATGAAGAAAAAATTTATCTGCGCCGTATGTGGATATATCTACGAAGGCGATGCTGCTCCTGAGAAGTGCCCCATTTGTAAGGCTCCTGCTTCAAAATTCTCTGAATTGAAGGATGATGGCGAGACGACTTATGCTACTGTTCACCGCATTGGTGACGGCAAGCCCGAGGGTGTCTCACAGGAAATGATTGACGACCTGCGCAACCACTTCAATGGTGAGTGCAGCGAGGTCGGTATGTATCTGGCTATGGCCCGTCAGGCAGACCGTGAAGGATATCCAGAGATTGCAGAAGCTTTCAAACGCTATGCTTTCGAAGAGGCAGACCACGCGTCTCGTTTCGCTGAGTTGCTGGGCGAGTGTGTATGGGATACAAAGACCAATTTGGAAAAACGTGCTGCTGCCGAGGCTGGTGCCTGTGAGGATAAATTCCGTATTGCCAAGAACGCCAAAGCTGCTGGTTTCGACGCCATCCACGATACTGTTCACGAGATGGCCAAGGACGAGGCTCGTCATGGTGCAGGCTTTGCAGGGCTGTTGAAGCGCTACTTCAAATAAGAAGTAAAAAAAGGTAAAAAAGTAACAAGGTAAAAAATAAATTGCGGAAAAAGTCGTTTTATCTTTGTATGATAAGACGACTTTTCATTTTTCTATTCCTGATATCAGCTCTGCTGACGGCTTGTACCGATAATGATTCGTTTGGTATCAATAGGGGAGACCGCCTGACGTTTACGTCGGACACCATCAAGTTTGATACTTTGTTCAGTACGGTTCCTTCAGCCACTAAGACGTTCTGGATTCATAATGAATCGTCTGACGGCATACGCATTCGTACTGCTCGTTTGGAGCGTGGTACGCAGTCTGGTTATCGTGTCAATGTCGACGGCACTTATCTTGATCCTGTTGGTACCGATTTCGAGATCCGTAAAGGTGACAGTTTGCTGGTGTTTGTCGAGGTAACTACCCGTGAAGTGCATTCCAAGGAACCTCAACTCATCGAAGATAATCTATTGCTGACATTAGAGAGTGGGGTAGAGCAGCGTGTCAATCTGCGCACCTTCAGCTGGGATGCTTTGAAGTTAAGCGAACTCACCATTCATCACGATACAGTGATTTCGTCACGCGTACCTATTATTTTATATGGGAAAGGCATAGAGGTTGCTCCTGACGTAACGCTCACTATCCGCGATACTGAACTTTACTTCCACGATGATGCAGGTATTCTGGTAAAAGGACAGTTGCTGGCAGATGGTTGCCTGTTCCGCGGAGACCGCCTTGACCGTATGTTTCCATACCTGCCTTACGATCGTGTGAGTGGCCAGTGGCTAGGTATAACCCTTACATCACCATCGGAAGCCAACGTCCTTGTAAATTGTGAGATTCGAAATGCTATTGACGCTCTGATATGTGACAGTTCAAGTGTTGTTCTAACCAATTCCATTATTCATAACAGTAGCGGTGTTGGACTCTCTGCACGCCAGTCCCATGTGACGCTGAGTTATTGTCAGTTGACCAACACCTTTGGCGATTGTTTGTCACTAGAAGGCTGTGAGGCCATCGTAGACCATTGTACACTGGCACAGTTCTATCCGTTCTCTGCCAATCGTGGCTATGCACTTCATTTCGTCAATGCCAAAAAGTCATTACCGATGTTGCTGAAGTGTACCAACACACTTGTCACAGGATACGCTGACGATGTGGTAATGGGCGAGGTTCAGGACACTACCGTTGTATATGACTATTATTTTTCCGACTGTCTGCTGCGTACGCCCATTGTTGAAGACAGCACGCGCTTTGAACGCATCATCTGGGAAACATCAAAGGATTCCATTCAGGGAACAAAGCATTTCGTTAATATCGATGAGGACAACCTCTACTACGACTTTACCATTGATAGTATATCGCCGGCATATAGTCGTAGTATCGGTCGGATTTTTTAGCTTTTGCCAAAGCTGACATGTATTAAATATTCGGTGTGTCCCAAACCTTTGTCTCTGTACAGTTGATGGTTTGTGACAAGCGTCCTATACGGATAACAAATTCACCTTCTTCCAATGTCCATCGGCAGTCAGCACCAACAAAAGCAAGATTCTTGGCAGGCAGGCTGAAGGTAACGGTTTTTTGTTCTCCAGGCTCCAATGATACTTTAGTAAAGTCGCGCAGACGCTTATTGTCAGGTACGATACTTGCCACAAGATCACTGGTGTATAACAATACGGCCTCCTTACCTGCACGACTTCCTGTATTCTTCACGTCGACACTGACAGTGAGGATATCATCAGCTGAGAATGATGATGCACTGACCTTCAAGTTCGAATATTCGAAGTCGGTATAGCTCAGTCCGTAGCCGAAGGGCCACTGCAGGCTAACCTTTGCGTCGTAGTTGTAGGCGCCTGCCATCGTGCCAACTTCCTCAGAAACCTTGTAGTCGTAGGTGTTCAGAGAGTTGATTTCACGTGGATAGGTATAGGGCATTTTTCCTGAGAAGTTCACGTCGCCAGACAGCAGGTTAGCCAAAGCATCACCTCCATAGTTACCTGGAATCAGGATATCGACGACAGCTTTAGCCAAAGGTTCGATATCAGCAATCAGTCGTGGGCGACCCTCATTCAGCACGAGGACGATAGGTTTACCCGTCTTGGCCAGTTCCTTTACGAGGTTACGCTGGTTCTCGCTGAGCCACAAATCGGTCAGGTTACCTGGCGTCTCAGTATATGAATTTTCACCAATGCAGGCGATGATAACATCAGCTTGTGCAGCAGCTGAAACAGCTTTATCGATTTCAGGCTTGTTCTCATCGTAGTAGGCACCATTCTCATTGTAGGTCACACCCTGTTCCAGGATAATGTTTTCCTTGCCATACTTATTGCAAAGAGCCTCGTAGATAGTGTTGTATTTCTCTGAGAGATCCTCGGCTTTAGAGCCCTGCCATGTGTAGCTCCATCCACCATGCAGACAGCGCATCTGATTGGCATTGGGACCAGTGAGGAAAATCTTGGGTGATAGGTGATTGGTAATAGGTGATAGTGGCAGTATATTGTTGTCGTTCTTCAGAAGTACCATAGATTCCTCAGCAGCTTGCAGAGAGGCTTTGGCAAACTCCTCGCAGCCGAACTTCTCGAAGCCTTTGCCACCAGTGTTAGGTTCATCGAATAATCCAAGGCGGTATTTAGCACGCAGAATACGACGCACGGCATCATCTATTCTACTCATACTGACTTTTCCTTCCTGTACCAGTTCCTTCAGCAGAACACAGAACTCCACGCTGTACGGATCCATTGACATATCGATTCCTGCATTAATGGCTATACGGATGGCGTCCTTCTTGTCCTTGGCTACCTTTTCACGCGTGTACAAATTATTAATGTCTGCCCAGTCAGTTACCAGAAAACCATCCCACTGCAGATCTTCCTTTAGCCACTTTGTCATGTATTCATAACAGGCATGTACGGGAACACCGTTAATTGAGGCCGAATTGACCATCATGGTCAGCGTACCAGCAAGAGCTGCGGCCTTGAATGGTTCAAAATATTTTTCACGTAACATCTGGGGAGACAGATAGGCTGGGGTACGGTCCTTACCAGTCCAAGGGGCGCCATAAGCAAAATAGTGTTTTGTGCTCGTACCCACATGGAAACGGTCAATGTGGTTGTTATCGTCACCCTGATAGCCCTTGATTTCAGCCATAACCATCTTAGAATTGACAACAGCATCTTCGCCAAAACTCTCGTAGACACGTGGCCAGCGGGGATCGCGACTCAGATCCACTACAGGATTATATACCCACGGACAATTGGCTGCACGACTTTCGTAGGCTGTAATCTCAGCACCCAAGCGAGCTAGTTCGGTATTGAAAGTGGCACCAAGGTTGATAGGCTGGGGAAAGAGCGTACCACCTTGCGTATAAGTCACGCCGTGGTTATGGTCCAAACCGTAAATGTCGGGAATACCCAGATAATTCATCGATTTCTTCTGGATGAGTGATATCCATTGCTGCCATTGTTCAACACTTGGCGCACGAGTACCAGGAGCATTCAGAATTGAACCCACTTTCCATTTTGAAATGAGCGTGTCAAGCATAGTCTCATTTAACTTCCAAATACGTTTTGTGTCACCTTTATAAATATCTACAGGATAGTTACCTAACTGTTCGATAATCTGTGCATCCGACATGTTTAGGATCTTATCCGTCTCAGCTTCCGGACGACCGTATTGTTGCATGACAGAGCGAACTTTATCACGGTCAACCTGCGCATTCTCGACAGTCATTTTGCCCATTACGTCGAGGTTTAGTTCAAGCATCTGACCGATTTTCTCGTCCAGTGTCATTCTTGAAAGTGTTTTATCAATTTTTGCTTCAATTTTTGCATCGCGTGGAATTGCTGGCTTCTGCGCAAAACAATTAGCACTTCCAAGTAACATCGTAATTAATAGAATTTTTTGTTTCATTTGTTTTTGGAATTTAGTTTTGTTTTAAATAAATTGATATGTTTTGTTTGCAAAGATACAAAATAACATTGATATTACAAAAACAATATCTGTATTTTGTTATTACGAAAAATAATTATAATCCAACTATTTATCATAATGCTGATTGTTTGATAGAACACTAAAACAGAAAAGCAACCACAAATGCTAAAATAATGTAAAATTGTGATAATTTGCTATCTCTGCTTTGCAATTACGATTATTATTTGTACCTTTGTGGACGTTTTATAAACAAATAATAGATGGAGGCTTTCTTCAGAACTCATCGCTATTTAGTTGAACATGTCAACGCACCCGTTCGTCGAACTCTCATGGATGAAATCGACTGGAACGACCGTATGATTGGAATCAAAGGAACTCGCGGAGTCGGTAAAACGACATTTCTGTTGCAATATGCTAAAGAGCATTTTGACATTCAGAATCGTAAGTGTTTGTACATCAACATGAATAACTTCTATTTCCAGGGACATGGCATTGCAGATTTCGCTGGTGAATTTGTTAATCATGGTGGCCGTGTTCTGCTCATTGATCAGGTTTTTAAACAGCCCGACTGGTCATCACAACTACGAAAATGCTACGACATTTTCCCTACACTCAAAATCGTTTTTACTGGCTCTAGCGTAATGCGACTGAAGGATGAGAACCCTGAATTAAATGGTATTGTAAAGTCATATAACCTACGAGGCTTTTCATTTCGCGAGTTTATTAACTTATTGACTAACAACGACTTCCAACCTTATTCTTTGGAAGAAATTCTAAATAATCACGAACGAATTATTAAAAATATTCTGCCTAAGGTTTCACCTAATCGTTATTTTCAGGATTATATCCATCATGGTTTCTATCCATTCTTCCAAGAACATCGTAACTACAGTGAAAACCTTCTGAAGACGATGAATATGATGACCGAGGTAGATATCCTTCTCATCAAACAGATTGAACTGAAATATCTGACGAAGATTAAGAAACTGTTCTATCAATTGGCAGAAGATGGCCCTAAAGCACCGAATGTCAGTAAATTGGCCCATGACATTGAGACAAGCCGTGCGACGGTTATGAATTACATCAAGTATCTCACTGACGCCCGTTTATTAAATATGCTTTATCCAAAGGGGGAGGAATTTCCAAAGAAACCTTCTAAGGTGATGCTTCATAACTCTAACCTACTCTATGCGATCTACCCTATCCATGTTGACAAACAAACGGCGATGGAGACTTTTTTCGTCAACTCTTTATGGAAAGATCATAAAGTAAATCAAGAGGGGCACGGTCCATTTTATCTGGTTGACGGCCATCTGAAGTTTCGCATCTGCGATGCCACCTCACGTAATAAAATAAAGTATACGAGCGATACGATTTATGCAAGATACAATACTGAAATTGGCAAGGACAACCAAATCCCTTTATGGTTATTAGGCTTCCTATATTAAACATTTTATCAAAAACGCAAACGTTTTAGTATTATTTTTCAATTACCGCTTTGCAATTCACAGAATTATTAGTAACTTTGCAGCGATTAAAAACAAATACTAATTATTAGGTATTGATTCAGGAAATATTTGTATTATTTATATTCTAAACAAATGGCTAAAGAAAAGAAATTTATCACCTGTGATGGTAACGAGGCTGCAGCTCATGTGAGCTATATGTTCTCGGAGGTAGCTGCTATCTACCCCATCACCCCATCTTCGCCAATGGCGGAGCATGTAGACGAGTGGGCTGCCCGTGGTCGTAAGAACCTTTGGGGTCAGAACGTCTCAGTTCAGGAAATGCAGTCAGAGGCTGGTGCAGCTGGTGCTGTTCACGGTTCTCTGCAGGCTGGTGCTCTCACCACAACATTTACTGCATCTCAGGGTCTGCTCCTAATGATTCCTAACATGTACAAGATTGCTGGTGAGCTGATTCCTTGCGTATTCGATGTTTCTGCACGTACCTTGGCATCTCACTCTCTGTGTATTTTCGGTGACCACCAGGATGTTATGGCTTGCCGCCAGACTGGTTTCGCTATGCTCTGCGAGGGCTCTGTACAGGAGGTGATGGATATGACTGCCGCAGCTCACCTGGCTACTCTCGAGACCTGCGTACCATTCGTTAACTTCTTCGATGGTTTCCGCACATCTCACGAATATCACAAGATTGAGCTTCTGGATCAGGAGGATGTTCGTCCTCTCGTTAAGGAGGAGTACATCAAGCGCTTCCGCGATCGTGCTATGAGCCCAGAGCGTCCTATCACTCGTGGTACCGCTGAAAACCCCGAGACCTTCTTCACACACCGTGAGGCTTGCAACCCCTACTACGATGCAGTTCCCGAGGTTGTTGAGAAGTATCTGGGCGAGCTCTCTAAGATCACAGGTCGTGAGTATCACCTCTTCTCATACTACGGAGCTGAGGATGCTGACCGCATGATTATCCTGATGGGTTCTGCTACCGACGCTGCCCGCGAGGCTATCGACTACCTGAATGGCCAGGGCCAGAAGGTGGGTATGATCTCTGTTCACCTCTATCGTCCGTTCTCCATCAAGCACCTGCTGGCTGCTGTTCCCAAGAGCGTGAAGCGCATTGCCGTGCTCGACCGCACGAAGGAGCCCGGTGCTAACGGCGAGCCTCTGTACCTCGACGTGAAGGATGCTTACTACGACGTGGAGGACCGTCCTCTCATCGTTGGTGGCCGCTACGGTCTCGGTTCTCACGACACCACTCCTGCTCAGATCATCAGCGTATTCAACAACCTCGCTATGCCCGAGCCCAAGAACCACTTCACTATCGGTATCGTCGATGACGTGACCTTCACCTCTCTGCCTGCCGTTGAGGAGATTGCCCTCGGTGGCGCTGGCATGTTCCAGGCTAAGTTCTATGGTCTGGGTGCTGACGGTACCGTAGGTGCCAACAAGAACTCCGTGAAGATTATTGGTGACAACACTGACAAGTACTGCCAGGCTTACTTCTCTTACGACTCTAAGAAGTCGGGAGGTTTCACCTGCTCGCACCTGCGTTTCGGTGATACACCTATCCGTTCTACCTATCTGGTAACCACACCTAACTTCGTGGCCTGCCACGTTCAGGCTTACCTCCACATGTACGACGTGACTCGTGGTCTGCAGAAGAACGGTCAGTTCCTGCTGAACACCATCTTCAACGCCGACGAGCTCGAGAAGTTCATGCCTAACAAGGTAAAGCGCTACTTCGCACAGAACAACATCACTGTATATACCATCAACGCTACCAAGATTGCACAGGAGATTGGTCTGGGCAACCGCACCAACACCATCCTGCAGAGTGCATTCTTCCGCATCACCGGCGTGATTCCCGTAGAGCTCGCTGTTGAGAAGATGAAGGCTGCTGCTCTGAAGTCTTACGGCGCTAAGGGTCAGGATGTGGTCGACAAGAACTACGCCGCTATCGACCGTGGTGGTGAGTACGTTCAGCTGACTGTTAAGCCCGA
>JAEEGG010025976.1_pt1 | contig 11224 bp, 10 predicted proteins | sample 9134161 | NCBI WGS metagenome assembly JAEEGG01 (sample SAMN16246543, study PRJNA631951) | gut metagenome | biome: gut microbiome; feature: rumen; material: CR-attached | host: Bos | place: Iran: Karaj | collected 2018-10
ACCAATAACGCAGAACTTAATCTTGTCTTCATCCCATTCAAAATTATCTTGTTCTTTAAAATCAGATACTACTTCTTTAAATAGATTATCAAAACCAGTACCATGTTCTGCAGATATACCAATTACTTTTTCAAATCCTAATTCATAGAAATCATAAAGATTTTCTTTAGATGCTTTAGCATCCATCTTATTAACAGCTACAATAACTTTTTTATTAGATTTATATAATATATTTCTAACTTCTAAGTCATTTTGATTAATACCTTCAATACCATCAACAACAAATATAACTACATCAGCTTCATCTATAGCTAGTTCTGCTTGCATTTTTATTTGTTCGTTGAATTTTTCATTAGATAGATCTATTCCACCTGTATCAATTACATTAAACTTATAATCTCCATAATGACCTACTCCATAAATTCTATCTCTAGTAACACCTGGAGTATCTTCAATTATAGATATTTTCTTACCCATAAGTCTATTAAATATAGTTGATTTACCTACATTAGGTCTACCTACTAGGGCAACTGTTGGTAATTTCATGTTATTCACCTCCTATACTCAAAAAAAGAATAGTTATTATTTATTATAAACTATCTTTTCTAATTCATTATGTATTTCGCTCTTACCAAGTTTAGTCTTAGTAGAGAAAAGTACAATATTATCTTCTTCAAATACATTTAATGTATTTTTAATAAGATTTAGATTTTTATCTCTATCATTTTTAGATACCTTATCAACCTTAGTTAATACTAAAGTAACAGGTAAATTATGATACTTTAAGAAATTGTACATAAGCATATCATCATTTGTTGGTTTAATTCTAAAGTCTACAAGCATATATACTCTTTCTAAATTATCCCTATTTGCTAAATATTCTTCAATCATTAATCCAAATTTTTGTTGCATTTCCTTAGATACATTTGCATATCCATAACCAGGAACGTCAACAATATAGAAATCATTATTAATACTGTAGAAATTTAATGTTTGAGTTTTACCAGGATTAGAAGATACTCTTGCGATATCTTTTCTTTCTACTATTGAGTTGATAAAACTACTCTTCCCTACATTACTTCTTCCTACTAATAAAAATTCAGGTTTCTTATCTTCTGGATATTGACTTTGTCTAACAGCCACTATCGGCTCAGATACACTAATAATTTTCATACTAATCTCCTGCGTGCAAAAATTATATCATATAATGAAAAATAAAGCAAATTACTCATTTGCTTTACTATATTTTTCACATACTTTATCTAAATCATTTATTATATTTTTAACATTAGAATCATCTTTTAATCTAGCACCTGATGCTAAGGCATGTCCGCCTCCACCATAGTTTTCTAGAACTTTACTAATAACAGGTCCTCTACTTCTAACATTAACTTTAACTAGGTTGTTTTTAACGTCATAAGTAAATATAGCCCAAGCATATACTTCATTAATATTATTTAAACTATTAACTATATCTCCTGGATATGATGTATCATCACCATATTTCTTAATTATTTCATCTGTTAAGATAATATAAGCAAATCCATTCTTAGTAACAGTCATATTTTCTTCAATATATCCTTGAAGTCTAACTTCATCTAAGTCTCTAGAATATATTTTAGAGTATATTTCTGATGTATTAATTTTATTTTCAGTTAATAATCTAGCAATTAATTCATATGTTTTTGGAGTTGTATAATCATACAAGAATCTACCAGTATCAGATACTATTCCTGTGAAGAACTTTTCTGCTGCATCTTTTTTAACTTTTAAGTTATTTGAGTATGCAAAATCTAATATCATTTGGCAAACTGATGACTCTTCTGGTTCTACCCAAGATATATCTCCAAACTTATCTATTACTGGGTGATGGTCTATTTTAATAACATATTTAAATTCATTTATGTTAGTAATACCATCTATTCTTATTAGATTTGGAGTATCAAGTACAAATAATAATGCATTTGATACATCTAGATTATCTATGTTATCTAGTTTACCCATAAATTTAAACTTGGAAGCATATACTCCAATAGTATATACTTTCTTTTTAGGATAATTATCTAATATTAGATCTTTTAGACCTAAAGAAGATCCAAGAGCATCAGGATCTGCTCCTATATGTCTTGCGATAACAATAGTATCAAACTCCTCTATCTTTTTTAATATTTCTTTTTTCATTTTATTCTCTTTTCTATTTAGCAAATTCATAGGCATCTCTTCCAATCATTACTTCTTCATCTGTAGGAACTACATATACTGGAATAGATGAATCTTCAGTAGTTATTACTCCTTCATGAACATCTTTATATCCTAGAATTTCTTCGTTTGCACTATTATCTATTTTTACTCCTAAAAAGTCAAGTCTTTCTAGTATTTCTTTTCTAGTAGCAGAGTTATTTTCACCAACACCTGCGGTTAAAATAATAGCATCTACTCCCTTTAATTCAAAATAATATTTAGCTATGTAATCTACTATTCTATCTACATACATGTTTAATGCTGTTCTAGCTAGTTCTGATCCTTCATCTGCTAGTTTTCTAACATCTCTCATATCTGATTCTCCAGTTAAACCTAGTAGTCCACTTTCTTTATTAATAACCATAGCTATATCATCTTTAGTATATTTCTTTTTACTCATAATATATGGAATTATAGATACATCTATATCACCACATCTAGAACCCATAATAAGTCCTGCATTTGGAGTAAATCCCATAGAAGTATCAATACATTTACCATCTTTAACAGCAGATACAGATCCACCTGATCCAATATGACATATAATTAGTTTCTTATTTGAACCTAATTTTTCTTTCATATGTTCTGTAATATATTTATGTGATGTTCCATGAGCACCATATTTTCTAACATGATATTCAGTATACCAATCTAGTGGTAAAGCATATAAATATCTTTCCTTAGAAATAGTTTGATGGAATGCTGTATCAAATACACAGACATGTACTGCATTCTTAATTACTTCTTTAGCAGCCTTAATTCCTGTAGCAGCAGCTTTATTATGAAGTGGAGCTAAACTAGCTAAATCTAATACATCTTTAACTACTTCATCTGTAGCTATAACAGATGATTTATAATGGTCTGCTCCTTGAACTATTCTATGTCCTACAGCTTCTATTTCATCAAATGATGAAATAACATTTAATCTAATTAATTCATTCATTAATTTAGAGAAAGCATCTCTATGATCTGGTAAATCACATTTCTTTTCTCTTTTTTCTCCATTTACTTTAATTGTATAAAAACCATCTTTAATACCAATTCTTTCAAATACTCCAGAAGCAAGTACTTTTTCTTCTGGCATTTCATAACATTTAAACTTTAATGAAGATGATCCTGCATTAACTGATAATACTTTCATAAGCATACCTCCTAACTAAATTATACAATAAAAAAAACATATTTAAAATATGTTTATTTTAGTCTTATTATTAAATTTACAATAATAGCAATATATACTAGAACTACTACTCCAAGTACTATAGCTTCAACAAAACCTGCTTGTCTATTAGCACCAATATTAACTTGTTTCTTCATAGTTTTAGTTTTTGCTCTTTCAATAGTAGGAGCTTGAGTAGTTTGAACTTGCTCATTTACTTCAGGAACTTCTAATGCTGTAGGAGTATCAATAGTTATTGGACTCATAGCAATAGTTTTACCAGTATTAACTAGCATATCAGGTGTTGAAGGTATAGCTGGAGCAGCTGGTGCTTCAGGTGCTACTGGAGTTTCATCTACAGGAGATGGTATAGGAGTAACTGGAACAGTTTCCTTAGACTCAGTGGAAGTCTTATTTATACCTTCTAATAAATCAGCCATAACTGTATTATATGTAGATTCATTTATTCTTAATAAATCTTTATAATATACTTCTAATTCAGGATGATCTTTATACACTGCAATCTCTTTACCATTCTTTTTTACTACTTTAACAATACTACCCCAATACTTTTTACGCTCATCAGGAGTAACCTTATCATTATCAATTTGAGAAACTAAAGTCATAAATTCAACCATATCTAAACACCTACTTCTCTATTCTAAGTATATTATATCATATTATTTTATTATATAACAATAAAAAATAACTAGTTTTTACACTAGTTATTCTCTTTTTCCTTGAATTACGTTTAGGATTCCATCCATCTTCTTATTAACGTTATCTATTTCTTCTTGAAGAGCAGCTTTTTCATTATTTAATGATAAAGTTTCTTTTTGTTTTTCAAATAAATCAAACTTAGTCTTTGATAATTCTTCTTCAAGTTCTTCTATTCTCTTTTGTTGTTTTGCATATACATCTAATAAAACAGGTTCAACATCTTTCTTGAATTGTTCTTCATAATCTCTACTATTAACCTTTTGATCATAAACAACTGTCTTATCTTCCATAGCTGGCTTTTTAACTTCTGGTTGAGTAACAGAGTTCATAGCATTTTGAATAGTTTTTGATCTAGCTTGTAATTCTTCAAAAGTAGGTATCTTGATTGTTTTTTCAAGTTTTAATTCATTTTCAGAAATGTTACTAACAACAGGTTCTGAAACTTTTTGTTCTACTACAGGAGCTTCTTCTTTAACTGGTTCCATCACTTTTGGTTCAGAAGCAGTTTCTTCACCATACTTAGAAGCTAATGTATTAGCAAACTTTTGAGAAACTAATAATTTTTTTGGTTTTCTAATTGAGATTTCTTCTCCTAATACTTTAATATTAGATACAAAAGTATCTCCAAGTGGACTAGAATCTTTAGCAAATACTTTTAAAGCATCTTTAACATTATTCCATTCATCGTCACTTGCTATTTCTTTATATGAATCAAATGCTATACCAGTTACATATATTTTAATCATTTCATTTTCATTGATTTCATTATATGTATATACTAAATAATCATTATCATTTAGTTTAAATCTAATTAATGCTCTAGCATCTACTGGAGTACCATCTTCGTTTATAACATAGAATAAATTTTCATTCATTTATTAACACCTACCTACTATATAAATTATAACATGTTTATATCTTTTTAGCAATAAAATATTTGCATCCATAAGCACAGTTTTCTTCAATATATTTATCTACTCTACTATACTTATTTATATTAGATGCTTTATTATTTTTATCGTCATAAAAACCTTTTAATCTAAGTTTACCGTAGGCATAGTCTCCTACTATATAATCATATATTTCAAAGAAGTCTGTATATCTATTTAAGAACTCTTCTTTATCAAATGCGTCTCTATAATCTTTAATTATTTCATATTCATATTTTTCTGTTTTTACTTTCATGTTTATCACCAATTTAATTATAACAAAAAAATAGTCATATGACTATTTTAATATGTAATATTTAATAAAGAAAGCTGCTATAACTATAAATGCTATAACAAATATAACTATTAATACTTTAGTTAGATTATTAGATTTCTTTAAGTTTTCTGCTTCTTCTTCTACTAAATCAAAATCCTTAGTATCAAACATAAATGTACTTGAGTTATATGGTTCTGATTTTTGTTCTTCTATTTGTTTAACTTCTACTGTATTTTGTTTCTTAACTGCATCTTCAGTTAAATCACTAAACATAGACATAGCAAGATCTTCTTTAGTAGCATTAGTTAAAGTATTCATAAGTTCTAGAAGTTCTGTTTCTTCATGAAGTAATTTATCATAAGCATCCTTTGTTTTTTCTAATTCTTTTTCTATATCTATATGACTAGAATACTTACTTTGTGTTTTTCTTCTTTCATTAGCATCTTCAAATATATCACGACTGCTTTTAGCACTCTTTAAAACCTCATTTATATCATATACCCTATCTATATCAGCTGATGTAGAAATACTCTCTAAATCGGCATATAAATCACTTGTAGGATTATATGTTTTCTTTTCTTGATATTTCTTTTCTTTTTCTAATATATCTTTAATCTTATCTATATCTATAGTCTTAGAATTATCTAATACAACAGAATTAGAATAACTAGTATCACTATATAAATCTTCGTATAATTGTTTATTTCTAGCTTGTCTACTACTTGTAGTAGCATTCTTAGAATACTTTTCTACTCTTGAACTCATATAATCACCTACTTTACTATATAAATAATAACATATTTTTTAATTATTTACAAATGAGTTTTAATTGATTATAATTTGATTAAAGGAGATAAATATGAAACTAAAAGTAGATAGTGATAGATGTTTAAGATGTGGAATGTGCGCTGCAAGTTTTCCAGAAGTATTTGACTTCAATGATGAAGGAGATATTGAAGTAAAAAACGAAAATATAAAAGAAGATAATAAAGAAGAAATTGAAAACTTCAAAAACGAAATGTGCCCAGTAGGAGCCATTGAAGAAGTAAAGGAAGAAAAAAAAGATACTAACGAGTAGTATCTTTTTTTATTAGTTCTAATAATTCAATTATTTCCTGTTTAGATAGAGGTCTATATTCTCCAGATCTAAGATTACCAAGTCTAAGTGTTCCATAAGCTATTCTAGTTAATTTTAAAGTATCATAACCTAGTTTTTCAAATAGTTTTCTAACCTCATGGTTTCTACCTTCATGAATAGATATTTCTACTAAACATCTATTAGTTTTCTTATCTATTTCTTTAACTTTAACTCTATCAGGAGTACATTTTACTCCATCAATTACTAAACCTTTAAGTAATTTTTCACTATCTTCTTTTGTAAGTATAGAATCTAATTTAGCTAAATAAGTCTTAGTGATATTATTACTTGGTTTCATCATCTTATTAGCAAAATCTCCATCATTAGTAAGTAATATTAGCCCTGTTGTATCATAGTCTAATCTACCAATGGGATAAATTCTCTTATCTGTATCTATATAATCAATAACAGTCTTTCTACCTTTATCATCAGATGAACTTGATATTACTTCTCTTGGTTTATTAAGCATATAATATTCTTTTTCTTCATAAGAAATAGAATGTCCTTCAACTATAATAATATCTTTAGAATCTACTTTAGTTCCTAGTTCAGTTACTACATTACCATTAACTATTACTTTACCGTTAGAAATTAATTCTTCTGCTTTTCTTCTAGAAGCATATCCAGAAGCAGCAATAACCTTTTGTAATCTTTCCATTGTATATTCCCCTTTGCGATAAAGATTATAACACATAAATAAAAAAAAGAGAAATTATTTTCTCTTTTTTGTTATATAGACTAATGTAGCCATTAATCCACCAATTAGAATTAATGTACCAGCAATTATTAATCCGTATCTTACTACTTTCTTACCAGTTTGAATTTCAATTATTAATTCGGCTTGTGCAGTAGATCCTTCTAATTTCTTAGATTGGTTAATAATTGTAGCAGAACCTTTAGCATATCCTTTTCTATCTAGTTTGATAATAGCACTGTTTTCAACATTTGCAACTTCATATCCTTTAGGAGCCTCAAGTTCTAGAATTCTATATGTAGTTCCAGGAGTCATATCAATAAATGTAGCAATACCATGAGATAAAGTAAATTGAACTTTACCATTTTCAGCATCTTCTTTAAATACATTTGCTTGAGCTTGATATGTTCCATCGTTTTCTACAGATACTAGTTTAATATCTTCATATTTATTAGTATCTTCATTATATTTTTGAATCTTAAATTTACCACCAGCTAAATAATTACCATTTTCATCTACTTTATAGAAGTTAAACTCTTTAGTAGCATTAGAAATACTTTCTAGACAAGATTTCTTATTATTTACTGTTGGTCCATCAGATTTCATATCAACTACTAATTTAGTATATGCATCTTCACCTTCTGGTAATACATATGGATCAATAGTTTCAATTTCTTTTAAGTAATAAGTTCCTGTTGGAATATTATTAACTCTAATGTTACCATTAGCATCAGTAACTAATACTGTAGCACCACTAACATCATTGGCAGTTCCAGAATAATTATATACTCCAGAAGCAGCTGTAGCAGTAACATACTTATCCTTAGTTTCATTCATAATAATGAATTTAACTCCTTGAAGTAATGTACCAGCTTGTCCTGTCTTATTAACAATTATTCTAGTAGTATAGTTCTTAAGTGTTAATGTATTATTAACAGTTAATTTCTTATTAGCACAAGAAGAATCTTTTCCACAATCAAATACATTATAATCTTCTTCAACTTTAATATAGTAAGTTCTATCTGCTATATCAGAAGTTAATATATATGGACTAGGAGCAGCTGTTTCTACTACTTTATAAATGCCTTTTTCTAGGAATCTAATTTGATATGTTGAATAGTTATTATCAGTTATATTAGTAACTGTTCCACTATCACCAGCCCAACTAAATACATTGTTAGACTTACTAAATTTAACTTCTTCACTAAAGTTACTACCTTTATAAATCTTAAATGTAGCACCCTTTAATGCTTCGTTATTTTCATTTAATTTACTGATATTAAATGCTCTAAAGTTATCAACTACTTTAATTTCAAATCCATGTATAATATCATTAAATGAAGCTTGTACTTCGTCAGTATTTGATGAAGTAATTGATCTAGTATTTAAATCAATATTTAACTCTGTATCACGAATCTTTTCATATCCATGAGGAGCAACTGTTTCTGAAAGAATGTATATACCACTTCTTTCAAGTACTACACCATCTTCATTACCAGTTAAAGGAAATTTAACAGTTGGATCACTCTTTAATGTTAAAGTAAATTTAGCACCATAAACTTGTCTAGTATCAGGACTAAATTTAGTAATAAATGCTTTAGCTTCTTCTGTTCCTACAGTGAACGAACCCGCAATAGTAGCTCCACCTTCACCATTTATAATTCTTTGCCAATCTCTATGACTTGGGAAATCATAATACCACCATTTACTTGTTCCACTACCAACTACATAATTACAAGTAATTGTTACATTTTGAACAGGATCAGGTGAAGTAACTATTGCATGATCACCAGAAATACTAATTTTTACATTTGGATAACCTGGAGCATCACAGTTTGAAGTAAATCCACCAAGTTCATTACTAATTACACCTGTAGTATACTTTTGTTGTTTTGAATCCCATCTCATAGTATAGTTTTTAAATAATGCAGGAGCATAAGTGTTTTCACCTTTTCTCTTACTTCTATACTCGTTAGCAGCTTTTAATGCAGCTTTATATTCTGCTAATAATCTAGTTTTTGGTTTGATAATTACTTCATATGAACATTGTGAAGCATATGATGAACCATCACTACATGCTTCTGGAACATCTTGTAAACCAAATCTTCCTCCACCCATTACTTCCCATACTAATATTTGTTTAACAAATATTTTTTCTTTTACTGTTTGATCTTTAATTTTGTCAATTGATACAGTATGATCTTCAGAATAATGATATCCCGAAGCAAGAATATCTTGAAGTGTTTCAATTTGTTCGGCAGTAAGTGTACCAGATTCTACTGAATTTACATTTCTTGAAACCAAACTATCAAAATTATCGTTATAAACATACGCATCTAGCTTTGGACTATTAGTATCTTCAATAGGAATACCTCTATCAATACAGTAAGCGTGGTAATATTTTCCATCTGAAGACTTAGCTTCATGGATGTATTGGCTCTTTAGTATACCTCTATGTTCATTTGGGCCAATATAGAATGTTGGAGTTGAATCTTTACCCCAAACATCATTTATTGAAAATTTCTTATTATTATATGTATAATTATTAGAAATTACTTCGGCAGGACTTCCTTTTAACTTTGATAAAAAGTTAAAGTTAAATCCTGCTTTTTTTCCAAATACGATTACACAAGGAATAACAATAAGTAATAATAAACTAATAGCGTATAATGCTTTTTTCTTCTTCATCATGTTCACCTACTCTCCACATCCAGGTTCAGTACACTCTGTACCTTGATTTCCTGTCTCTCCACTACCAGAGTCTCCTCCAGTATTAGGATCAGTAGTTTCTACTGGATTAGCATCTTCAAATGTTATTGAATTAAAGTCTATATCAGATGTTTTTTCACCCATTAATACAGGTTGTTGAGCAGCTACTATATTAGTATATGTTCCACCTTTATTAGTATCTAAATCAAGAACTAATTTAAAGTATTGTCTATCTCCTGGTAATAATAACTTATCTTGTAATCCAGTGTAGTATAGAACACCATCATAAATTGTCCAGTCCTTGTTTTCTTCTAATGTTCCATCAAATGTCATACCTGCTGGAACTAAGTCAGCAATTATTCCAATATAACCAGGGAAATATTTAGTATTAACTATATCGAAACTATAAGTTACTCTAAACTTAGTATTTCTAATATTTCTAATATCTATATTAACTTTAGTTGCTTTTTCATATTCATATGTCTTAGTTCCTTGGTTAGATGTTTGAACAATATTAGTTATATATTTATTAATTTCAACAGCAAATTCTTTTCTTATTCTTAAACCTAAGTTAATGTAGTTCTTATTTTCAGAACCATTTTGACTAGTTAAAGTAATAATATCAGAAACAGCTTCATTATCAGCTTGATTCTTAGCTATTGCCTTAGAATTTACTTGTTTATTACTATCTCCACCAATATATTTATTACTTGGTGTATATTTATTTCCATCATATCTAAATAATACATAATAATTACCTGTATTTAATCCAGTAAATGTATATGCACCGTTTCCATCAGTAGTTGTAGTAGCAACTAATTCATCATTTTCTGAATCAATATATGCATTTGGATTAGCAGCATCAGAAGCATTGTATTCAGTACTACTTAATTTGTATAATTCTACAACGATATCTTTCATTTGGTCTTCACCAACTTCATAAATATCGCTATAGTTATAATCTTCAAATACAAATCCAGAAATTTGTCTACTATAAACTTCTACTAATGATTCAGATGAGTAGAAGAATAATTTACTACTTAATGAATTTGGATCACATGGCCCTTCTGGATCTTCATCGTATCTTCCTTCACATTCAGGAGCAAATCCTTGAGGTCTATTAACTACTAATGTAAATCCATTATAATATGCATCTGCTTGAGCATTCTTAACTGGAGTAACAGTTACATTAATTCCGTTTTCAGAAACGAAGTATGTATCAATATCCCAGTTATCATTTTTAACAATCTTAATAGCAGTAGCTTCTACTTCTGTACTTGGATTTGTCCAAGCAGTCCATGTTGTAGAACTATCTGAGTTAACCCTGTTATTAATATCACTAACTACGTTAGCAGCA
>JAEEGG010025977.1_pt1 | contig 11223 bp, 9 predicted proteins | sample 9134161 | NCBI WGS metagenome assembly JAEEGG01 (sample SAMN16246543, study PRJNA631951) | gut metagenome | biome: gut microbiome; feature: rumen; material: CR-attached | host: Bos | place: Iran: Karaj | collected 2018-10
GGTACGTATCAAGTTCATATCTGAAATGGGTAACTGATTGAAACAACAATAAAAACTATATCAACATGTCATTTTTAGAAGATAGAGTTGCGATGGAAGGACTAACGTTTGACGATGTCCTGCTTATTCCCGCTTATTCAGAGGTTCTGCCGCGTGACATCAATCTTACTTCAAGATTCTCACGCAACATCACCCTCAACATCCCGTTTGTGACAGCAGCTATGGATACCGTAACTGAGTCACGTATGGCTATCGCCATCGCCCGCGAGGGTGGTATCGGCGTTATCCACAAGAATATGCCTATAGCAGAGCAGGCCCGCCAGGTGGCTATCGTCAAGCGTGCTGAGAACGGAATGATATACGACCCTGTTACCATTCACCGTCAGAATACCATCAAGGATGCCCTGGCACTTATGGCAGAGTATCATATCGGCGGTATACCCGTTGTCGAGGAGGATGGCAAACTGTGCGGTATCGTCACCAACCGTGACCTGCGTTTCCAGCGTAATTATGACGTCAAGATTGAGGATGTCATGACCAAGGAGAACCTGGTTACCACACATCAGCAGGTTGACATGGAGGCTGCTTCACAGATACTCCAGGAGAACAAGATCGAGAAGCTGCCGGTTGTTGACAACAACGGTAAACTGGTAGGACTTATCACATACAAGGATATCACCAAGGCCAAGGATAAACCCATGGCATGCAAGGACAGCAAGGGCCGTCTGCGCGTTGCCGCAGGTGTAGGCGTTACAGCCGATACTCTGGAGCGTATGAACGCACTTGTTGAGGCAGGTGCCGATGCCATCGTAATCGATACCGCCCACGGTCACACCAAGAGCGTTATCGCCAAACTCAAGGAGGCTAAGGCAAGTTTCAAGAACATTGATATCGTTGTAGGTAACATAGCAACCGGTGCAGCCGCCAAGATGCTTGTCGAGGCAGGTGCCGATGCAGTTAAGGTTGGTATGGGTCCCGGTTCAATATGCACCACACGTATCATAGCAGGTATCGGTGTACCTCAGGTATCAGCCGTATATGATGTATATTCGGCCATCAAGGGTTCGGGCGTTCCGATCATTGCCGACGGCGGTCTGCGCTACTCAGGCGATGTTGTCAAGGCTCTTGCAGCCGGTGGCGACAGCGTAATGTTCGGATCACTCGTAGCCGGTACTGAGGAGTCACCCGGTGAGACCATCATCTTTAACGGACGTAAGTTCAAATCATACCGTGGCATGGGTTCTCTGGAGGCTATGGAGAACGGTTCAAAGGACCGCTACTTCCAGGCAGATACCAAGGATGCCCGCAAGCTGGTTCCCGAGGGAATCGCAGCCCGTGTTCCTTACAAGGGAACTCTTTACGAGGTTGTATATCAGCTTGCAGGAGGTCTGCGTTCAGGAATGGGCTATTGCGGCGCTCCCAATATCGACAAGCTGCATGAAGCCAAGTTCGTACGCATAACCAACGCCGGCATGAACGAGAGTCACCCGCATGATGTGGCAATCACAAGCGAGGCTCCCAACTACAGCCGCCACGAATAAACCAAAACCATAGTTTATGAGACGTATCCTTTCATGCATTGTTTCCGTTCTTCTTTGCATACCGTCATTCTCACAGGACGATGTGGTGGTCATGACGGTCAACGGATATGATGTTTCCAAGTCGGAGTTTGAGTATTTCTTTGAGAAGAACAACTTAGAGAACAATATCTCAAAGAAAACCGTCAGAGAATATGCAGACTTGTATCTGAATTTCAAGCTAAAGGTGCAGGCTGCAATTGATGAGGGCCTGGACAAGTCCGAGTCATTCATCAATGAGTACAGGATGTATCGTGACATGCAGGCCGAAGAGTATCTGCTTGACAAGGATTTCCTGGAAAAAGTGGCTCGTTCATCGTATGAGCAGTCTCTTGCGGAGATAGGTGAGACCGGCCTGGCGCACATATCCGTGATATCGGCCATTCCCGATGAAAAAAACGGCAGGACTCTGGACGATTGCTATGAGAGGCTGAATACCGTTTATGACAAACTGAATGCCGGAGAGTCATTCAGGCGTATGGCTTACGAGTATTCGGATGATGATCTGGCCCAGAACGGAGGAGAGGCCGGCTGGGTGTCATGGAAACAGCTGCCCCAGGAGGTTTCGGAGGTGGTGTTCTCACTTGAAGAGGGAGAATACAGCAAGCCTTTCATATCGGATGGAGCGGTTTTTTTAATCATGGTTGACGAACGCCGTCAGTTAGGCACCTATGAGCAGAACCGCTTTGATATAGACAACTGGATGAGAGAAACCGGAGTCTATGATGAATCAAAGCGCAAGGTAGCCAACGAATATGCCGCACGTCTGGGATGGACCATACGTGATGAAGAGGCGGTGGCGCACCTTGACAGCGTTCTTGAGGATGTTGAGCCTGAATTCGGTAACCTTTCAAGAGAATATCATGACGGATTGCTTGTGTTTGACATAAGCAACCATGAGATCTGGGAGAGAGTGGCAAACAATCCCGAGGAGTTGGAGAGTTATTTCAATGCCAACCGTAAAAAGTTCAAGTTTGACAAACCCTGTTTCAAGGGCATGGTCCTGTTCTGCAGGAGTGAGGGTGATTTCAATCAGATAAAGAGTATTCTTGACAGGACCGACATGAGCGTATGGGTTGACTCAATCCTGGCTTACAACGGCAGGGATATTAAGGTACGTGTACTCAGAAGTCCTGTTGAAAGCGGTGTGTTCAGACAGGGCCAGAATGAATACGTCGATAAGGTGGTGTTCGGCATAGGCGATTTCAAACCTATGGCAGGCTATCCTTATGTGAATGTAGTTGGAAGAGTACTCAAAAAACCGGAATCCATACAGGATGTTTCGGGAGATGTGGCAGAGGACTATCAGAATTATCTGGAGAAGGAGTGGCTCAAACGTCTTAAGAGCAAATATGAATACAAGATAAACAAGAAGGCCCTTAAAACGGTCGGTCAGAATAAATGATGAGAATACTTCAGTCACGTAACCGGCTTACTGCAGGATTGTTTGCACTAATGTGCATTTTATTTCCTGTTTCCTGCAAGTGGAACAACAGCGTGACGGAATATGTCTACGGTAAGACTCCTATAGTAGAGGTAGGTACCGATGTCCTCTATGCGGAGGATATCAAACAGGTAGTTCCGCTTGGCCTGTCCGAAGCGGACAGCACCCTGTTTGCCCGTGAGTTCATAAAGAACTGGGCGCAGGATGTCCTGTTCTATCAGAACGCCATACGCAATATTCCGGATACAAAGGATATTGACCGTCTGGTTGAGAATTACCGGCGTTCACTGATAGAGCATGAATATCAGCGCAGGCTCATTGAACAGAAGTTCTCTTCCGAGATAGCTGATGAGGACATAGAACAGTTCTATAATGACAATGAACGTCTGTTTGTGCTAGATGAGTCTCTGCTCAAGGGACTGTTCCTTAAGATATCAAACAAATCCCATGATCTGGGGGATATAAGGAAACTGTATACCCGTCAGGACGACGAGTCTTTTGAGGAAATTGAGAAATACAGCATCCGGAATGCCGCACGCTGTGAGTTTTTCTATGATAACTGGCGTACGGTAGCGGAGATAGAAGTGCTGCTTCCGGGGTTGGATAAACCGCTCGAGTCAATGCTCAGGGAAAACAACAGTTTTGAATTCAGGGATGAAGAGTACATATATCTGCTGAATGTGAGTGAATACGCTCTCAAAGGAGGTATCGAGCCGTTGGACCATGCCCGTTCCAGGATACGCGGATTGCTCATAAACAGCAATGAGGTGTCATACATGAGAAAGATAAAGGAAGACCTGTATGATGCTGCCATTGAAAAAAACAGAATCATTTTTCATTAGGAGGATATACAAATGAAAAAATACATATTCATGACTGTCTGCCTGCTTACGGCTTTGTATACGCAGACCTCGGCCCAGAGCAACGTCATTGACGAGATTGTCTGGGTTGTAGGAGATGAGGCCATATATAAGTCCGAGGTGGAGGAGGCACGGAAGGAGGGCCAGAAACGGGGTATTCAGTGGGAAGGTGATCCCTACTGTGTAATACCCGAGCAACTTGCCGTGAACAAACTGTTCCTCAACCAGGCTGAACTGGACAGTATTTTTGTGACCGATGATGATGTATCGCAACAGGCTGAACTGGATTTCAAGAGCGATTTGAATGAGTTCGGATCGGAGGAGAAGATGGAAGAATATTACGGCATGACCTTGGATCAGGTCAAGAGCCGTTATTATGAAAACAGACGCCAGGCTCAGATTATAAATGAGGTCCGAAAAAAGATAATCTCCAAGGTTAAGGTAACTCCGGCCGAGGTAAGACGTTATATTAAAGACGTGCCGGCAGATGAGATACCCGATATTCCCACTCAGGTTGAAGTTCAGATAATCACCCTGGAGCCCATCATACCACAGGAGGAGATTGATGCGGTCAAGGATGAAATGCGCAGTTATATTGAGAGGGTCCAGTCCGGAGAGGTCTCTTTCTCCACTTTGGCCCGTCTCTATTCTGAGGATCCGGGTTCAGCACGTAACGGAGGTGACCTGGGCTTTTTCGGTCGAGGTGAGATGGTGCCCGAGTTTTCTGCCGTGGCTTTCAACATGACTGATCCCGACAAGATATCCAAGATAGTAGAGACGGAATACGGATACCATATACTTCAGTTCGTAGAGAGACTGGGTGACCGTGTCAGGGTAAGACATATACTGCGCAAGCCGCGTATTCCTATGGAGAGTGTAAACAACTGTCTTACACGTCTGGATTCCATAGCAAATGTAATCCGTAGCGGAAACCAGACATTTGAATCTTGTGTAACTGCATATTCACAGGACAAGGATACCCGTAACAACAAAGGTAATATGAGCAACCAACCTGCTCCCAACGTGCCGGGTACATCCAAGTTCAGGATGGAAGAGCTGCACCCCGAGATAGCCAAGGCTGTAGACAGGATGCACATAGGAGAGATATCGGACCCGTTCGTAATACAGTTGTCCAACGGCAAGACCATTTGTGCAATTGTTAAGCTCCGAAACAGGATAAACGGTCACAAGGCAAACATGTCCGAGGATTACGAGATCCTTTATGAAATGGTGAGCAGTCTCCGTCAGCAGGAGGCGCTTGAGAAATGGGTCCGTGAAAAGCAGCGTACCACCTATGTCCGCATAAGCGAGGGATGGAACGATTGTGATTTCATATATCCCGGATGGGGTAAGAAATAATAGGTCTATACACCGTCATGGCCAGGCTCAGGTTTTTATTATCGGTGCTCGTTTTGTGCTTTCTGACAACAGCCGTTGCTCAGGAGAACGTGACCGTACCCGATACTGAACCTGAAAAGACAGATACCAGTTGGGTCTATCTGCTCAATGCAGATATCATGCGTTATGACGAGTGGATCAATCCCGATGCACAACGGCTTATAGGCAATGTGGTTTTCAGGCACGACAGCATGTATCTGTACTGTGACAGTGCCCTTTTCTATCAGGAGAAGAATTCATTTGATGCATACCACAATGTCAGGATGGAACAGGGTGACACACTGTTCATGTACGGTGATTCCCTTTTCTATGACGGTAATACCAGACTGCTGCGTGTAAGAGATAACGTACGCCTTGAGAACAAGACCATGATTCTGCTTACCGACAGTCTCAACTACGACCGTAATACCGGACTTGGATGGTTCTTTGACGGCGGTACCCTTCTGGATGAGGAGAGTACCCTGATATCGGAGTACGGACAGTTTGACACCAACACCAATATGGCTGTTTTCATGGATGGGGTGTCTATGGAGAGTCCTGATTATACCCTTACAACGGATACGCTCCATTACAGTACCGATGACCATATCGCATACCTGTACAGTCCCGCTACCATAGTGAATGAGGACAATGTCATCAATACCAGCCACGGGCGCTTCAATACTGACAACAAAAGCGCAGTACTGCTGGACCGTTCCGTTATCGAGCAGAATGAGGGTGACAACAGAATAACAGGTGACAGTATCATTTATGAAAGCCAGTCGGGCCACATGGAGGGTTTCGGCGACGTAATCATAAACAATTATAAGGATAAGGTTGACGCCCGGGGCGAGTATGTGTATTACAACAGTGAGAATGACTCGGCTGTGATTACCGGCAAGGCATTGCTCATAGAGTACTCTGCGGGTGACAGCATGTTTGTCCATGCCGATACGTTCCGACTGGTGACATTCTACAATGAGGCCCGTGACAGTGTTGTGGAGCGTCAGATGCGCGGTTTCCACAAGGTGAGGGCATACCGTATTGATATGCAGATGGTGGCCGACTCCATGGTGTTTACCACCAGAGATTCCAGTCTTACACTGTATTCTGATCCCATTTTGTGGAACGAGGAGAACCAGATTCTGGGAGAGAAGATCATATTCTATATGAATGACAGTACTATAGATTGGGCGCATGTGATAGGACAGGCTCTTTTTGTCCAGATGAACGATGACATCCATTTCAACCAGATAGCCGGACGTGAAATCAAAGCCTATTTCAAAAACAGTGAGATAGATTATGCCGATGTGAACGGAAATGTCCAGGCAGTGTTCTATCCTCTTGATTCCGATTCGGCCATGATAGGAATGAACACAACTGAAGGATCCAGTCTGAGGACGTATTTTAAGATGCGTGCCGTTGATAAGATAGTTATGATTGGACACTCCAACGGTGTGATGTACCCGATGGAGAAACTGGATGAGAAAAAAATGTATCTGCCCAATTTCAACTGGTTTGAGAGAATAAGACCGGTTGATCCGGAAGACGTGTTCTACTGGAGGGGCAAGAGGGCTGAAGAACAACTTAAAAAGAGCAGTTCCAATAAAGAAGTTCCTCTGCCCACTTTACAGGGAGGTAAAAAGAAAAAGAGATAGTTATGGGAATGTTCACAGTTAGGGAACCGCGCCGTTTTGAACATAAGTATATTTATGTCGACGAACGTAAGGAGAAACTGGCCAAGATAGAGGAGAGAGCCAAGCGAAGACTCGGTATGCTGCCTGAGAAAGAGTTCAATCCTGAGGATATCCGCGGAAAATTCGTGGAAGCGACCACCCATCTTAAACGTCGTAAGGAGAACGGCGGACCCAGAATCACTTTCCCCGTGGCTCTGGTGCTCATCACCTTGCTGACCGGACTTCTGTTCTATCTCCTTAACGGCAGTTCTTTCCTATTCTGACAGCGATGGAGTGTAAGGTTAAAGTACTTTCTCAGCAGGTTGCCAGTCAGATCGCGGCAGGTGAGGTGGTAAACCGCCCTGCATCGGTGGTCAAGGAACTGGTGGAGAATGCTGTAGATGCAGGCGCGGACAGCATCAAGGTGATTCTGACCGATGCCGGCCGTACCTCAATACAGGTAATTGACAACGGCTGCGGAATGAACAGCGAGGATGCCCGTACGGCATTTGAACGCCATGCCACCTCCAAGATAACCCGGTCCGATGATCTGTTTTCACTTACCACATTCGGATTCCGCGGCGAGGCTCTGCCGTCTATAGCTGCTGTCGCTGAGGTTCAGTTGCGTACCCGTACGGCCGATAGCGAGACCGGTACCGAAATAACCGTCAAGGCATCTGAGACAGAAAGCCAGGAACCATGCGTTTGCCCTGCAGGTAGTTCATTTACCGTCCGTAACCTTTTTTACAATGTTCCGGCACGTCGTAAGTTCCTTAAAAGCAATCAGACTGAATTCGGACACATTCTTACCGAGATTGAGCGTGTGGCGCTTGCGCACCCCGAGGTCGCTGTGGAACTTACGCATCAGGGAGAGCAGGTGCTGTCACTGCCCGTATCGGCCATAAAGCAGCGTATTGTCAACCTGTTCGGCCGTAAGATGAATGAGGCCCTCCTTCCGGTAGAGGTGGAGACATCGGTTGTGAAGGTGAGCGGGTTCTGCTCCAATCTGGATAACGTAAAAGGCAAGGGCGCCAAACAGTTCTTTTTTGTAAACGGCCGCTATATGCGTCATCCTTATTTCCATAAGGCTGTGTTGAGCGCATATGAGGGCTTGGTGCCTGAAAGTGACCAACCGTCATATTTCATATTCCTTACTGTTCCGCCCCAAACTATCGACGTGAATATCCATCCTACCAAGACTGAGATAAAATTTCAGGATGAGCAGGTGATATGGAAAATCCTCATGGCTGCAGTAAAGGAGACTGTGGGCCGTTATGAGGAGATGCCCACCATAGAATTCGATACGGCCGATATGCCCGATATCCCCATCTATGACGCTTCGCGTCCGGTGGCACAGCCCAAGGTAAGTTATAATCCTGATTTCAATCCTTTCTCCCAGACCCGCAGCGAGACAGGACAGTCACGGGCCAACAGGGAGAACTGGAGCAAACTGTACGGAGACGTGCTGGAGCGTAAGGTGAACGAGGGCGAGATACCATACACACCCATGAGTGAGACTTTAATCTCCTCACCCCAGGAGGAACCGCTCAAGCCCTATCAGTTTGCCGACCGCTACATACTTGTCCCTTCGGATGAAGGGCTTATGGTAATAGACCAGCACCGTGCACATATAAGGGTCCTTTATGACCGTTTTATGGCCGATGCCAAGAGTCACGCATCGGCATCACAGGGCCTTCTGTTTCCGGAGATGTTCCAGTTGTCGGCCAATGATGCAGTGCTTTTTGAAGAACTCAAACCCCGTTTTGCTGCCCTTGGATTTGACCTTTCTGATATGGGACGCGGTGCGATAGCAGTACAAGGCGTTCCGTCGGGTATGGAAGGACAGGAATACGAGCGTCTTATTACAGATATGATTGCCGACCTCAGGATCAATCCCACACAGGAGGAGGACCGTCAACTTGAGAGTATGGCTCTGGCCATGGCCCGTAAAGCTGCCATACCGGCAGGGCGCCGCTTGTCGGATAATGAGATGCAGGAACTGGTACGTTCACTTAAAGCGTGCAGCATATCTTCACGTACGCCCGATGCCAAGACGGTTTACGTGATAAAATCCGAGCAGGAAATAGCAAAGTGGTTCTGATCAGCCTATCGGGCCGCGTTTGTGTTTGTTCCAAAGTCCGTAGATTTCACTTACATTACCCGCGGTAATGAATCCGTGAATATCATTTTTCTTCATAAAGTCCATGAGTCTTGAGAACTCATCCTGGGTTAGCAGGGACTGGATCTCTATGTTTTCTTTACCGCTGTATCCGCCTGTCACATGGTAAAGACTGCAACCGCGGTCCAACTCCTCAATAATGTACTTGCGCAGAATCTCGTGGCTGGAGGAAATGATACAAACCCTCTTGCGCTTGTTTATGCTGGCGGTAAAATAATCCACTACTATTCCGTTTATCCAGGTTCCTATAAGACCCACTACAACCATACGGAAGGGATTGATGGCAAATGCCGTGCAGCAGATGATTGCTCCGGCAACGGATATGGATGCGCCGATGTCAAAATGCAGGTATTTGTTTACTATCTTGGCCAGGATATCCAGACCTCCGGTGGAAGCATTGATATGGAACAGTATGGCCTGGGATGCGCTGAGCAGAAGTACGAAACAGCACAAATCCAGCCATATGTCTCCCATAACCGATGTTCCGTCTGTAATCAGTTCCGATGCCGGTAACACTTTCTCCCACAAGTCCATAAGTGGACCCAGTATCAGAGCGGTATAGACGGTTTTTATTCCGAATTCCCTGTCTATGAGCAGATATGCCAGAATAAGCAGGATGGCGTTGATGATTACGATAACGGTCGATACCTTGACGGTCATGCCAAAGATGTCGAATATGCCGCTTATCACGATTGAAAGACCGGAGATGCTTCCTACAATCAGCTTACTGGGAACCAGGAAGTAGTTTACCGCAAGGGCGGCAATGGCCATACCCACCGTCATTATAATCAGTTCCTTCCAGAACTTGCCTGTCCGTACCGCAGCCCATGCTGTATCGGCAGCATCCTTGATCTTGCTCATATAGTCCTTTTAATTGAGGTGCTTAATACACTCGGAATCCTATGATCTGGCGAACCTCGCGCAGAGTCTTGGAAGCGCTTTCACGGGCCTTCTCGGCACCGGCCAGAGCAATCTTGTCCAGAAGTGCGGTGTTGCTGGAGAACTCCTTTATGCGCTCGCGTATGGGATCGGTAGCGGCTACGATATCTTCGGCCAACTGTTTCTTGAGGTCACCGTAACGCAGTGTGCAGTCATTCCATTTGTCGTTGAAATAGTTGTAGGTATCCTTTGAAGATACAACTTCAAGCAGGGTGAACAGGTTCTGTATAACCTCCGGCTTCTCACTGTTCATAGCCTGCGGACCTGCATCGGTAACGGCTTTCATAACCTTCTTACGGATAACTGACGGCTCGTCGCACAGGTATATGCAGTTGCCCTCGCTCTTACCCATCTTACCTGATCCGTCCAGGCCGGGAATCTTGATTCCACCCTCCTTGGCCAGCGAGAATGATGCGGGCTCGGGGAAGAACTCCACGCCGTACATCTGGTTGAAACGGCGGGCAAACTTGCGGGCCATCTCCATGTTCTGCTCCTGGTCCTTGCCTACAGGCACCTTGTTGGCCTTGTGGATTATAATGTCCGATGCCATCAGGGTGGGATAGGTAAGCAGACCGGCGTTTACGTTATCAGGCTGCTTGCGGGCCTTCTCCTTGAATGAGGTTACGCGCTCCAGTTCACCCAGATAGGCGTTCATATTGAGATAGAGGTAAAGTTCTACTACCTCAGGTACATCGCTCTGTACATAAATGGTGGCTTTCTCGGGGTCCAGACCGCAGGCCAGGTACTCTGCCAGGATGGTGCGGACGCTGTTCTGTATGTTCTCAGGGGTGGGGTGTGTGGTCAGGGAATGCCAGTCGGCTATAAAGAAGAAGCATCTGTACAAATCCTGAAGCTTGATGAAGCTTGTTACTGCACCGTAGTAGTTTCCAAGGTGAAGGTTACCTGTGGGGCGTATGCCGCTGAGAACTGTTTCCATTTTTATTTTATATGATTTTGTACCGCAAAAATACCATAAAAGAGCCATACGGGGAAAAATATTCAAAAAAAAGGTCGTAAAGTTTTTGACTATCCGCAAAAGTCCTTATCTTTGCACCGCTTTTACGGAAAGCACGGGCGTTTAGCTCAGCTGGTTCAGAGCATCTGCCTTACAAGCAGAGGGTCGGCGGTTCGAATCCGTCAACGCCCACAAAAAAAGAGGTTCGCATTCGCG
>JAEEGG010025983.1_pt1 | contig 11221 bp, 8 predicted proteins | sample 9134161 | NCBI WGS metagenome assembly JAEEGG01 (sample SAMN16246543, study PRJNA631951) | gut metagenome | biome: gut microbiome; feature: rumen; material: CR-attached | host: Bos | place: Iran: Karaj | collected 2018-10
CGACCACGACGATGCCGGGGGCCAGCTGCAGGGCTGCACGGGCCTCCTCGGGGGTGATGGGTTGCTCGCACTCGATCCACACGGCCTCGCTGTGGGCACGCATGACGGGCACGCGCACGCAGGTGGCGCTGACACGGATGTCGCTGTGCATGATTTTGCAGGTCTCCTTGACCATCTTCATCTCCTCGCGGGTGTAGTCGTTGTCCTGGAAGATGTCGATGTGGGGGATGACGTTATAGGCCAACTCGTGCTGGAAATGGCGCACGGTGAGTTCCTCCTTGCCGACGGCTATCTCGCTGGTCTGCAGGGCGAGTTCGTACATCGCCTCCATGCCGGCGCCGCTGGCGGCCTGATAGGTGGCTACCTGCACGTTCTTGATGTGCGACAGGTTGTCCAACGGCTTGAGGGCTACGACCATGATGATGGTGGAGCAGTTGGGGTTGGCGATGATGTTGCGCGGTGTGACGAGGGCGTCCTCGCCGTTGACCTCGGGGACCACCAGGGGGACGTCGTCGTCCATGCGGAAGGCGCTGCTGTTGTCAATCATGATGCAGCCGTGCTTGGTGATGGTGGGGGCAAACTCGCGGGCAGGACCGGCACCCATGGCGACAAAGGCGATGTCGATGTCCTTGAAGTCATCGTTATGCTGCAGGCGTTTGACCACATAGTCCTTGCCGCGGAAGGTGAAAATGCGTCCGGCACTGCGTTCCGAGCCAAACAGCACAAGTTCAGTTACAGGGAAATTCTGCTCATCGAGCACGCGCATAAATTCCTGTCCCACAGCGCCACTGGCGCCAACAATCGCAACTTTCATTAGCTTAGAGTTTAGAGTTTAACGTTATTGAAAAAAATCCTTCGGTATGCTGCATGCAAATCATGTGCCAAGAATTTACACCTGGATGTGGGAGCCCTTGGCTGGGTCACCCAGCTGGGCCGGACAGGTGATATAGACATCCTTCACACCGTGCTCAAGAGCAGTGAAGGCATTGTCCAGCTTGTTGTTGAACCAATCCTTGATGATGTCCATGTCACGCAGTGCCTTGTATTGGGTGCGGCGCAGGTTGGCAATCACACTGTCGGGGTCGTCGGTATTAAGCAGCACACCCTTTTTCTCAAAGCAGTAAATGAGGGTGATGTCATATCGCATGGCCAGGGCCCGGGCAATCTCGGCCGCCAGGGCATCGGTCTCGTTGAAAAGCAAGGTGCCGCGCCCGTCGTGGGTGATGGGAGCAAGAACCGGCACAATGCCGGCGTCCAGCAACTGGGCAATGCCTGCAGTATTGACATGACGCACCTGGCCGGTGTCGCCCAGCTTGCCGTCGGGCAGGCGGGAGCTGGTGACCAGATTCATGTCGGCACCGGTAACTCCCAGAGCGTTGACCTTGACGCCCTGCAGCAGGGAAACGAACAGTCGGCTCACCAGGCCCCCATAGACCATCGTGAGCAGTTTGAGGGTACCCTCATCGACCACGGGACGGTCGTTAATGAGTTTGGTCTTGATGCCAAGCTTGTTGCCAATTTCCTGAGCCATCATGTTGCCGCTGAAGATGAGCAGCTTTTTCCCTTTGATGGCTGCAAAAGATTTCACAAACGTGCGCAGATCGTCGGCTTTCTCGACAATCTTACCACTGACCTTGACTATGGTTAATTTCTCGTTCATGTGACTTTATATGAAAGTAATGGAAATTTAGGGTTATAAACGGATTGTCAACGGGTAGGATCAGCTCTCGGCAAACTCCATCAGGTAGGCCTTGATGAAATCGTCGAGGTCGCCGTCCATCACACCGCCCACATCGCTGGTCTGGTGGTTGGTGCGGTGGTCCTTGACACGACGGTCGTCAAAGACGTAGCTGCGAATTTGGCTACCCCACTCAATCTTCTTCTTGCTGTCCTCGACCTTGCGCTGCTCTTCCTGACGGTGCTGCAATTCCTTGTTATAGAGAATCGAGCGCAGGTTGCGCAGGGCATTCTCACGGTTTTTGGGCTGGTCGCGCGTCTCGGTGTTCTCGACGAGGATTTCCTCCTCCTCGCCAGTGTAGGGATCTTTGTACTGGTAACGCACACGCACACCCGACTCCACCTTGTTCACATTCTGGCCACCAGCACCGCCACTGCGGAAGGTATCCCACGAGATGCGTGCGGGGTCAAGTGTAATCTCGATAGTATCATCGACCAACGGGGTGACGAAAACCGAAGCAAACGAGGTCATGCGCTTGCCCTGGGCGTTATAGGGCGAGACGCGCACCAGGCGATGCACGCCGTTCTCGCTCTTGAGGTAGCCGTAGGCAAAGTCGCCCTCGATACTGATGGTCACGCTCTTGATACCCGCTTCATCACCATCGATGAGGTGCTCGATAGCAGTCTTGTAGCCGTGACGCTCGCACCAGCGCAGATACATGCGCATGAGCATCGATGCCCAGTCCTGGCTCTCGGTGCCGCCGGCACCCGAGTTGATCTTGAGAATGGCGTCCATCTTGTCCTCGTCGTGGCGCAGCATGTTGCGCAGCTCGAGTTTTTCGAGCATCGTCAATGCCTTGGTGTAGAGGGCATCGACCTCGCTTTCCTCAACAAGTCCTTCCTTGACGAAGTCAAATCCTGTGGCGACCTCGTCAACCGCCAGTTCCACTTCCTCGCAACCGTTAATCCAATTGCGCAGGGATTTTATTTTCTTCATTTGCGCCTCGGCAGCCTTCTGGTCTTGCCAGAAGTCGGGCACATGGGTTCTCAATTCTTCCTCCTCGACCTCAATTTTCTTACCGTCAATATCCAGATAGCGCTTGAGGTCATCCTTGCGTTGTTGCAGTTCCTTGAGTTGTTCTTGTGTAATCATTTTTTAGTCCCTAGTTTCTAGTCCTTAGTCCTTAGTCCTTAGTCCTTAGTGCTTTGTCCTTAGTCCCTAGTTTTTAGTTTTTTACAGTTTCGTTGTTGTCTTTCTTCTTGCGATAGTCGGCGGCATACATTGCATCAATGAGCGGGCGATAACGTTTACTGATGACTGCACGCTTGATTTTCAGGGTGTTAGTCAGTTCTCCACTCTCCATCGTGAACGCCTTGGGCAGGAGGACAAAACGCTTGATCTGCTCATAGCTCGCCAAGTCCTTCTGATAGTCGTTGATGCGTTCCTCCATCATTTTGTGGATGTCAGGGTTGTTGACAAGATCCTCGATGGTTCGGCACTCGATGTGCTTCTTGTCAGCGTAGGCCCTGAGTTCCTCAAAGTCGGGCACGATGAGCGCCGACACATATTTGCGTCCGTCACCGATGATGGTTACCTGCTCGATGTACTTGTCCTGTCCCAGCATGGTTTCCAGCACCTGGGGTGCGATATACTTGCCGTTGCTGGTTTTGAACAGGTCCTTGAGGCGCTCGGTGAGGATGAGTTCGCCAGTCGGTGCGATTTCGCCGCAGTCGCCGGTGTGGAACCATCCGTCAGCATCAATGGCCTCGGCCGTCTCATCAGGCTTGTTGTAATAGCCCTTCATCACCGTGGGCCCCTTTACCAAAATTTCGTTCTTGTCGCCAATTCTCACCTGTATGCTGGAGATTGGCATGCCGATGGTGCCCAGGGTCCACTCTCCCGGCTTGTAGAAGCTCACCGAGGCATTGGTTTCACTCAGGCCATAGCCGATGCAGATGTTGATGCCCACAGCATGCAGAAACTCGGTGATGTTGTCGCTGAGCATAGCGCCGGCGGTGGGGAACATCTTGCCGTCGACCACGCCGATGGCTCCGCGCAGTTTCTTGAACACCTTGTTCTCGAAGTACTGATATTGACGCTCAATCAAGGCGGGCGCTTTCTTGCCCACACGGGTATATTTCATGTTGCGTATCTTACCCACACGGATGGCCTGCTTGACCATCATGCGCACCACAGGTTTGGCGCTGGCAAGGTTGTCGTTGATGGCGGTATATACCTTTTCCCAGAAGCGCGGCACGCTGCACATGTAGTTGGGCTGTACCTCCTTGACTGCACGCTGAATTTCCTTGGGGTTGTAGTTGATGGCCACACGGATGCCGCTTGTCAGGCACACCATTGTCCATCCCAGTTCAAAGACGTGGCTGAAGGGCAGGAAGCTGAGCGACACGTCGGTTTTATCATCGATAATGGTATCAAATCGCTCGATGTGGGCGTCCATGGCAGCATTCATGTTGCTGTGCATGAGCATCACACCCTTGGGTACTCCAGTCGTTCCCGAGGTATAGATGAGGTACATCACATCGGTATCGACGCCTTCACGTTTGCGCTTTTCTATCTCGTCGAGCATTTCTTTGCCAAGTTTCTCGCCGGTTGACAGGAATTCGTTCCAGGTCAGGGTGGACTTGTCGTCGGGGTGACGCTTCACCTCGGGGTGCAGGGTGACAATGAACTTGAGTGTGGGGCACTCGCTTATGACTTGCCGCGCAATGTCATACTGTCCCTGGTCGCCGGCAAAGAGGATGGTTGCCCCCGAGTCGTTGACAATGTAGGCCACCTCGTCCTTGCTGCTGGTGGCATAAATGGGCACCGGTATCGCACGGTTATAAAAAGCGCCAAAATGGGTAATGAGGATTTCAGGACAGTTTTGGGTAAATATACACACACGTCCTTGCGGCTCAACACCTCCAGCGAGAAGCGCCCCTGCCGCGCGGTCAATTCTTTCACTGAAGCCTGTCCATGTGATGGATGACCACACCTGCGTCATGTAATCACGGAACCGCAACGCCTCACGTTCGCCATATTTATCGCGTTGCTTTGAAATCAATTCGACAAATTTATTCATAAGCCAAGATGCTTTATGTTTCAACTAATCGGCAAAGATAATAAAAATATGGGAAATACCCAAAACGGGTGACAAAAACCATGATATTTTCATTTCTTGGCCATGCGTTGCCAAACATTGAGTGATGTGAACGACAGCAAGACCAGCGCGAAATTTTTCATGACGATGGGCAAGAAAATGAAAATTGTTAATAACTATTGGCTTATTGATTTGCATTGGAGCGGAATTTAGTATTAATTTTGTAGGTTAATTAGAATAATGTGCGCAAATTACTAACTCTAACCATATCAAATTAATAGATCAAAAATGAGATTAACTACGCTTTTTTCGCTGATTTTTTTATCAGCTGTGATGGCATTGGCCGGCCCTCGTCCCTACTCGAGCAACATTGTGGGCGACGTGAATGCCGACGGTGATGTGAACATTGCCGACATCAATGCTGTGATTGATGTGATCCTGGGCAGTCATTTTGACCTGAAGTGTGATGTGAACGGTGACGGTGATGTCAATATTGCCGACATCAACCAGCTCATCGACATCATCCTGCGCGGCCCAGTCGTTCCCGATGCCGAGACCGGCATGTACATGGGCATTATCGGGTATAACCAGACGCTCACCACCAAGGAGATGTCGCTGCTCGATTCAACGACCGTGACACAGTTCAACGACTTTGTGAACTCGCTGGAGACCCAGCCCGGACGCCTGCTCTACTACTCGGTGGACAACGCACTCGACGCCCTGGAGAAGGCACAATACCCCAAGAATCTGCAGAATGTCGCCGTGGTAACCTTTACCGAGGGCGTGGACCAAGGTTCGCTGATGATGACCGACAAGTATGAGACCGAAAGCGAATATGCACAGGCACTGAACGCGCGCATTGCCGACGAGCTCGTCTATGGTAGGCCCATCAAGGCTTACAGCGTCGGACTTCTTAACGAAAACGTCAGGGACACCGTCAAGTTCCGCAACAACCTTCATGCACTGGCAAGCGACTCTATCAAGGCAATGGAAGCCAGCACCATGGCCGAAGCCAATATCAAGCTTCAGGAAATTGCCGACGATCTGGTAAGCCGCAACATGTCTGAAACGCTCACTCTGGTATTCCCCGGTGTGGGTACGGGTACGCGCATCCGCTTCACCCTTGATGAGGTTGATGAAACCACTGTTGACGAGTCACAAGTCTATATCGAGGGTACCTTCTCGCTCAAGACCCGCAGCCTGACCAATATCACCTATCAGGGCATGACATGCACCGCTGGCGACAGCGTGGCAGCGTCGAGCGTTGACGGTATGTTTGTATCGCTCGTCTTTGGAGGCATCCAGCTCGACAGCGAGGACCGCATCGTCAAGAAGAACATCAAGGAGTGGTACTGGATCGAGGACCAGCAAGTTTGGGAAGCCAGCACCGAGTTTAGCGTGAACAGGTTGCCCGAAATCGAGAGCACCTATTCCAGCGCCCTCGTGATGCTGCTGCTTGACTGCAGCTCTATCTCGGGCGAGAACTTCAACGAGCTTCAGGCTGCTGCCAACTCGTTCATCGAGCGCATGGAGAACTACAACACCATCCCTGGCATGTTCACCGTTAACGGCGTATCGTTCCAGATGGTATCGATCGAGGGCGGAACGTTCACCATGGGCGTTGACAGCACTGCAGTGGAAAGCGGCAACGCCAACATCGACGAGTTGCCCGCCCACGAGGTAACCCTTGCATCCTACTCCATCGGTCAGACCGAGGTAACCCAAGAGCTGTGGCAAGCTGTCATGGGAACCAACCCCAGCAGCTTCACTGGCGACCTGCAGCGTCCTGTTGAGCAGGTAAGCTGGGAGGATTGCCAGGAGTTCATCGCCCGTCTGAATGCAATCACAGGCAAGAACTTCCGTCTGCCCACCGAGGCCGAGTGGGAATATGCTGCCCGCGGTGGCAACAAGAGCAACGGCACCATGTATGCCGGCAGCGACAATCTGGAGGATGTGGCATGGTACTACGGCAACAGCTATGCCGTTGGCACCGAGAGTGACGACTACGGCACCCATGTTGTGGGTTCGAAGCACGGCAACGAGCTGGGCCTGTATGACATGTGCGGTAACGTGTTTGAGTGGTGTGCCGACTGGTATGGCACCTATCCCGAGGAAGCCCAAGAGAATCCTGTTGGCGCCGAGACTGGTGTTCGTCGCGTTACCCGTGGCGGTGGCTGGTACAGCATCGCCCGCGACAGCCGCATCACCTTCCGCGGCAATGAGGCGCCCACTAGCCGCAGCTATGCGCTGGGTCTGCGTCTTGCCCTGTAATCCAGATGGCGTTGGCCAATGACTGAACCTATGCATCCGATGAAGGCAACATGCACTTCGTCGGATGCATTTACAATAACATAGGAGACAATAACATGGCGCTTATCATCATTACAGCACTCATTCCAGCATTCATTCTGGGATGGTGGATCTACAAGAAAGACTCGGTGAGGCCCGAGCCGTTGAGTAAACTCTTTTTGGCATTCCTGTATGGTGTCGGTTCGACATTTGTCACCCTGGTCATCACACAGTTGCTGAACATTGTGGGGTTGTTCACCTACGACCTGGGCTCTTTCTCGGGAGCTGTCTCTACTGCCCTGTTTGCCGCCGCCCTGCCCGAGGAGTGTGCCAAGCTGTTGATGCTGTGGCTCTTTCTGCGCAAGAATCCTTATTATGACGAGTACTTTGACGGCATCGTCTATGCCGCTTGCGTCGGACTGGGATTTGCTGGTACCGAGAATATCCTCTATCTGCTCCAGAGCGAGGATTGGGTCGGAACAGGCATCATGCGCGGACTGACCGCTGTGCCCGCCCACTTTGCCATCGCATGTGCCATGGGCTATTTCTACAGCAAGCGCCACTTTGGCGACCGCAGCCGCCTCACGGCCGCATGTGTGCTGGCAGTGCCCATATTGATTCACTGGGTGTATGACGCACTGGCTTTCAGCGGAGGCATCTTCCCTGCCCTCTCGATAGTCATCGACGTCCTGTTCGTCGCACTCATTTGGGTTGTGTACAAGAGGACCATGCGCCGCATCAATGACTTGCAGCGCATCGACACCGCCCGTCGCACTCCTCCGCCCCTGCCTGGATCCAACACCCCCACACCGCCACCGCTGCCCTGACACGGCATGAACAACAACACTCCAATGGCATGACGCCACTGGAGTGTTATTGTTTTTTTGGATAATTCTAAAAAATCAGACAATCCTGTTGTTTGGGATTTACTGTTTGTTGTGGTGCTTTACCAGGCGCTCGTATTCGGGGTTGCCCTCACGCAGCAGGCGGTTGTAGCGTTCGCGGTCGTTGAGAACCTCAATGGCGGCCTGCAGGTCACGGTTGCGGTGATTGAGGACGACACTATAGGCACTGGCGTCGCCATAGACGTCGCGGGCTATCAATCCCTTGATGATATCCTTGAGCAGAGCCTCGCTGGTGCGGTATTTCTCCTCGTCATACTTGACGCTGTCTTTTTCGCCCAATGCGATGAAATCACGCATCATCGCGTCAGTAACAGTGAAGCCATGGTCAAAGTCCTTCACCGTCTTATACTGCTTCGAGAGGGACTTGCGATTCTTGTCCACATAGCTGATGGCATACTGGTTGATGATGCCCTTGGCGGTGAGGTCACGGTAATAGGTCGAGTATTCGCTGGTGTCAACAGGAACATAGACGTCGGGCATCACACCACCGCCGCCATAGATGGTGCGGCCATTCAGGCGTGTGGTGTAACGCAATGAGTCGTTGAACTGGATGCTGTCGAGACTGTAATACTCGCCCACATTGGCCCGGTCAAGCAGTTCTTTCTCGTAGGCCTTCTTGTCACCGCGGCTGTAGGGCTTCTGGATGCAGCGCCCGCTGGGCGTGTAATAACGTGCCACCGTGAGGCGCATCATCGAGCCGTCGTCGAACTTGAAGGGCCTCTGCACCAATCCCTTGCCGAAGGTGCGTCGCCCGACAACCACAGCACGGTCCCAATCCTGCATGGCTCCGGCAAAAATCTCGGCCGCCGATGCCGAATACTGGTTAACCATGACCACCATGTGCAGATCTTTGTATTCACCCCAGCCGTTGGCGTTGGCCTCGCTGCGCGGGGCATTCTCGCCCTCGGTATAGACCATGAGCTGCCCACGCTCGAGGAACTCGTTGCACATGTCGATGGCGGCATTCAGGTAGCCACCGCCGTTGTCACTCAGGTCCATGATGAGTTGCGTCATGCCCTTTTTCTTGAGTTCCTTCAAGGCATCCATCATCTCCTCGTGCGTCTTGGCACCAAAACGCGAAATTCGCAGGTAGCCTGTGTGATCATCGAGCATGTACTGGGCATCGATGCTGTGCAACGGGATGTTGTCACGGGTGATGCGGAAGGTGATGAGTTCGGGCACGCCGGTTCGCTTCACCTTGATGGTAACCTGCGTCCCCTTCTTGCCGCGAAGGCGCTTCTGGATGTCGCTGTTTTTCATCTTCACGCCGGCAATCGTCGTGTCGTTGACATAGATGATGCGGTCACCTGCCAACACTCCCACGCGCTCGCTGGGGCCGCCGGGAATGGTCTGGATGACATAGAGCGTATCCTTGTTCATGTTGAACTGGATGCCGACACCACTGAATTCTCCCTGCAGGGGTTCCTCCAATTCCTTAGTTTCCTTGGCATCGGTGTAGGACGAATGGGGATCCAGATTCTCGAGCATGCCCTTGATGGCATCCTCGACAAGTTTATCCTCGCTGACCGAGTCAACATAGAGGCTTGCGATGGCATACTCAGCATTGAGGAGTTTCTGCATCGCTTGGGGCATTGAGCGCTGAGCCATGGTATTGAGTGACAAGACCAGGCACAAGGGCACAACGAATAATATCTTCTTCATGATAAATGAATGATAGTTTCTCAATAAAAAACCAATAACTTTTACTTCCTAACTCCCAAATCTTCCATCTTGGTTCCCTCGGGCAAGTAGGCGCTCACATCCTGGCCATAGCGAGCCAGTTCACGCACGATGCTGCTGCTGATGTGACTATACTCGGGCAAGGTGTAAAGCAGGATGGTCTCGATGCCGCTCAAGTCACGATTGACCTCGGCCAAGTGCTTCTCGTTCTCGAAGTCCTGGATGAGGCGCACGCCGCGCACAATGAACTGTGCACCCACCTCGCGGGCGATGTCGATGGTCAATCCGCTATAGGTGACGACCTCGACTTGGGGATCATCTTTAAAAACGCGCTCAATCCAGCTCTTGCGCTGTTCCATCGTCATGAAGGCATGCTTGTCGGCATTCACGCCAATGGCGATGATAAACCTGTCGAACAGCGGCAATGCCCGTCGCACAATGCTCTCGTGGCCACGAGTGAAAGGATCAAAGGAACCGGGGAACAAGGCCACGCGTTTTCCCTCATTTTCAATGCACTGTGATGTCTTCATCATCTTCATTCACTAGGTTGTCAATAATAAATCCCTGGCGCTCCATGGTATTCTTGCCCATGAAGAAGGCCAGCATCTGCTTCACCGAGTCTTCCTTGCGCAGTTGCACTCGATCGAGGCGCATATCAGGGCCGATAAAGTCCTTGAACTCGTCGGGCGAAATTTCTCCAAGACCTTTGAATCGAGTGATCTCGGCATTCTCACCCAGCTTGTCAAGAGCGGCCATGCGCTCCTCATCGCTGTAGCAGTAATAAGTCTCCACCTTTTGCGGTTTGGCTTCACGTTTGGACGTGCGCTGTTTGCGCTTGGCATCCTTCTTGTTGAGCACACGGAACAAGGGCGTCTGCAGGATATAGAGGTGGCCCGTCTTGATGAGCTCGGGGCAGAACTGCAGGAAATAGGTCAATAACAGCAAGCGAATGTGCATGCCGTCAACATCGGCATCGGTGGCGATGATGACCTTGTTGTAGCGCAGGCCGTCAATGCCATCCTCGATGTTCAAAGCCGACTGCAACATGGCAAACTCGGCGTTGACGATGACTTTCTTGGGGTCCATGCCGTAGGTGTTCAACGGCTTGCCGCGCAACGAGAAGACGGCTTGCGTCTCCACGTCGCGAATCTTGGTAATCGAGCCGCTTGCACTCAGACCCTCGGTAATGAAAATGCTGCTCTCGCCACGGCGGTCGTTGTCCTTGGGCGCACGGGCATCGTTGAAGTGGACACGGCAGTCGCGCAGTTTGTCGTTGTGCAGGGCTGCCTTCTTGACATTCTCGCGCACCTGCTTGCTCACACCGGCAATGGCCTTGCGCTCGCGTTCGTTATCCTGGATTTTCTTCAACAGCACCTCGGCAGTCTCGGGAGCCTTGTGCAGGTAGTCGTCAAGTTCCTTTTTGATGAAGTCGTTGATGTACTTGTAGATGGTGGGGCCATCTTTCCACATGATGCTGCTGCCCAGTTTGATCTTGGTCTGTGACTCGAACACCGGTTCCTCGACCTTGACACTGATGGCGGCGACAATGCCGTTGCGGATGTCGCTGTA
>JAEEGG010025985.1_pt1 | contig 11220 bp, 15 predicted proteins | sample 9134161 | NCBI WGS metagenome assembly JAEEGG01 (sample SAMN16246543, study PRJNA631951) | gut metagenome | biome: gut microbiome; feature: rumen; material: CR-attached | host: Bos | place: Iran: Karaj | collected 2018-10
CATGTACTCGATGCAAATACTGCGCTTCAATGCGCGACTGAATCTTAGTCTACTCATAACTTTAATGACTTTAAATATTTAACACTTAAGGCCTTATATGAGTCAACCTATTTCAGTACAAGACAATGTCCAAAGTCCAAAGTGATTGTTCGATTTGGTGATGATTTGATTCAAGTCTCATTCCGCTTCAGGGATATCTCTCCACTTGGTGGTGTAGCTTGGACTGCGGAAGTCGTGCTTGATGCTGTCACGGAAAACACCAGCTCGGCCTTTACCGTCCTTAGCCGTATATTGTTGTGCCCCCAGCACCACTGTCTCACTACCATTGATACGGTTGATACGGTCGATGGCTTCATCCAGTTTTCGTTTTTTCTCATATTTCTCCGAATCGTAGTCGATGAAATTGGTCTGCACAGCCGTATCAGGACAAATGCCCATCACAATCACACCCGCTCGCTTGTATTGATACCCCTGTCGGTATATCTGCTTGGTGCATCGCAGCGCACATTGCACGATATCCTGGGTGCTACTGCTGGGGGTCAACAGTCGTTCCTCGGCATAGTTCCAATATTGGGGTAGATCTTCTCTGAAGTGATTTGTATCGATAAACACACTCACAATCGCTGCTGCCGATTGCTGTTTGCGTAGTTTCTCGGCACAATGGGCGGCAAAGTTGCTGATACTGGTTCGCAGCGTCTCAAAGTCGTTCACCATCCCGGGGAAACTCCTGCTGGTACAGATGCTTTTCTTCTTGCTCATGTCCTCCAGCAAAATGCAATCCTCGCCATTCAGTTCACGCCAGGTGCGCTCAACCACCACATTAAAGGTGGATCGAATCCAACTTCGGCTTTGAGTTGCAAAATCGTAGGCTGTCTTGATGCCTATAGCTTCAAGTCGCTTGGCATACTGTCGGCCTATACCCCAAACCTCGCTGATGGGATAAAGTTCCAAGGCCTTGTCGCGACGTGACACATGGTCGATATAGCAACAATGGTGGAATCCGGGGTATTTCTTGGCAAAATGGCTGGCCATCTTAGCCAATGTCTTGGTAGAGGCGATGCCTATGCTTACCGGCATGCCCGTGCATTGTTTGATGCGCTGATGCATCTCTTCGCCCCATGCCTTCAGGTCGAGATGTTCCAACCCCTTGAGCATACAGAAACCTTCGTCGATGCTGTAACGATAGAATTCAGGCACCTCCTTTCGGATAAGCGACATCACTCTGTCGGTCATATCGATATACAGTTCGTAGTTCGACGAAAATACGGCTATCTCCTGTCCGGGGAAGAGTTCCTTCAACTGATAATAAGGTGTTCCTGCTTTGATGCCCATGGCCTTTGCTTCGTTTGAGCGCGCAACCACACAACTATCGTTGTTCGACAATACAACGACGGGCTTTCCGTTGAGATCGGGCCTAAATACACGCTCGCAACTCACGAAGCAATTATCGCAATCTATAATGGCAAACAATAGCTATTCCTCCAGTCTCTAATGGTGAAAATTACTTTGCCCCAGACGGTAAACTCGTCGGACGAATCGATGATAAACGGCTTGAAATCCTTATTGGCAGGCACCAGTCGGATAAAGCCCTGATCCTTGGTGGATGTATCGAGATACTTCACCGTAAAGCCACCGTTTACATACGCAGCTACGATATTGCCGTGTTCCATCTCCTCGGCTTTGTCCACCAGGCACAAGTCGCCATCAAAAATGCCGGCCTCCTTCATCGAGTCACCTTTCACACGCACATAGAAAGTACTTTCGGGGTGCTTGATAAAGTCGCGATTAAAGTCCAACCTGTCAGCAGGATAGTCGCTGGTAATGGGAAATCCGGCTGCTATCGCATCGTACATCGGTAGCTCCAGCTCGGTAGAAACATCCGCCTTTTTTATCTCTGGTTCATTCATAATCACTAAATTTGCTGCAAAATTACACTTTTTTTCGTATATCATGCAACTTTTCTACCTTTTCATACGTCTAAAAGTTGAAGACTTTTAAAAATTTGGAATATGAAACTTTTAGGAAACATCATCTGGCTCATCTTTGGAGGTATTAACATTGCCCTCGAGTACTTTGTTGCAGGACTTATCCTGATGCTCACCATTGTAGGCATCCCGTTCGGTCTGCAAAGCTTCAAACTTGGTATACTTGCTTTGTGGCCTTTCGGCACCAAGGTAGAGTGGATGCAGTCGCAACCAGGATGTCTGAGCACCTTTATGAATGTACTGTGGTTCTTTGTTGGTGGAATCTGGATTTTCCTCACACATATATTCTATGGCTTCATCCTCTGCATCACTATCATCGGTATCCCATTCGGAAAAATGCACTTCCGCCTGGCCAAATTAGCCCTCTCACCATTTGGTAGAGCAGTAATCTAGCAACAGATGAACGACGAAATACGACTGCAACGGCGTGCTCGGCTGATGGACAATCAGGTCTATCAGTCGATGCAATCATTTACCCGATATATGGATCGCTTCTATCTCGATGCGGTCATCGGGTTGATTCCGGGGTGGGGTGATGCTGTGGCCTTACTCTGCGTGGTGCCGTTCGTTTATTTCTCCATGTGTATCATCAAGAGCATTCCATTAACATTAGCCGTACTCAACAACGCGCTTAGGGATGTGCTCTTAGGGATGATTCCATTCTTTATCGGCGACGTGATAGATATCTTCCATCGCGCCAACATGAAAAACATGGCGATGATTCAGGGCTTTATCGACGGCGACGAAGCAATCATCAAACAAGTAAACCGCCGTGCGCAGCAATCCGCCATCGTTCTGGTTGTACTCCTGCTACTGATCGCCCTCATGATATGGGCACTCATATCCTTCGGCAGCTACCTCTATTCTTTGATAGCATCGATCTGAATATAAATCCCATGTTTTAGGTATTGCAAATGTCGGAGAATCACCGTACCTTTGCACCCACAATGTTTTAGCCAAAATATCTACATGTTTGAATAACTTCCAATTGAAGAGCCTGTCGTGATGACAGGCTTTATTCATTTTCTATACAGATACTTCCAGATGTCAATAGCATCGTCGCTGAAGCGTAGCTTATCTACAGCATCACCGACAATACGCATGATTCGTTTTTTCGACACGCCGTTCCTTAGTGCCAGTTCTGCTACAGATACGCGTTTCATTTGCAGCCCAAAATAGGAACGGAGTATTTCTGATTCCTGACGGGTAAGATGCCGATCTATCATTGCTGCTATCTGCCCAAGTAGTTCACTACGCTCCACAGCAGAGTCGGCATAGCTATCACGACGCTCATCTTCAATATAGTTGAGCGTCCCGTAATTCTCCCACTGTTCATCAAGCGTGGTATGTATATTCTCCTCGTCAAATAGCTCCATTTGAAAATATATTTCCAATATAAAGGATATGTTGTTTTCTAAACGATTGAGTTACATACCTAACATCCTCGTCCATCGAGGCTACAAGCAGCACCTTCGTTCTGGGGACGTGGCTCCAAACCTGCATCCTTCGAGTAGAGCGTTACTGTGCCATCCTCCAGTACGTAGCAGGGAATACCTAAGTCACCCACGGCCTTCGCTTCATCAAAAGCCGGATGTGTATCACGAAGTTTGATAAACTGCTTCAGGTTTCTGACATGCTTACCGATGTCGATCACTTCAAAATTAGGGTTTCCTTCTACTTGCTTCTCGACATAAGCACAGTCGGGACAAGTCTCCATTACATACATCTTAATCATAGCTTATCGTTTTTGAATGTTTGTTATTTGGGTACAAAATTACGAATTTCTTTCCAATTCCAAGAATTATTGGCTAAAATGTTTGTATTTCTTATTTTTCTTTGTATCTAATTAAAGAGGGTGAGTTACAACGAGAAGTGGTATGTGCAAAATATGCACAGATCACTCAGAACTGCGTCAGTTGTGCATGTGGCATATCGAGTAAAGGTACATAAAAATTCTTAATTATCCTACATCTTAAATGAATATGTAGTTTTTGGGGGTACCCATTTTTTGTATTGTGCTGACTTATTTGTACCTTTGCGTCTGTTCTTCAATAGAACACACTAACAAATTACCAATTTAAATTTATAATTATGACTATCAACCCAAAAACCGGAGCAAACTGGCTCCAACGCCAGGGAACCTTCTGCGTGAAGTGTTCCCGCTATGCAACCGAGTATCTAACCATCAACCAGAAAGGAGGTGTTTGGCTATTATGAGACGTAACAGGACCCTGCTGCATCTGGCTAGCATTATGAAGAAATGTAACGAGTTTGATCTTCCTTGCAAACGTGCCGTATTTCATTATGGAACCTGTATCGATGAAATGGCTGATGATGTGATGGTTGTTGTAAACAAACTGTTGGAAAAGCCAGAGATAAGGAGTTGCAGAATATCATTGGTGATAGACTTCGACAGGATGACAAAGGCAGATTTCTGGTTGGATTGCAAAATCTTCAGCGAATTACCACCCACACAAAGCGAAGCCCTGAAACTGAAATTCCAGAAGCTGGTGAACATGCTGCAGGAGCTGCAAATTAAGATTCTGCAAGTGGATGTAGATTATGCTGAAAAAGTATTTAAGCGGATGGCAGCACGACTAGAGAAATCAACCCATACCCTTGATTATGAGTTATGGCGCATACGCCATCCGCATCCCACGATAAAACAGCTGATACAGCAGCAGGTGCAACTAACCGCTGACATGCTGATAAAAGGTGTCTTGTACTACGATGAGGATCCTAATGGCGACGAGATAGCCGCGGTGAAGTTGGAGCTGGTAAAGAAGGACATCAAACACGGACAGCAGTTGCCAGGTAACTTTGTTGAGGAGTGCGCTAAACTGAAGCGGTATTCGTATTGGAAAGATGAACGCATGTTTATGATTAATTACCATCAAATCTATACCTATCTTTTTTCGCATTGTTTTGAGGAGTTTACAAAGGAACAGCGCATAGCTCTGTATGAGTACGACGTACAGCTGAAGATGATTCACGAAGACATCATAAACTTGAAACAGGAACAGAATGACTATGAGAAGCAAGCTTCGCATACAGACATATCGGATGAGGAGCTGTTCAAGTTTATCCATCCGACGATTAGTGACGAAGATGGGCTAGAGATTGATGAAGAGGTGAAACGCTTAGTAAGAAGACAAGGCCTGCAAATGATATGTGAGTATCTGCAGGAGATGGCTCGCGACAAGAAAATTCTGCTGCCACCCAATCCGTCGCCAGTCTATGCCGAGTTGGTGAGATTGGGTATGCCTACTGGTAAAGGATTCAGTGAAAAACACTTTAGCAACCAATATCTAAGCAAATAAGTATGGGAAATTAAGGGATTTCAAGGGAAATTAAGGGAAATCAGGGGATAGTAAGGGCAGGTGCTGCTTAAAACTATCCCCCGTACATTATTTGTATCTATCTTTGCACTTGCAAACCTGAGGACGCTCAGAATCAGTTTGCAAGTGCTCTTTAATTTATTGATACATTGGCTGTTAATACATTATTTATTAATTATAAAGGTCGCCTGAAAGGGGGCGACGTAAAAAAGCATTTTATTATGACAAGAACAGAGATACAGGAATTTAAAAGATTCCTACACGTGCGAAATATCTATGTGATGTTTTCGCAGAACTATCGTCAGAATCACCTCACGGTGAATCCTCCTACCATGGAGGCTTATCTTGAAAAAGCCAAGGTAGAAAGCGTGATACCTCAGGCGTTTGTTTATCCCAAGTCGATTTACGACAAGGATTTTTGGTTAGCTATACACGAAGAATGGTTGAAGATGATCTCGACAAAACGGGCTGACCGCAACGAGGCGGCACAGTTGGAAAGTTTGGACCTGGAGATTATTGATGTTAAGACCAGGAGTAACTGTCTGGGGCTGCCCAAGGATACCTGCTCGCTGAGTTTGAGGGGCGGAAACCGACTGACGTTTAATCAGGAGCATTCGCGGATGATAGCCAAGAAGCTGTCTACCCACATGCTGCTGACAAGAAGCCGACAGACTACCGACGTGGTGCTGATGTTTAATCGCACGCGGGGCATTGAGGTTAAGTTTAAGACAGGTTCCAACAACCTGCAGTTCAACAATACCGGGTTGGCCCATAACCTGGTGGATCTGCTGCATCTCAATCCAGAAAAGGAGTACTTCCAATTAGGTATCGAGTTGCTGGCTGAGACGAAGGACTATTTGTTGTTTATGCTACGGAAATAAAATATAAGGAAAAGGTAATAAGGAAAATGTATAAATGAAAAAATGTAATAATTAAAATGGAAAAGACTGTTAGAATTTTGGAGCAGTCGGCACTTTCAACAAGAAAGTACACCGACAAAAAGACTGGTCAGGAAAAGGTAATGAATGCTGTTACATTTAAGCTGACTGATGGTATTGACACGTTCTTAGGCGAGGTGACAGGCGAACGAGCCGTTAACTGTCCGATTTACGACAAGAACTACTTCTACAGGGTGCAGTGTTCGATGGTAGTGAGAGATTGGATGTCGCAGCAGACTGGTGAACAGATTCAGGCTACCACGATTTATATTGATAAGATTAGCGTGAAATGAGTATGAGAAAGCTACAGAAATCGTATAAGTCGAACACCAGAATCTATGATGATGGTTCGATAGAGGTTGACCCTCAGGCTCAGGGCGTACCCGCTCAGAAAGATGTGAAAAAGGTAGGGCGCAGTAAGCGGTATGCTACCACTGGTAAGAACCCGCTGACGTGTATTGAACTGAAATGTCCTGAAGAAGTGGCTGATAAGGCGGCTTATTTCCACAAGGAACTAGCCAAACTTACAAAGGACATCGAGATCGAGGAACCCACCTTGCCGAAAGGCGAGTATCTGGTAAACAACGACAACCTGAAAGTATGTCTTGTTAAAGGTGAGCATCCCCAGCTGATGGCTTGGCTCACATTCGAGGTTGAAGGAGCATTGGACGTAAGGAAGCAGTTGTACCAATTAACAAGCAAAATAGATAAATGTTTTGTTATCAACGAAGCTTCGGTTTACCAACCGAAATAGTTACAGCCGAACAGTTCAGGGCGCTCATCAGGGCGCCCAGAACTCAGGCTCTTGTTAAAGAGGCCCGAGAGGCGCTGGAACGAGGCGACAAGAATACCTACGATAAGAAAAAGAAAGCCTTGCCGTTTGTGATATTCGTTGCCACGTACGACGAGTCGACAAAGATATTTGAAAGTAAACTCACTGGCGAGCAAACTGCCAAAATGGGCATGTGGAGAAAGCAGGATCGCTGTCGGCTGAATGGTTTGTGTGTGATTGACTTTGACCATGTGGAGGGCGATGTGCGCCAGGTTTGGGAGGAAGCTTATGCCAAGTTGTCTGACGAGGATAAGGCCAGGATTCTGTTTGTGTACGTTACACCATCGGGGCATGGATTGAAGGTTGTGTTTATGGCTGATGCCAACGTAGGCAACCTGATTGACAACCAGATAGTGTTCTCTAAAAAGCTGGGGCTTAACCCCGATGAGGCTTGCAAGGATGCCTCAAGGGGTGCGTTCCTTACTACACGTGAAGATATTATTTTTATTGACGAAGAAAAATTGATTACGTATGAAAACGAAGAATTTGGTAAGAAGTATAACGATGAATACCATGCTGGTCATAGCCAGCCTACTATTAACGTTGCTAAGAATAGTGCTGATAGCGGTGATATGGCCGCTGTGGAAAGTGCTGGAGAAAACCAACCTACTTTATCAGCTGGCGATGGAGACTACCTGCGGATTGCTGAGCTTCTGACGTACAATGGTATGCCGTTACTCTCGATAATCGCAGCATGGTGGAAAAAACGATCTACCAGCAGCGATGAGGTTTCGAGGCATGAGGCCAGCGTGGTACTGGCTCGCGACTTGTATATCATGACTGATCGTGATAAGGCAAAGACATTGGCCCTGCTGATGGTACAGCCTTGGGTACAGGATATGATAGCAGAGCGTGGCGAGGATGTGAAGCGTACCGTGGATAATGCTGCCGACTACGTAACGGCACAGGAGAACGATAATGCCAAGAAAGGTAAGGCCTGGCTGCCAAAAATCTCAAAAGAGATGAAGACTGTCTTAGAGCCTTCGGAAACTTCGGAAGTAATTGTCCGCTCGGCTTTGCCGTTTGGCTCGTCCAAGAATTCTCCCGACGGGAGTGATGATGTTTATGCGCAGTTGCCGCTGGATAAATGGGCTTCGGAATTGCAGGAGATGGCTGAGTTTTATCCTTGTATGAAGGAGCTGTTTGTGAATGTGCATCCCCATAAACTGCCTGCGGTATTGTTCTCATCGGCGGCGCTGTTCGGGACGTTGATGACGCGTGTCTGGTATCACTTCTGGTTTGCGCCTAAGATTGTTCGCAGGCTGAATTACTGCATTTTTATTATCGGCGATCCAGGTGCGGGAAAACACATGATTGAGGAGTTTTACAAGCAGATTGCCGACCCGATGATTCAAGCTGACAGTTGCCTGATAGATGCCGTGAACCGCTACAAGGAGGGCCGCACGGAGCGCACCACCAGCACCAAGGCGCAAAAGGGCGAGGCATTGAAACGTCCTGCAGTAGGCATTCGCGTACACCCGGCACGTACGGCTACAGGTGAGTTTATCCGCCACATGAATGCCGCCATCGAAACGATAGATGGCAAGCCGCTGAACCTGCATATGTTCTCGTTCGACTCGGAACTTGACAACGTTACTAAAAATAATAAAGGTGGCGATTGGAAAGACCGCGAGATACTGGAACTGAAAGCCTTCCACAACGAGGAGGACGGACAGATGTACGCTAATCAGGAGAGCGTAACGGGTATGTTCAACGTGTACTGGAACTTTATTTACACGGGTACGCCTTATGCCCTGCATCGCAAGGTGAACCAGCGTAATTTTGGTACAGGTATGAGTACCCGACTGGCTGTGATTCCTTTGCCAGATAAAGGTAAGGTTGAGCGCTACCAAGAGGTGATTGAGGGAAGCGAAGAAACGTTGAAGAAGTGGGCCTACCGATTGGATAAGGTGGCTGGTGAGATACCCATTGAACCGCTGAACGACGAAACCTATGAGTGGCAGACTGATAAGATGGAGATAGCCGAGTTTAATGGCGACAAGGCCGACCGCATGTTGTTAAAGCGTATTCCGTATTACGGTATTGGCATCTCGTTGCCCTTTATCCTGATGCGCCATTGGGACGAGTGGCAGGAGCACCACACACTATCCATGGATGAGACAGATAAGCGTTTCTGTCGTGTGGTGATGGACATTCAGTATCAGTCTCAGAAGTTCTTCTTTGGCGAGATGGCTTTCAACTATTTTGCCGATCAGAACAAGGAGTTTGTACAGCGCCGTCGCACCACGCGTTATGAGGAATGTTTCCGCCAGTTGCCTGAGGAGTTTAATACGCAGCAGTTTTCAGAAGTGTTCAGCGTTTCGCAGCCAGCTGCATCAAAAGCCATCACGAGGTTTCAGAAAGAAAAGATCATTGAAAAAGTTAAATATGGCGTGTATCGTAAAATTTTAAAAGAATTACCGTAAAATGACAACACCAAGAGGAATTCGTAATAACAATCCACTGAACATCCGTAAGAGCAAGGATAAGTGGAAGGGCCTGCGGGCCCAGCAGCAGGACGCAGCGTTCTGTCAGTTCGAGAACATGGAGTGGGGGTGGCGTGCCGCCTTCTGGTTGCTTACGCGTACCTATTATCATACGTACCGTTTGTTTACCATCCGCACCATCATACAAAAATGGGCACCACCGCACGAGAACAATACAGCATCGTACATTGCCAATGTATCAAAGATGACCGGCATCGGAGCCGACGCCCCCATCGGTATTCCCAGCGATCAGCCCGCCCGTTGGATGATGCTTGGAGCCGCCATGGCCATCCAGGAGAATGGCACCAATAGCATCGACTATTTTGCCATGCTACGTGGCTGGGAACTCTGTAGGAACGACTGTAGATAGTGGCTTAAAGGTGTGTTATCGTGTAAAAACAGCACGAAAAATAACAATTTGTGGCAGAAATCGCAAAATTTCTGCCATTTTATTTGTTTATTTCGCAAAAATACTATACTTTTGCAGCCGTAAACAAATAAACGAGAGAATTATGTCAATGTTGAATGCGTGGTTTTACGGTTATTATTTTTACTTTGCAGGACACTGTGAAGCGGGAAGTTGCGTGTAAAGTTCAACTTATGACAATGGAAGATAAAACAACAAGGTCCCGCTTCACAACCAAGTGATAGCGGGACTCTTGTTATAATTGAAAATTGATAATTGATAATTGAGAATTAAGAATTAAGAGATAAGATAATGAAGAGAATTGCAATACAAGGATTAATCGGGTCGTTCCACGATATCGCGGCGCACCTGTACTTCGAGGGAGAACAGATACAGTTGATTTGCTGCTCAACCTTCGAACAGGTGTTTGAGGAGATGCAGAAGGATCCTACCGCCATAGGCATGCTGGCTATCGAGAATACGATTGCGGGTAGTCTGCTGCACAACTACGAGCTGCTGCGTGATAGCGGTACTGCCATCGTAGGCGAGCATAAGCTGCACATCACCCACAGCATCTGCTGTTTGCCCGAGGACGATTGGGACACCATTACCGAGGTACACTCGCACCCTGTAGCCCTGATGCAGTGCCGCAACTTCCTGGCACAGCATCCACAGCTTAAGAATGTGGAGGCCGAGGATACTGCCGGTAGTGCCAAGATGATAGCCGAGGGCAAGAAGCGCGGATGGGCTGCCATCTGTCATGCCGAGGCTGCCAAGCTGTACGGACTGAAGGTGCTCGAGGACCACATCGAGGACAACAAGCATAACTTTACCCGATTCCTGGTGGTTAGCAATCCAAATAAGGCCGATATGATGCGTCCGCTTACCGAGACCAACAAGAGCAGCATGGTGTTCTCGCTGCCTCACGAGCAGGGCTCGCTGGCACACGTACTGGCCATCCTGTCGTTCTATCACATCAACCTCACAAAGATTCAGAGTCTGCCCATCATCGGCAAGGAGTGGGAGTACCTGTTCTACGTAGATGTGATGTACGATGATCTGACACGATACCGTCAGGCTGTAGATGCCATCATCCCACTTACCAAGGCGCTGAAGATTCTGGGTGAGTACAAGGATGGGAAGCAGACGAATTAATTGATAATTGACAATTGATAATTGAGAATTATGATACAACCAGCAGATAGATTAAGTTTGGTGCAGGAGTACTACTTTAG
>JAEEGG010025986.1_pt1 | contig 11220 bp, 8 predicted proteins | sample 9134161 | NCBI WGS metagenome assembly JAEEGG01 (sample SAMN16246543, study PRJNA631951) | gut metagenome | biome: gut microbiome; feature: rumen; material: CR-attached | host: Bos | place: Iran: Karaj | collected 2018-10
AAGGAAGCCTACGATGCGCAGGCGAAGAAGCTTGCCGGCATGTTCCAGCAAAACTTCGAAAAGAAGTACCCCGACATGCCCGAAGCGATCAAGAACGCAGGTCCGAAAGCATAACGGCAACAGATAAGGGACAGCCCCGATCGGGACTGTCCCTTTTTCAATGCCTGTATTATTGCAGCAGCGCCTCGTCGATCGCTTTTGCGGCGATCTTGCCTGCGCCCATGGCGGAGATGACCGTCGCCGCGCCGGTGACGGCGTCGCCGCCCGCATAGACGTTCTTGCGGGAAGTCAGACCGTCCTCGCTGACGATGATGCCGCCGTGGGAATTGACCTCGAGGCCCGCGGTCGTGTTCTTGATCAGCGGGTTCGGGCTTGTGCCGATCGCGATGACGACCGTATCCACATCGAGCGTGAATTCGCTGCCGGGGATCGGAACCGGACGGCGGCGTCCCTTTGCGTCGGGTTCGCCGAGCTCCATGCGGATGCAGCGCATGCCGGTGACAAAGCCGTTTTTCGGATCGCGCGGATCGTCGGGATTCCGGTATCCGAGGATCTCCACGGGGTTGTTCAGAAGCCGGAAGTCGATGCCTTCCTCCATCGCGTGCTCAACCTCTTCGCGCCTTGCCGGAAGCTCGTCCATCGAACGGCGGTAGACGATGTACACATGCTCCGCGCCGAGCCGCAGCGCGGTGCGCGCCGCGTCCATTGCGACGTTGCCGCCGCCGACCACAGCGACCTTGCCGCCTTTCTGGATCGGCGTTTTGGGATCGTCAAGGTACGCTTTCATGAGATTCGAGCGCGTCAGGAATTCGTTTGCGGAGTAGACGCCCTTCAGGGATTCGCCCGGAATGTTCATAAAGTTCGGAAGCCCCGCGCCGGAGCCGATGAACACGGCTTCGTAGCCCATTTCGAACAGCTCGTCGATCGTCAGCGTCTTGCCGATGACGACGTTCGTTTCGATGTCCACGCCGAGCTCTTTGAGCGTTTCGACTTCCTTTGCGACGATGCTCTTCGGCAAACGGAATTCCGGTATGCCGTAGACGAGCACGCCGCCCGCGGTGTGCAGCGCCTCGAACACCGAGACCGAATAGCCCTTCTTTGCAAGATCGCCCGCGCAGGTCAGTCCCGAAGGTCCCGAGCCAACGATCGCGACCTTGTGTCCGTTCGATTCGGGCGCAGCGGCTTTTTCCGTCGCGTGCGCGTTGTGCCAATCGGCGACGAAGCGTTCGAGCCTGCCGATGCCGACCGGCTCAAACCTGATGCCCATCGAGCACTTGCTTTCGCACTGCGTTTCCTGCGGACAGACGCGTCCGCAGACGGCGGGCAGGGAGGACGTCTCGTTGATGACCTGATACGCGCCTTCGAAATCGCCGGTCTTGATCTTCATGATGAAGCCCGGGATATCGACGTTGACCGGACAGCCGGCGACGCACGGACGGTTTTTGCAGTTCAGGCAGCGGTTGGCTTCCTCGATCGCGATCTCGACCGGATAGCCGAGCGCAACCTCCTTGAAATTGTGCGCGCGCACTTCGGGCGCCTGCGTCGGCATTTCGTGTTTTTTGGGATTCAGTGCCATGGCGTGTCCCTCCTTTACGCGTGTTTGAAGAGATTGCAGGTCTCCTCGTATGCGTGCCGTTCATAGTCCGCGTACATTCTGCCGCGGCTCATCGCCTCGTCGAAATCGACCTTGTAACCGTCGAAGTCCGGTCCGTCGACGCAGGCGAACTTCGTGACGCGTCTGCCGTCCTCGATGAGCGTCAGGCGGCAGCCGCCGCACATGCCGGTGCCGTCGATCATGATCGGGTTCATCGACACCGTGACCGGCACGCCGAACGGCTTTGCGGTCAGCGTCACGAATTTCATCATGATCAGCGGTCCGATCGTGACGATGAGATCGAACCGTTCTCCGGCTTCGAGCAGCTCCTTGAGCGGCACGGTGACGTTGCCGTGGCGCGCATAGCTTCCGTCGTCGGTCATGACGATCAGCCGGTCCGAACAGGCGCGGAATTCGTCCTCGAGGATCAGCAGGTCCCTGCTGCGGAAGCCGATGATCGAGGTGACCTCTGCGCCGAGCCGGTGAAACTCCTGCGCCACGGGCATTGCGATCGCGCAGCCCACGCCGCCGCCGACGATGCAGACCTTTCTGACGCCCTCGGTGTGCGTCGGTACGCCGAGCGGTCCGACGAAATCCTGCAGGAATTCGCCCGCCTCCTTATGGTTCAGAAGCTCGGTCGTCGCGCCGACGATCTGGAAAATGATCTTGACCGTGCCGCGCGCCTTGTCCGTGCCCGCAACGGTCAGGGGAATGCGTTCGCCCTCCTCGTCCACGCGCAGGATGATGAACTGACCGGGCAGCGCCTTGTTCGCGACAAGCGGCGCTTCGATCTCCATCTGCGTGACGGTCGGGTTCAGGGGTTGTTTGCTTACGATCCGGTACATGCAGGCGTTCCTCCTTCTATCTTGTTTGTCCGCGGGCGGCGATCCGCTCAGCGGAGCGCGATCGCTTCGATCTCCACCAGCGCGTCCTTCGGCAGGCGGCGCACCTCGATCGCGGCGCGTGCGGGGCAGTTTTCGGTGCCGAACAGCTCCTGATACACGGCGTTCATCGCGCCGAAGTCGTTCATATCATAGAGGAATACGGTCGTCTTGACGACGCGGTCCAGGTCCGTGCCCGCCGCGAGCAGGATCTCGCGGAGATTCCGGATGGACTGGCGCGTTTGCGCCGCGATGCCCTCGGGGAACCGGCCGGTCGCGGGATCGAGCGGCAGCTGACCGGATACGAATACGAAATCGCCCGCCGCGACGCCCTGCGAATAGGGACCGATCGCCGCCGGCGCTTTGTCGGTATGAATGCTTTGCTTATCCATGGGTGCGCTCCTTTATCTGTGATACTTCATTATATCATTCCGGCGCGTCAATTTCAATCATCGGATGCTGCGCAAATCCGACGGGAATGACCGTTTTTTCGAAAAAATGCGCGCCGCCCTATATGCAAGCGCCGCCGAACATGATATACTGAACTATCAGGCTGTGCCGACAGCGGCAAATAACGGGGAAAGGAACGCGACGCATGGAACGGAACCGATACTGCGCATTCATCAGCTATCGTCATCAGAGTCCCGATCAGGAGATCGCAAAGGCGCTGCATACGGCGATCGAAACGTACGGCATTCCGGCGGCGGTCAAAAAGCAGACCGGCAGGAAGCGCATGGGACGCGTGTTCCGCGATCAGGAGGAATTGCCGCTGTCTTCGAATCTCGGCGCGGACATCGAACGCGCGCTCGACGAAAGCGAATGGATGATCGCGATCTGCTCCCCGCGCTATCTCAAGAGCCGCTGGTGCATCCGCGAGCTCGATTACTTCATCGAACGGAAGGGACGCGAGCGCGTGCTGACGATGCTCGTCGAGGGCGAACCGGTCGACAGCTTTCCGGACGCGGTGCGTTTCGAGCAGAACAAGGACGGCAGAACGGTCGAAGCGGAGCCGCTTGCGGCGGACGTGCGCGGCGCGACGTTTGCCGAACAGCTCAAAAAGCTCAAGAGCGAAAAGCTGCGGCTGCTTGCGCCGATGCTCGGACTCAAGTATGACGATCTCAAGCGCCGCGCAAGGCAGCGGCGGATCCGAATCGCGGCGGCGGTTACGGCGGCGGTGCTCGCCGCGGGTATCGGACTGGCGTCGTATGTGACGGTCAACCATCTTCGCAGCGAAGCGCTTCGCAGGGAGGCGGAGGAACAGGCGGCGCTTGCCGAACGGCAGGCGCAGCTTGCGGCGGAACAGCAGCGCATCGCGGAACAGCAGCGCAAAAGCGCGATCGTCAACAACATCGGAACGCTTTTGGAGCAGGCGGAGGCGAACCGCACGGCGGGCGAACGGCGCGGCGCGGCAACGCTGCTGCTCAACGCGCTGGTGCTCAGCGATCAGGCCGACGGCGCAAAGCGGGAGGAGATCCTCTATGCCATGCGAAAGACGGTCTATACGGAAGCGTTCGAGCGGATCTCCTGCTTCGAAAACAGCGAAGCGCGGCTGTCCGATCTGCTGCCGTCGCCCGACGGCAGGACGGCGATCGCGATCCTTGCGAAGAAGTCCGTCGCGCTGATCGATTTTTCGAGCAACGCCGTCCGGTACACGGTTCCGTGCGGCGACGGTGCGGTGACGAACCTCTGCTTCTCCGCGGACGGATCGCGCTTTGCCGCGATCTGCGAAGCCGGACGCGGCGTGCGCGTGTTCAACAGCGCGGACGGCTCCGAAGCGTTTTCATACAGGAGTTCAGCCGGAAAAGTCGGCGACATCGTCAATCTGCTGTTCTGGAAGGACGCGGACACGCTGCTGGTGCAGGACAAGGACCGGTTCCTTCTCGTTTCGAAGGACGGCGAACGGCTGTTCTATACGCTCGGCGAGCAGCAGGACGGATATTCCTATACGGACAATCTCTATTCGAAGATGCTGAAAACGACGGTCGAAAAGGAGATGTCCTTGCGCGAGGGCGCGAACATGAAGATTTACGCGACGGAGGACCGCACCCGCATCCTGATTCCCGGACGCGACGGCACGACCGGCGTGATCGTGCTAAACGACAGCGGCGAGCGCGTCTGTCTGCTGAAGGATATGCCGGGCACGCCTGCCGAGAAGTACGCGCTGTCGCCGGACGGCAAAAAGGCGGCGTGCGTTTCGGAGGTCGGGTTCTTTGCGGTCTGGGATCTCGAAACCGGCAGATGCAAGGTCTATGAGGACATCCGGCGGCAGAACAGCTCCAACTTCAGCGCGCCGGCGTTCTCGCCCGACGCGAGCGAGGTCGCGTACATCAGCGACGATTCATTCTGGGTGCTGACCTTCGATCCGGTTCCGGTCCTGGTCGAAAACTATATGGACCGTACGGACGGATACGTGCCGGAGGTCTGCTACTCCGCGGACGGGCGCTATCAGCTGCTCGTGAAGCAGCATCTGTACATCATCGACGCGAAGGAGACGCTTCCGAAGTACCGCGAGGAAGGCAAGCGCTATGAAGCGTTTGCGCATGCGAAAGCGCTCGAAAACGTGGTCTTCGTCTCGCGCGACAACGGCGGCGCGTATTTCTACTGCATGCCGCAGAGCGCGGCGATCCGCATGGGCGCGTTCGACGGCAGCCTTTGCGAGGAATACAATCCGCGCGACTGGCCGGAGGGGCAGAATCAGGGGTTCCCCGGCGAATACGGCGAGCTGATCGGACAGCCGTTCCCGTACCGCTATTACGCGCGCGACGGCAAACACATCGCGCTCGCGTACCGCGACGGCACGATCGAGCTGTACGACGTGGACGGCGACGGTTCGGTCAAGGATCTGATCACGCCGCTGAACGGTGAGGCGCAGACGATCGGCATGACCGAGCACCGTCTGGTCGCGGCGGACGGAACGGGACGCCTGCTGTTCTACGATCTCGACAGCAATACGGTGATCGGAACGGTCACGAATCTCTACAACTACCACCTGTTTGCGTTCGATCCGAGCGGGCAGTACGTGATGGCTGCGCGCAGAGGCGATCAGCAAATCGACGTCTATGACGCCGTGCGCGCGGAACTGCTGTTTTCGATGCACACGGACGAGAACGATACGGTCGACACCTTTGCGTTCTCCGCGGACGGGCGGTATGCGGTCGCACATACGGAAAAAGGCGATCTGATCGCCGATCTGTATCCGGACGCGGACGCGCTGATCCGCGAGGCGCAGCGCCTTGCGCGGCTGTATCAGGAGGATTGACAAGAAGATGAGACGATTGAAACTGCTGCTGATTCTGCTGCTGATCCTTGCGCTGCCTGCATGCAGCGGAGAGACGGCTCCTGAGCCGATCCCCGTTCTTGAGGCGACGCCGACGCCGACCGCGACGCCGACCGCAACGCCGACGCCCACCCCGACGCCGACGCCCACGCCGACACCGACACCGACGCCCACCCCGACGCCGACGCCCACGCCCACGCCGACGCCCGTCCCGACGCCGTTCGGCGTTGTCTGGATTCCGGACACGCAAAAGCTGACGGCAACCTATGACGAGGAGATCCTTGCGCAGCTGGACACGCTCGGCGAAGACATCGCGACGCGCATCGATTCGGAGCAGCTGGTTGCGGTGCTGCATACGGGCGACATCGTCGATTTTCCGAACCGCACGTGGCAGTGGGAGCATTTCGACCGCTGTCTGAACGCGTTTATCGACCGGATTCCGTTCTATCCGGTCTCCGGCAACCACGACATCGGCAAGTACGATTCCCTGACCGGCGGCGGATACGGCGGATATCTCAAACAGCCGTTTCTGCAGCGTTTGCCGGAGGGACAGACCTTTGAGGGCGGCAAGATGTTCTATGCCGTTCTGAACGACGGCGACGCGCCGATCCTGCTGCTCGGGCTCGGCTATGACATGGGACGCGAGCGTAAGGAGCTTGCGTGGATCGACGAGGTGCTGACCGCGCATGCGGACATGCCGTGCGTCATCATCACGCACGCCTTCCAGGTCCGGCCGGGCACGATCCTGTCCTACTGCAACTACATCGAGCAGAAGATCGTGCGGAAGTACCCGAACATCCGCATGATCCTGTGCGGACACGCCCGCGGCTTCTTCCGCAACGTGATGACCTATGACGACGACGGCGACGGCGCCATAGACCGCTCGGTACAGGTGCTGATGCTCAACGATCAGGACGGCGAGTTCCTCTATCGTATTCTGCGGTTCGATCCGGTCGAACGCACCGTCGAGGTGCGCACGTACAAGATCGGCTCCGACGAGAGGATTCCGGACAGCGCGCGCTTCAAGCAGCCGGCGGACTTTACGATCGAGGACGCGTTCTGAGCATGGAGACGTTTCTGTTCGATCTGTACGGCACGCTTGCGGACGTGCACACCGATGAATCGCAGCCCGCGCTGTGGGAAGACGCGGCGGCGGACGCGGCCGCGCGCGGCGCGGCATACACCGCCGAAACGTATCGCAACGCATATCTTGCGATGTGCGAAGACGAGGTACACCGGCGCGCGGCGGAGCTGCCCGGCGTACCGGAGCAATTCATCGAGCCGGAGCTTTTGAACGTGTTTCTGCGTCTGCTGCGCACCGAAGACCGTGCGGCGGCAGCGGCGCACGCAAGACGGTTTCGCGTGCGTTCGACGAAGCGGCTTTGTCCGATGCCGCACGCGATCGAAACGCTCGACGCGCTGAAACGGCGGGGCAGGCGCATCTTTCTGCTGTCCAACGCGCAATCGTGCTTTACAAACGACGAGCTGGACGCGCTGGACCTTTTCGACCGCTTCGACGGGATCCTGCTTTCGAGCGACGCGGGCATGAAAAAGCCGTATCGCGGGCTCTTCGAGCGGCTCCTCAATCGGTATGACATCGATCCCGAAACGGCGCTGATGGTCGGAAACGACGCGATCGCCGATATGGGCGGCGCCGCCGGCGCGGGGATCAGAGGCGCGTATATCCACACGTGGCAGTCGGGCGAACGCCCGAAGACGCTGCCGCGGGGCTGCTTTGAGATCACGGATCTTTTGGAACTACTTTCGGAAAGCGAGGCGTAACGGTATGCGGAAATGGGTTTGGATACTGGTGTTGCTGCTGCTGTGCGGCTGCACGCAAACGACAACGGAAAAGGAGAAGGAAATGAAGCAATATCCGGTCAATGACATCACGGAAACCTTTGCCTGGATCGGCAAGACGGCGGAGGAGCTCGGCATCGACGAATCGTATCGCGACGGATACAGCATCCGCATCACCGGCGAGCTGTTCGGCCGCAAGGTGGACGGCACCGCGTACATGGGCACCGATTTCGATTCGCCGGGGCGCGAGGTTCGCGTCAGGGAGATTGCGGTCTTCGACAAGCTTGAATACCGCAAGTCGACGGAGGAGAGCCTTGTCGAACGCTACGGCAAGGCGTACCTCGAGGGCGTGGAGCCGTATGTGGCGTCGAACGGCGGCGCGACGTACTGGAGCCGCTACTGGACCGGCGAGGGCGTGATCACCGTCTCGAACGGACAGAACAACGACTGGTATGTGTTCTCGTATGCCGTGACGGAGATGCCGGCGGAAATCAAAAAGCAGCTTGCCGGACTGACGGTCAAGGAGCTGATGTACGGCACCGGCGTGCTGTTCGAGTTCCGGGACGGCGAGATCGAGGATCTTATGATCCACGAGACGGAATACGAGGGCAGCAAGGCGTACCGTGTGACGTTTACGCGCGACGGCGTCGGCGTTACGGCAATCATCGTCAACGACGGCGAAGCGCTGTACGACACATTTTTGAACGACGGCACCGACTGGACGCAGGAGCGGATCAAGGACGTGATCGACAGCCTGCGCTGCATCCGCGAGGACGGCACGGGACGGATCGTGCAGAAGAACGTTTTCGGCGCGTTCTGGCTCATCGAAACCGACGCGCCGGTCACGGAGGAATCGCTCAAAGAACTCGAAACCTTCATCCTGAGCCGCTGGCTGTTCAAAGAGTAAGGAATAGGAATATAAAAAGACTGTCGCGCTTGCGGCAGTCTTTCTTTTCGGATACGTTTTGTTCAATCGACTGTGCCGAAGGCTCATTCGTCGCCGCGGTAAGCGGAGACCACGTCGTCGTCGAGCACGACCGCAAGCAGCATTTCGCCCTTGCTCGCCTTCGGTTCGATGTGGATCTGTTCGGTGTTCAGCGGCGTCTTGGTGCCGTGGCGCTGTTCGATCACGAGCGTAAACGGGTTCTGCACCGTTCCGGCATAGACGATGCGAGAGCCGTTGCTGCCGTTCTTGCGGAAGTCGAACGTCTTGACGCCCTTGCCGTTTCTGCCCTGCAGTTCGTAGTCAAAGAGGAAGCTGCGCTTGCCGAAGCCGCGGTCGGTGAGCACGATGAGCTCGCCCTCGTCGCCGACCGGCATGCATGCCATGACGCGATCCTTCGGTTCGAGTTTGATGCCGATGACGCCCGCCGCCGCGCGACCGGTTTCGGGGACGGAATCCGCCGCAAAGCGGATGCACATGCCGCGCTCGGTGACGAGCAGGATGTCCATCGTGGGCATCGGATACGCGCCCAAGAGCGCGTCCTTGTCCTTGAGGTTCAGCGCCGCCGTACGCTTGCCGCGCACGCGATAGTCCGCGGCTTTACTGCGCTTCACCATGCCGCCGGTCGTGCAGAACAGATAGCTGCCCTCGTCGGTATCCGGGAACGCGCCGACGATCGTTTCGCCCTTTTCAAGCTCGATCAGGCTGACGAGATTTGCCGCGCGCGCCGCGGGACGCGTTTCGGGAATGTCGGCGACCTTGAGGTTCAGCATCGCGCCGCGGTTGGTGAACAGGCGGATGCTCTCGTTGCTGTTGACCTCTAAGATGCGTTCCGGCTTGTCCGCACGGATCTGCGAAAGATTGAACTGGCGTTTCAGACACTTGCGGATCTTGAGGTCGGCGCAGACCGCGACGATCATTTCCTCGACCGTCTCCGGCTCGTTCGTCTGGGCTTCGATCTCGCCCTCCGCCGAGATGATCTGCGTCTTGCGTCTGCCGTCGAACAGCTTGCGCACGTCGAGCAGCTCCTTTTTGATCAGATGCACGAGCTTCGTATCCGACGCGAGGATCGCTTCGAGCTCCGCGATCAGCTTCTTGACGTCCTTGTATTCCTTTTCGATCGAAAGAAGTTCGAGATTCGTCAGCTTCTGCAGGCGAAGATCGAGGATCGCCTGCGCCTGAATCTCGGTGAGATTGAAGGTCTTCATCAGACCTTCGCGCGCTTCCCTCGGCGATTTGCTTGCGCGGATCAGCTTGATCACGCGGTCGAGGTTGTTGACCGCCACCATCAGACCTTCCAGAATGTGGCAGCGCTTCCTTGCGATCTCGAGCTCGGTCTTGGTGCGGCGCGTCACGACGGAGCGCTGATGGCGCACGTAGTATTCGATGATCTGCTTGAGGTTCAGCTGCTGCGGCTTGCCGTCCGCAATCGCCACGTAGTTCGCGCCGAACGTGCACTGCAGGTCGGAGTATTTGAACAAAAGCTGCAGGATGCGCTCCGGATCGCCGTCCTTCTTGACCTCGATGACGGCGCGCGTGCCCATGCGGTCGCTTTCGTCGCGGATGTCGGAGATCGCGGCGAACATCGTCTTCTTCTCCTGCGTGATCTCGAGGATCTTCGAGAGGCACGCCGCCTTGTTGATCTGATACGGGAATTCGTCGATGACGATGCGCGTCTTGCCGTTCTTGACCTCCTCAAAGTGCGTGCGCGCGCGCATCGTGAGCTTGCCGCGTCCGGTCTCGTAGCTTTGCGCGATCTCGGAGGAATCCAGAAGGAACCCGCCGGTCGGGAAATCCGGCGCCGGCATGATCTTCAAAAGGTCCGGAATCTTGATGCGCGGATTGTCGAGCACCGCGATGACCGCGTCGATCGCCTCCACCGGATTGTGCGGCGGGATCGAGGTCGCGAGACCGACCGCAATGCCGTTCGCGCCGTTCACCAGCAGGTTCGGGAAGCGTCCGGGCAAAAGCTCCGGCTCCTTCAGCGTGTCGTCGAAGTTCCAGGTAAAATCGACCGTGTCCTTGTCGATGTCTTTTAAGAGCAGCATCGCGGCGTCGGTCATGCGCGCTTCGGTGTAGCGCATCGCCGCGGCGGAGTCGCCGTCGACCGAGCCGAAGTTGCCGTGTCCGTCGACGAGCGTCACGCCCATGTTGAACGGCTGCGCCATGCGGACCATCGCGTCGTATACGGAGGAGTCGCCGTGCGGATGGTATTTGCCGAGGCAGTCGCCGACGATGCGCGCGCTCTTGCGGTGCGGCTTGTCGGGGGAGAGCCCCAGCTCCATCATGGTATAGAGGATGCGGCGCTGCACGGGCTTCAGACCGTCTTCGACGCGCGGCAGAGCGCGTTCCAGAATGACGTGCTCCGCATAGGGCATCATCGAATCGTGCATGACCTCGTCCATGCTCTTATTCAGAATGGTTTCGGGTAAGGTCGGGATTGTTGTCTTTGCCATGGCTTACTCCTTGATCTTTTCAAACACGGCGCTCGAACGGTTGAAGTCCGCGTACTCGAAGATGTACTCCTTGCGCGACTGCACCTTGTCGCCCATCAGCACGGTCACGAGGTGCTCGACCTCCGCCGCATCCTCGATGGTGACGCGCGTGAGCCGTCTGCCCTGCGGGTTCATCGTCGTCTCCCAGAGCTGCTCGGGATTCATCTCGCAGAGACCCTTGTAGCGCTGCAGGGTATAGTTCTTGCCGGAAATATTCCGCATCGCCGCCT
>JAEEGG010025990.1_pt1 | contig 11219 bp, 11 predicted proteins | sample 9134161 | NCBI WGS metagenome assembly JAEEGG01 (sample SAMN16246543, study PRJNA631951) | gut metagenome | biome: gut microbiome; feature: rumen; material: CR-attached | host: Bos | place: Iran: Karaj | collected 2018-10
TTTACGTATCTTTGCATCACAAAACGTATAAATAGAAATATTATTGCTATAAAAATGAGATATCACTTACTGTTTGTGCTGTTATGGTGCTCCATTGGTAGCATGGCTAAGATGGATCCTCAAGACTATGCACGCTTGAAAGCCAAGACGGATGTCTATTTCGATAAGGTACAGGCGCAGCCTGACTGGTTGTACTCTCGTCTGCAGATGTACTGGAAGAGTCATGCCACCGATGTATATGTTCAGGACGACCAGTTTCATCACATTGGCGGTAGCCGAGCCCCTGAGCCCACTGTGAAGTTCAGTGGTCAGCGCAACCATGTTGCTCCTTTTGGTGCTCCGGCACTCGACGATGTCGTTCCCTACGATGACGACGAGCAGGGTAATGTCACCTTTGCCAGCAAGTCCGATGGCCATCTGGAGTGTGTCAGTCCCGTCAAGACTGGTGTCGCCATTGCATCGCTGAACCAAAAGATTATAAGTATCGCCCGCGATGCTGCGCGGCTGTATGCTGAGAATGGTGATGAGCGTTATGCCCGGATGGCTTTCGACGTGTTCGATACCTACGTGAAAGGCATCTATTACCGGAATGTTCCTACCGATATGGATCATGGTCACCTGCAGACCCTGATATCCATGACCACCTTCGAGGTGATTCACGAAGAGGTCATCACCAGCCTGACAGAGCTGTATGCCTGTCTGAAGCGCTACGAACCTTGCAAGTCCGGCAGTCCGCTTTACGATGCTGCTCTGAAGAAGTGGGCGGAGAATCTCATTGCCAATGGCGTGCCCCACAATAACTGGAATCTTTTTCAAGCCGACTTCATCGCCAAGATAGCCCTGGTGCTGAACGAAGATGCCACCTATCAGGACGGTCGTGGCCGCCAGTATTATCTCGATTATATCGTCAACAAGTCGAGTATCCGTCAGTGGAGCATGCAGCAGTTAGCTGCCTTTGGCTTCGACCCCCAGACAGCCATCTGGTATGAGTCGCCAGGCTATAGCAGCAATGCCGTCATCGATGTCTTTGTTGGCTTTGCCGACATGCTGGACCGTGAAGCCGGTATCGACCTGTTCCGCGACATTCCCATTCTGTTGCAAGCCGTCAAGGCCAAGTTGCAGTACCTGATGCCCAACCGTATGATATGCGGCTTTGGCGATACCCATCCCAACTACCTCAGTACCAAGCCTGTCGATACGATAATTGCCTATGCTCGCCGTCATCAGAAGAAGGGATTACAGCAAGAGTTTGAAACGCTCCGTGCCGCCATTCTTCCTGATGCCACCGAGCAGCAGGTCAGTCCTTATGTCTCGCCAGTGTTCTATGCTCCTAACGTCTCTTGGCTGATTCAGCGTACAGGCATGAATCCCCAGCACGACCTTGCCGTTTCGCTGAATGGTTCTTTAGGCAACCATCAGCATGCCAACGGCATTTCCATGGAACTCTATGGCAAGGGCTATGTCTTAGGTCCTGACGCAGGTATCGGTCGTGCGCTCTACGGCGGTGATGACTACAAGGAGTATTATAGCCGTTTCCCGGCCCATAATACCGTTTGCGTCGATGGCGTCTCCGACTATCCTGTCATGATGTCCCAGCATGCCTTCAGTGTCGAGTTCCTTGACCATACCGACCAGGCTTCCGTCAGTCAGGTGTCTTTTGTTGAGCCTGAGACGCAGAGTGACCAACTGCGCACCAATGGCATTGTCACGACCCCTCATGGCGGCTATTATGTCGATGTCTTCCGTAGTCGGCGCCGTGATGGCAAGGATCGTTTCCACGACTATTTCTACCACAACCTTGGACAAAGCATGACGCTGACGGCTGCCAGTGGTGCCGACCTTGGTCTGCAGCCTACCGATGAGTTGGCATTTGCCGGTGGGCATCTCTATGCCTATAGCTATATCTACGACAAGTTCTCCGCCACTACCAGCAACGACGTGAAGGCTACGTTCACCACTGCTTGTCCTGACGGTCGGCAGATTGACATGACGATGTGGATGCAGGGCTCACCGCAGCGTGAGGTATTCCGCGCCTTGTCGCCCGTCAATATGGAGTACGAGCGGTTAGGCAGCTTTATGCCTTATAATGTCAAGGAACAGCCTGTGCTGACTTTCGTAGCCCGTCAGCAGGGTGATGCATGGACGAAGCCTTTTGTCGCCGTCTTCGAACCGAGTGACAGTCGCGAACCGTCCGACATCCAGTCGGTGGAGTTCTTTACTCCGTCAGAGCCCGATGCCGTCGGTATCCGTGTGACGCTCAAGAATGGTCGTGTCGATACCGTCATTTCTACCCCTGACCGCTATCAGGTTGTTTCTGACGGCAAGACCGTCATCAGCCAGACCTGTCAGGATAGTCATTATAATAAGAAATAATATGAGAGCACTGTTGTTATTTGTACTCATTTTCGCGAATGTCGTCGCTTCTCAGTCACAGCCGGTGACAGTGACGGTATCCAATCCCACCGACTGGCAGCGTCAGGAGCTGGTGACCATTGACGCTTCTCAGTTAGGCTTTGATGCCGCTAAGGGTGTCGTGGTTCGCGATGCCTTTGGTATAGAGCGTGTCACACAATGGACTTATGATGGTCAGTTGTTGCTGGATGTTCATGTGCGTCCTCATGGCAAGGCCACTTTTACCATCCAGCCTGGCACACCGGCAGCTGTCCTTTCGTCGGTCGGTGGTCGCATGTATCCCGAACGTCTCGATGACATTGCCTTCGAGAACGACCGCGTCGGCTTTCGCCTCTACGGCCCTGCCCTGCAGCGCAAGGGCGAGAAGGGCTTCGGCCATGATGTGTGGGTGAAACGCACTCCCGAACTGGTATTAGAAGAACTTTACCGCAACGACCCTCGTCTGTCGTTCCATCTGGACTATGGCAAGGGCCTCGACTGCTATGGCGTCGGCCCTACGCTGGGCTGTGGTACCCCCTGCCGGCTTCGCGACGGCAAGATTGTCTATCCCTGGTGTTACGAGACCTACAGCATCTTGGACAAAGGTCCGTTGCGCTTTACCGTGCAGGTCAACTTTGCACCAGTCAACGGCATCACCGAACATCGTATTCTATCGCTTGATAAGGGCAGCAACTTCTGCGAGGCAACTGTCTGGTATAATGGTATCAGTAAGCCCATTGACATCGCCGCAGGTTTAGCCATCCGTCCTGCTGACCCCACGACAGTCGTCATCGGCAAGGACTATGTCCATTATGCCGACCCCACGGTAGATCCCGAGCGCCATCAGTTCCAGATTTATTCCGCCTTGCTGTTCCCTGACACCGAAGTCGATATCAAGCAAATGGAGAGTCATGCATTGGGCATTCTCAGGAACTATCAAGACGGCCAACGCTTCCACTATTTCTTCGGTGCTGCCTGGAGCGAGTTCGATGTCCGCTCGCAGGCTGAGTGGCAGTTACGCATCGAGGGTTTCATGACGTCACAGCGTTACCCTTTACAAGTCACTATTCAAAAATAACCGTCTGACATGAAGATATTCTCCGTAGCTCTCTGCCTGCTCATCTCGCTGTCATTGCAGGCGCAGTACAAGTCTCAAGTGTGGTGTCCCGACAATGGCGACGGCACCTATACCAACCCCGTGCTCTTTGCCGACTACTCCGACCCCGATGTCTGCGTGGTAGGCGATGACTACTATCTCACGGCATCGTCGTTCAACTGTATCCCCGGCCTGCCCATCCTGCACTCCCGCGACTTGGTGAACTGGACCATCATCGGTCATGCCCTGCAAGAGCAGTTGCCCAAGGAGATCTTCGACCTTCCGCAGCATGGCAAGGGCGTCTGGGCACCGGCTATCCGTCATCATAACGATAGCCTCTTCATCTATTGGGGCGACCCAGACCTGGGCATCTTCATGGTCAAGGCCAAAGACCCAGCAGGAGAATGGAGTAAGCCCATTTGTGTGATCTCTGGCAAAGGCATGATAGACCCCTGCCCGCTGTGGGACGATGACGGCCGCTGCTATCTCGTCAACGGTTGGGCGGCCAGTCGTGCCGGTCTGAACTCCGTGCTGACCGTCCGCGAACTCTCTGCCGACGGAACGAAAGCTATCGGCAAGCCACGCATCGTCTTCGATGGTGGTCAGGAGAACTTCACCTCCGAAGGTCCCAAGTTCTACAAGCGTGACGGCTACTACTGGATTATGAACCCTGCCGGTGGGGTAGAGATGGGGTGGCAGTTGGCAATGCGCAGCAAGTCGCCCTATGGTCCCTACGAGTGGAAGCGCGTCATGTGGCAGGGTAGGACCGCCGTCAACGGTCCTCATCAGGGTGCGTGGGTGCATACCTCGCAGGGCGAGGACTGGTTCCTGCACTTCAACGACAGGGGTGCTTATGGCCGTGTGGTCTATCTGCAGCCTGTCGATTGGTCATCAGGTTGGCCTATGATGGGCAACCATGGCGAACCTTACACCTGCTACCGCAAACCCAAGACCGCCCCTATTCCCGCTGGTTTGTCTGCGGTCAATCCCCAAGAGTCTGACGAGTTCAACGACGGTGAGTTAGGGCTTCAGTGGCAGTGGCACGCCAACTACCACCAGCTCTACGGCATGCCCGTCGCCAATGGCTGCTATCGCCTCTATACCTACGACCTGCCGCATGACTTCCGCAGTCTTTGGCAAGTGCCCAATCTGCTTCTGCAGAAACCTACCGCTCCTCGTTTCACCGCTACCGCCAAGGTGCGCTTTGCCTCTAAGGGTGACAACCAGTATGGCGGTGTGGTCATGATGGGTCGCGACTATAGTGCCCTTGTCGTTCAGCGCCACGGCGACGCTTACCTGTTGCAGCGTCATACCTGCATGGGTGCTGACGAAGAGGGTAGGGAAGACCAGCAGACCCTTGCCACCCTGCAACCCTCGGAGCGCGATACCATTCCTTACAGTCCCGCTATCTATCTCGATCTCTATCTGCGTATGACGGTCAAGGACGGTCAGTGCCGCTACAGCTACAGTCTCGACGGCAAGCGCTATTACGAGGCTGGCAACTCCTTCACCATGCGTCAGGGTAAGTGGATCGGTACCAAGTTCGGTTTCGTCGCCGAATGCAGCAACCGCCAGGGCAACCGTGGCTGGCTTGATGTTGATTGGATACGGATCACGAAATAAGAAGAATTACGTAAAACAGCCTTCTCATCCGTATTACATGACAAAAACGTAATTCAGATATGAAGGCAAAACAACTTTCTTGTATCGGAGCTGTCCTGTTCAGCTTCTTTGTGATGGGCTTCTGCGACATCGTCGGCATCTCCAGCGACTATGCCCGTGAAGCCTTTGGCTGGAGCCAGACCATGGCGGGTCTGCTGCCGTCGATGGTCTTTGTGTGGTTTCTGTTCCTCGGTGTACCTGTAGGTATCCAGATGAACAAGTGGGGCCGTAAGAATACCGTGCTCTTGGGTATGGCCGTCACCATTGTCGGCATGATGATACCGCTCATCGGCACGTCATGGGCCTGTTTGGTAGGCTATGCCGCCTTAGGTATCGGCAACGCCATCCTGCAGGTGTCGGAGAATCCCCTTATCAAGAATGTCGTCACCGACGAGCGTGTGCTCACCTCCAGTTTGACCGCCGGTCAGGTGGTCAAGGCCGTGTCGTCGTTCTGCGGACCGTTCATCATGCTCTTTGCGGTGAACGTGCTGGGTGGCGGCGATACGCAGAAGTGGTATTTGGCATTCCCCGTTCTCGGTGCCATCACACTGCTCTCCGCCCTTTGGCTCATGCTGTCGCCCATACCCCGTGAAGTCGCCACGACTACCGACGATGAATCGTCGGGCACTGTAGCAGCCACCTTCGGCCTGCTCAAGAACCCCACCATCCTGCTGCTCTTTTTCGGCATCTTCTTTGCCGTGGCCATCGACGTCGGCACCAACTTCGTGTCGTCGAAGGTGATGATACAGCGCTATGGCTGGTCTGTTGCCGAGGCGGGCATGGCCCCGCAGGTGTATTTCATCTGTCGTACCATCGGCGCTTTTTTGGGCGTATTCCTGATGACGAAGATAGCCGACATGACCTACTTTCGCCTAAACATCACGGTGTGCATCGTGGTCATCCTCTCGCTGGCGTTCGTGCAGTTGCCTGAATCGTGGGCACTGGCACAGATAGGAGCCATCGGCTTCCTCTGCTCGTGCATCTTCCCCATCATCTACAGCATGGCTGTGCAGGCTGAGCCCGAGCGTGCCAACCTCATCTCGGGTCTGATGATTACCGCCGTTGCCGGCGGTGGTGCAGCCACACCTTTCATCGGCTTCGCTACCGATGCCGCCGGCAGCATTACGGCAGGCGTCTGTGTGTTGCTGCTCTGTGCCGGCTACCTGACGTTCTGTGCCTTCGGAGTGAAAGTAAGCAAATAAACGAAGAAACATTGATATTATGAAACCGTATAAGTTTGAACCGTATTTAAAGACAACACTGTGGGGTGGCTACCAGATAGCCCCCTTCAAGGGAATATTCACTGCACAGCCGAATATCGGCGAAAGCTGGGAGATCAGTGGTGTACCGGGTCATGAAAGCCGTGCCATAGAGCGCGGTCTCATTGACGATGTCGATGTCGGTCTGACGCTCACCGAGCTTATCGACAAGTACAAGGGTCTGCTCGTCGGTCAGAAGGTGTATAAGAAGTACGGCAACAAGTTCCCGCTACTGGTGAAGTTCATTGACTCGCGCCAGGACCTGTCGGTGCAGGTACACCCCGACGACAAGCTGGCGATGGAGCGTCACGGCTGTGCCGGCAAGACGGAGATGTGGTACATCATCAAGAGCGATGTGGGTGCGAAGATCTATGCCGGTCTCTCGAAGAGCATTACCCCCGACGACTACGAACAGCTGGCTACGGCAGAGGCTGTGAATGGCCACTCTCCCATGCAGGACGTCATCGCCACCCATGAGGCGCACGACGGCGACCTGTTCTTCCTGCCTGCCGGTCGTCTGCATGCCATCGGTGCCGGCAATTTCCTGGCCGAGATACAGGAGACGAGCGATATCACCTACCGCGTCTATGACTTCGGTCGCAAGGATGCCCACGGCAATCCCCGCGAGCTGCACATCGAACAGGCGAAGGACGCCATCGACTACCAGGTATGGCCTGCCTACCGTAGCAGCTATGACTCCACGAAACCCATCAGCCAGCTCATCAACTGTCCGCACTTCGTGGTACATCGCGTGGTGGTACAGGTAGCGAAGCAGATCGACTTCCACGTCGATTCCTTTGTTGTCGTCATGTGTCTGTGGGGTGAGGCCAACGTCAACGGCATCAAGATACGTCAGGGCGAAACCATCCTGGTGCCCGCCTGCGAGAACGTGCTCTACATCTTCGGCAACGCCTCGTTCCTGACGGCTACCATTGGCTGAAACCACCCTCTTGGGGGGTGATGTGTGGAAAATACACATTTCCTTTGCGTAAAGAGAAGCAGTTGTCCGTATTCATAGTGAAGATTTTCTCATAAGCATCAGCTTGGTTAGTATTTTAGTTAGTATTTTAGTTAGTATTTTAGTTAGTATTTTAGTTAGTAGTTTTGTTAGTAAAAAGTAAGTAGTTAGTAGTTTATTAGTGAAAAGTAAGTAGTAAGTTATTTAAGAGGTTTCTTAAAAAAGGAAGCTGTACTTGTGAAAGTGCAGCTTTTTTTGCGATATAGAAGAGTGACAGAGATACTCTGATAAGCAGAGCGTGGCTCTGCAATCAGAGTCTTTTAATTAATATGTTTAATTTAAAAAGTAATGCAATGAAAAAAACAACAACAATTGACCTCAAGAAAGCATTGAGGAAAAAAACATGAGTGAGAAAGAACTGGCAGACGTATTGGGGATGAAGCGTCCCTATTTGAATGCCATCAGCTGTGGACGCAAGAACGTCACGATAGAGCAATTGGAGCGCATCGCCGAGGGTCTCGGAATGACGCTCCATATTTGTTTTGAGTAAAATTCTTATAGAATTATTTGGAAGTTTAGAAGAAAAGGTTTAACTTTGCAATCGGAATATGGCAAGACAACTTAATAGAAAAGATAAAGAAGTCCTTTATGAAAAGGCAAGTGAATTCTTCGTGGACATGGCAAAGCTCGTGTTTGCAGGAGCAGTGCTTTCTGGTATTTTGAAGGAGGATGTCGGCTTAATGTGGTTGGTGATATGTGGAGTCGCTACAGTTGCTCTTTCACTAATTCTCGCTTACTATCTGTTCCAATTGAGTAGAATCTATAAAAATAAATAAACTATGTCAGTCATTACACTTTTTGCAATTGTATCACTAGTTTGTATTGTTGGCATCATTTGGGCTAAGCATGAATTACATAAGCCCTTGCCATTAGAGTAACAAGCCATAAGGCTGTTTTTAGGCCTTTGAAATTACCTGTATTAACCCCACAGGTTTCTATGTAACGCCGCGACGGAAAGTCGTGGCGTTTTTGCTTGCAACGGTGCGGGATTCTTCGTAACTTTGCGGTATGGAAAAGAAGAAAAAGCCCACCCCCAACCCCTCCCGAAGGGAGGAGAGTGAGAATGGTGGTGAGAAGAAACGGAAGGAGCATAAGAAGAACTGGCGGGAGCTGTATGCGTCGATAGACGACATCAAGCAGTTCCTGCTGGAGCGCGTGATACTGCGGCACAACGTCATCACGCAGCAGACGGAGGTTCACCTCATCGAACAGGCACCGAAACCGCCGGACGAGGCGACGGCGCGGCCGGAGGACTACGTGCGGTGGCTGAAAGAGTGGCAGGAGTCGGAGGCTCGTGCGCAGCAAAAGCTGCGCGACGAGGACTACTACCAGCTGCTGACGGACCGCATCGAGAACACGCTGTACACGGAGCTGAAGGCGCAGAAGCAGGTGCGCATGCAGGACCTGCACAGCGTGATAGAGTCGGACTTTGTGCCGGAGTATCACCCCTTCCGTGAATACCTGGAGCACCTGCCGCCGTGGCGTGAGGGCGATGCGGACCACATCATGGGGCTGTCGCTGTCGGTGAACGTGCGGGGCGACGCCGACGAGCAGATGCTGTTCTACGAGTACCTGAAGAAGTGGCTCGTGGCGATGGTGGCGTCGTGGGTGGACCCCGGGGTGGTGAACAACGTGATGCTGGTGCTGATAGGCGAGCAGGGGTCGTACAAGACGACGTGGTTCTCGTACCTGCTGCCGCCGGAGCTGCGGCGTTACTTCTACACGAAGACGAATGCGAACCGCATGACGAAGGACGACCTCTTGACGCTGTCGCAGTACGGGCTGGTGTGCTGCGAGGAGCTGGACACGATGCGCCCGTCGGAGCTGAACCAGCTGAAGGCGGCGATGACGATGCCTGCCATCGACGAGCGTGCCGCCTACGCCCGCCATAAGGAGCACCGTGAGCACATCGCGTCGTTCTGCGGCACGGGCAACAACGTGCAGTTCCTCAGCGACACGACGGGCAACCGCCGGTGGCTGCCGTTCGAGGTGAGCAGCATCGACTCGCCGCGCTCGTCGCCGTTCGACTATGTGGGCATCTACAGCCAGGCGTATGCCCTGTACCGTCAGGGCTTCCGCTACTGGTTCGACGCTGACGAGGTGCGGCGCCTGGCTCGTCATAACGAACAGTTTGAGACGCCGTCGTTGGAGAAGGAACTCATCGACCAGTACTTCCGCCGTCCGGAGGGCAAGGAGCCCGGCGAGTTCCTGCCCGTATCGATGGCGCTGCAAATCGTGGGAGCGAACATCACGCAGAAGCTCTCGACGGTTCTGCTGGGGCGTGCGTTTGTCGAAATGGGCTACAAGAAGCAGTGTATCAAGCATGTGCGTGGCTATGTCGTCGTGCGTCTAACGGCTGATGAGATGAAGGCACGTCGTCATCAGCTGGCACAAGGCGGAACAGATGGAACAGATGGAACGGCAGTTTTCTAAGACCCCTCGCGTACCGCGCGCAGTACGCGAAGACTTTTAATATTTTATCTGTTCCATCTGTTCATCTGTTCCAAATGATGAGTATAAACAACCCATTTATCAGTTTACAAGTATTATGAAAGAATTTACCGTAAAAAGCTATCCGAAGTCAGAGCTGGCACAGCTATACTTCCCCTACAGCGAAGCGCATGTGGCACAGAATCACCTGAACAGTTGGATCCGCGGGTGCCCGATGCTGGTGGAAGCACTGAAGGACTGCCACCAGTCGCCCCGCGCCAAGTTCTACTCCGCCAAGTCCGTGCGCTGCATCGTACACTTCCTTGGTGAGCCGTAGTGAAAAAAAGTGCCGCAAATGTTACCATTATTGGAAAATAATGTTTAACTTTGCACGCAGAATGCGAGCGAGAAATAAAAATTAAAAAGTATGGAAGCAAGAATCATCAACGTACATGTCAACGTGCCCCGTTCGTACCGCATCGACCTGTTGGAACGCCAGCTCACGTCCTATGCCAAGCAGCTCATTGCACAGGCAAAGCCTGCCAAAAAGGGCAAGCGGCAGCATCGGCATGAGGCACTCTGCGGCATTTTCAGCTCGGATGCCGAGAAAGACGAACTCGTAGAGGAATATCTGAAAGACAAGTACCAACTGTAAAAGACCATGAAAGTTTTCCTCGATACGAACATCTTCCTTGATTACTTCGAGCGCCGGCGGCAATACGAGGCCGTAAGCCGTTTGTTAAGCGCCATTGAGGACGGTCGGCTGAAGGCAGTTGTCTCGGCAGGTTGTATATACACGTTGGTCTATCTCGTACGCACAGAACTGAAACGGCAGGGTATCCACCGGCCAGAGCAGACTCTACGTGTGCGTCAGACGCTTGACATCGTATTGTCAATGGTCACCGTGGCTGGTATCAGCCATAAGCGCATGGTAAGCGGCAACAACGACCCTGCATTCGATGACATTGAAGACAGCTTCCAGTACCAGTGCGCTTTACAGAACAAATGCGACGTACTCGTCACCATTAATCTGAAGGACTATCGCAATGCCGACACGTCGGCGATGGAAATACTGTCGCCAGAGGCATTCGTAAGCAGATTCTTGTAAGGTGCATTCCCGCTCAGAAGAATATCCACCGAGGCATCTCAACAGAGAGAGTCTCGGTTTTTTGTTTTTATAGCATTGTTGCGCATGCTAACACAGTGATGAGCACGAACGGTGCTCGCCGATTTTGTACCTTTGCCTTTGCAATTAAGAAGCAAAGGCGAGTGAAGGCTGCGGCTCAGCAGAGTACGACTCTGCGTTCGCCTTGCACTTCACTTGCTAACGTCAACGGGAAAGCGGCACTTTGATGCGAACAAA
>JAEEGG010025992.1_pt1 | contig 11219 bp, 14 predicted proteins | sample 9134161 | NCBI WGS metagenome assembly JAEEGG01 (sample SAMN16246543, study PRJNA631951) | gut metagenome | biome: gut microbiome; feature: rumen; material: CR-attached | host: Bos | place: Iran: Karaj | collected 2018-10
GAGGCTCGAAGGAGTAGTCGCAGAAGAACACCGCGCGACCTTGGGACTCGATGCAGGCCTTGAGCGCCCTGTTCTCCATCGGCATCCCGAAAGTGGTGTCCGTTATGCCGTCTTCCAGGCGGCAGACCTCGGCGAAGGTCTCCTCGTCTGCAGGGAATGCGGAGCGCGCGCCTTTGGCAGCCATTAGCTTATCGATGATTTTGTCGTCGGACATATGAACCCATGCAAGAATCCGTTGATAAGTTCATATAACCACGCATCACCCCTGGACCGTAACCGTCATCTATCGGGAGGGCATCGACGGCCGGATGATAGGGACGTCTCTGCTGTGGGTGATAGTCGGCGGAATCCTGGAGCCGGTCTGGGTGGTGATGCTCAAGAAGTACGACACCGCCGAGAGCAGGAGATGGGCATGGCTCGTACTCACTGTGGTATTCATGTACCTCAGCCCCATGTGCGTGGGCATGGCGATGGACGAGATGGACCTCGGGACCGCCTACTCCATGTGGACCGGCATGGGCGCGGTGTTCACCATCATAGCAGGATACGTTCTCTACAAGGAGAAGGTGGACCGCGTGAAGATAGCCCTGGTGTCGTTGATCCTGTTCGGGGTCGTCGGCCTGCATATGACGGCGGGGGCGTGAGCATGAACCGGTCGTGGCTTTGGATCCTGATAGGCGGGGCGTTCGAGACGGCATGGGCAACCACCATGGACCTCTCCGAATGCTTCACGGACGTCTTCTGGACCGCGGTGACGATAGTGATACTGCCGATCAGCGTCATATTCCTGAACAAGGCCCTTAAAGAAGGCCTCCCGATGGGACCAGGTTACTCGGTCTGGGTAGGGATAGGGGCGATAGGTTCCGTGCTGGTGGGGATTGCGCTGTTCGGAGAGTACCCGAGCCTTCTGGGCTACGTGTTCCTGACGATGGTGATAGCCGGCGTCGTAGGGCTGAACATCGTCACCGGGAAGACGGAGGAACGACGGGTCAGGCCTTGGGGCCGTGGTAATGGGGATCGTACTCGCGGTAGTTGGTTCTGAAGACTTTCCCCAATTCCTTGGCTTCGGACAGGACATCCTTGTCGTCGTCGGCGCTTCTCGAGCCGTTTCTGTCAGAGTACACGATCTTCCCGATTATCTCCACGCCCAGGAACTCCAGGTTCTTGGAAACGTGCTCGCAGACGCTGGCGCCGATCTCCTCCGGTCCGCCGCAGGTGACGACCACCACGGCTTTCTTGCCCTTCGGGAGAAGCGAGGTCCCATCATTGGAAATGAACGAGAAGAGCCTGTCCTCGAACATCTTGTACTGGGCGCAAGGGCCTCCGAAATAGACGGGCGTCGAGACGACGATCCCGTCTGCATCCTTGATGTCGTCTAGCACGCGGGTGAGCTCGTCCTCCGTGACGCACCGTCCCTTGGACTTGCAGGAGCCGCAGGCGCTGCATCCGTGAATGAGCATCGTTTGCAGACAATGCAATGAGATTATGTTGGTGGAAAGTCCCATCGCGCCGTCGATCACGCTGTTGACGATCGCCGCCGAGTTCCCGTCGTGCCTCGGACTGGAAACTATCGCCACTACTTTGCTCATAAACGCATGATTGATTTGGCTGTATATAAAGAATACAAACCTGGCATCATTCTTACAGGTCTGAAGCCTTGCGTCTGCGGTTCTCCAGAAGCTTGGGCTCGGTGGTATAGTCGTCATCCACCGGGACGATGCTGAGGTGGGTGTAGAACGGATCCTCGTACTTGGAGCCCATGTAGCTGTTGATGTCCAGCTCCATGTTGTTGAGGATGCGGATCAAGGTATTGCGCAGATGGAGGATGTCCTCGCGCGGGATGTTCTCGAAGTACTTGTTGTTGAGCTCGGTGACTCCGTTCATCACGCGGTCGGCAAGCATCCTCCCCTCCTCGGTGAGGTATATGGAATACTTCTTGCTGCTCTCGGACTTGCGGTCGTCGTATACGAGGCTCTTCTCCCTGAGGACCTTGATGACCCTGTTGGTGTTCGCGGTATCGAGGTCGAGGAACCGGGAGAGGCTGACCAGAGTCTGCCCGTCCTGGAGCCTGAGGGCGATCAGATAGACCGCGTGGGCGCTTGTGAGACCGTGGTCTTTGACGAACTCGGTCATGTTCTTGCGCATCTGCACGCTCATCCTGTCGAAGAACGCTGGAAGAAAAGAGTTCCAGTAGACGTCCTCTCCGCCACCCATACAGACAGTACTGTTTTCATATTATTAATTGCATTCGACAACATAAGAAATGTGAGTTTTAGCCGAAAGTGTTATTTTAGGCACTGCTCATTGGATGCATCCATCCATCCATCAAAAAGACTCGGCTACAATCTTCTGATATTATCCTGTTAACAGAACATTATTCCCTATGATGGTGCTGAATCCAATGTTATTGATGGATGGAACATGGATGGATGGATGATACGTTCAGATAAATAATCGGATGGGAGCTTGTTACAATGAAGAATAATGAATTTTGTAAGATATTTGTAATGATATTATGGAGATATCAATAAAATATTATTAGATTAGAGTTATTAATAAAGTAAAATAATTAATTTTTATCAATATAAGTTATCAGTTGTAAATAGAATTACGATAAAACAATCATCAGTATAAGAGATAATAATTTCTGATTATCGATATATTTGATTAGATTTGAATAATATTTTATAAATAATTTTCTATTAATTAGACGAATGACATGAAAGTGGATGAAAAGATGGATTAGTTCGGTCTATAACTCTCATTTTTTCGTTCCAAATACATTGATCGAAACACCATCATTATATACAGATTAGTTTATGACGCATTGACGACTCAATAAATCGGTCTTAACCGTTTGTCGGGTCGAAGGCGTGGTTCGCCATGCCTTGAAGGAGGAATTAGAATGGCATTCGAGAATGAGGCCCAGAAACTGCACGATGCGCTTGTCACGTGCAAAGTACCTGAGATTTCCAAAGCTGTTGACGAGGCTCATGCCGCAGGCATGCCCGCAGCGGACATAATCAACGCCCTCGGCGCTGCGATGTCCGATGTCGGTGTCCTCTTCGAGAGGGGAAAGCTGTTCCTGCCCCACGTCCTTTCCGCGGCTGCTGGAATGAAGAAAGCCATGGAGACCCTTGGAGACGAGCTCTCTTCCGGAGCAACCGAAGAGAAGAAGGCCTCCGCTGTCATGGGAACCGTCGAGGGCGACGTCCACGACATCGGAAAGTCGATCTGCTCCACCATGCTCCAGTGCGCCGGGTTCGACGTCCACGACCTCGGAAGGGACGTTCCCCTTGGAAAGTTCGTCGAGGAGTGCAAGGCTGGCTGCACCTTCTGCGGCATGTCTGCTCTGATGACGACCACCATGGTCCAGATGAAGACCGTCATCGAGAACCTCAAGAACGAGGGAATCCGTGACCAGGTCACCGTCATGGTCGGCGGAGCTCCTATCACTCAGGGATTCTGCGACAAGATCGGTGCGGACATCTACGGAGAGTCTGCTTCTGAGACCACCAGGAAGGCCCAGGACGTCCTCGGAGCCTGAAATCTCTTATCTTCGTAAGAGGGGAAATAATGACTGAGTACTACACGAGAATGGGGGATGGCCGCAGGGTCACCATGACCAAAGAGCAGATCATGAATGACATCCAGGCCGGAACCGCAGATGCCGCAGACATGGCCGGCATTCCCGCGCTCGATGCGAACGACATGGAGCACATGTGCGAGATCATCATGGATCAGTGCAGGGTCGTCGGAGTCGAGCCCGGACACGAGGTCGTCATGACCTACGATATCGGACAGCTGGACTTCACCGGAGACAACGGAAACTCCGGAAACGGTGTCGACATGGGAAGGCTCGAGGCCGCCCTTCTCCACGAGAGGGCGCTCGGAGCGGACACCTTCGAACTGGCCCACTCCGACTATTCCATCAAGCCTGTCAAGCCCGTCATCTCCATGGAGATGCAGACCATGGAGGAGATCCAGGCCGAGATCATCGCTCCCTTCTTCTATGGAGCGATGCCCAACATGGGTCTCTACTACGCTCCCGACGGACCTTACGGCAACCCCGCCGACCTCATGAGGGAGTTCAAGATCGAGGAGTCCATGGCTTCTTCCGAGGCCGCCGCCGAGCACCTCGCCAGGGACATCGAGTTCGTCACCACCAGGCTCCAGGCCGCCGGATCCGACGGATTCAACTTCGACACCACCGGATCCGCCGGAGATGCCGACTTCGTCGGAACCCTCAACGGAGTCAAGAAGCTCAGGGAGCTCTGCCCCGAGGCCTACATCAACGTCGGTGCCGCCGGAGAGTCCGTCATGGGAATCCACGGAATGATCGAGTTCGAGGGCGAGATCGCCGCCGGACTCTACCCCCACCAGCAGGCTCAGCTCATCGCCAAGGCCGGTGCCAACGTGTTCGGCGCCGTCTGCAACACCAACACCTCCAGGTCCCTTGCCTGGAACCTCGGAAGGGCCGTCACCTTCATCAAGAAGGCCGTCGAGGACTCCCCCATACCCGTCCATGTCGACATGGGAATGGGAGTCGGCGGAATCCCGATGTTCGAGACCCCTCCGCTCGACGCTGTCGCCAGGTGCAACAAGGCCATGGTCGAGATCGCCAAGGTCGACGGTGTCTAGGTCGGAGTCGGAGACCCCATGGGAATGGACATCCCCCACCTGGTCGCTTCCGGAATGGGAGGAATCAGGACCGCCGGTGACATGGTCGCCAGGATGATGTACGCCAAGAACATGAAGCTCGACAAGGCCAAGGAGTACGTCGCCAAGAAGCTCGGCGTCACCCCGATGGACCTCGGCGACGAGTGCATCATGAGGGACCTCCGTGAGGAGCTCAAGATCGGATCCGTCACCGGTATCCCCGGAGCACCCCGTGGAATTCTCGCCAAGATGAACATCGAGAACATTCTCGACATCAAGATCAACAGCTGCGAGAAGTTCCGCGAGAAGCTCAGAAAGTGAATCTAAACCGGCCTGCCAGCAATGGCGGGCCACATTACTAATAGACGGAAACGAGTTTATCAGCAAACGACTTTCATAGATTGCTTGCGAAAGCATGGAGGAATCAAATGAGCAAAGAGATTCAGTATCCCGGTAGGGGAGACCTCATCGGAACGAAATTCAAGCTGTTCTCCCAGAACAACCTCGAGGCCATCGACCGCGCCACCAGGGACGTCCTCTCCAACTACGGAGTCCAGGTCTCTGACGACGAGGCCAGGCACATCTTCGAGGATGCGGGCTGCATCGTCGATTACGAGACCAACATGGTCAGGATCCCCGACTTCGTCCTCAACCTCGCTCTGTCCAGGGCCCCCAAGACCTTCTACATCTACGGAAGGGACCTCGACGAGGACGGCAATTACACCGACGAGCACAGGATCGAGCAGAGCTGGAAGGGACGCGTCCACTACACCGATTTCGGAACCGGAATCCAGATGTGCGACTACCTCGGCGACGGCAAGTACGAGACCCGTGACTCCAACGACCACGACCTCGCCATGACCGCCAAGCTGTGCGACTGGTGCGACGGAATCAGCTTCTACTCCCTCGCCGTCTCCGCAAGGGACTGGGCAGGAATCGGAGCCGAGGATGTCCACGAGATGTACACCTCCATGGTCAACACCACCAAGTGCTTCAACCACATCGACCCCGTCGCTGGACACGTGAAGTACTACTGGGAGATCCTCAAGGCCATGTACGACGGCGATGAGAAGATGGCCCGCGACAGGCCCCTCATGACCATGCTCGTGTGCCCCACCTCTCCTCTCGAGCTCAGCTTCAACGCCTGCCAGGTCATCATCCAGGGCGCCAGGTACGGAATCCCCGTCAACGTCCTGTCCATGGCCATGGCCGGAGGTTCCTCGTCCATCCACCTGGCCGGAACCCTCGTCACCCACAGCGCTGAGATCCTCTCCGGTATCGTCCTCGCTGAGCTGGCGAAGCCCGGCGCGGCCGTCTACTACGGATCTTCCACCACCACCTTCGACCTCAAGCACGGAACCGCTCCTGTCGGATCCCCTGAGCTCGGACTCATCTCCGCGGCCGTCGCAGAGCTCGGACAGTACTACGGACTGCCCGTCTACGTCGCCGGAATGTAGACTGACGCCAAGGTCCCTGACTCCCAGGCCGCCCACGAGAAGACCATCACCTCTCTTCTCCCCGCCATGGCCGGAGCCAACGCTATCTACGGAGCCGGAATGCTCGAGCTCGGACAGACCTTCTCCATGGAGCAGATGGTCATCGACAACGATATCATCGCGATGGAGAGGAAGGCCATGGAAGGAATCGTCGTCAACGACGAGACCCTCGCCGTGGACCCCATCAAGGAGATCGGAGTCGGAAACGACTTCATCGGACACCCCACCACCATGGAGCACTTCGAGATGCCCTCTGACCCCCTCGTGTTCAACAGGGACATGCTCGGAGACTGGAAGTCCCAGGGATCCAAGTCCTGCGTAGAGGTCGCCCACGACATCGTCGAGGACGTCATGAAGAACCACGTCGTTCAGCCCATCCCCGAGGCAAGGCTCGAGAAGATCAAGGCCATCGTCAAGGCGGCCGACGACGAGTTCAAAGCCGGCAACTGATAATGAAAACCGATTAATTGAAGGAGGATTAAAAATGTCACTTAACGATGATGCAAAAAACGCAGTCATGACCTACAACAACAAGAAAGCCGTCGAAGTCGCGAAGAAGGCAGTCGCCGAGAACGCCGACATCGTCGAGCTCATCGAGAAGGGATTCTCCGCCGGAATGACCGAGGTCGGAGCCCTTTTCGAGGCCAAGAAGGTTTACCTTCCCCACGTCATGGCCGCCGCTGCCGCGATGAACGCCGCCATGGATGTGCTGAACCCCGAGCTCGAGAAGCGCGGTGCCGAAGTCTCTGCCGGACTCGGAACCGTCGTCATCTGTACGATCGAGGGAGACATCCACTCCATCGGAAAGGACATCGTGGCCATCATGCTGAAGGTCGCCGGATTCAAGGTCGAGAACATCGGAAGGGACGTTCCCCTGGACCAGATCGTCGATGCTTGCAAGAAGTACAAGCCCGTCGCCGTCGGAACCTCCGCTCTGATGACCTCCACCATGGTCCACCAGAAGACCTTCGAAGAGAAGCTCAAGGCTGCCGGAATCAGGGACTCCCTGCTGACCAACGTCGGTGGAGCTCCTGTCACCCAGCAGTGGGCCGACGAGATCGGAGCCGACCTCTACACCGAGAACGCTTCCGACGCCGCCGCCAAGTTCACCGCCGCGTTCGAGAAGAAGTAAGCACAGTCTTTATCTTCTTCAAACCTCTTACCTAAACCTTATACGGCCGGGCTCTTCGGGGTTCCGGCCGTTCTCCGTTATCGGAGGCTAACATATGGATGTTAAGGAAACAAGTACGAATGCGAGCCCTGGTGCCGCGAGTTCATCCCTCGACGAGTTCATCAAGGCCAATCATAAGAAGAAATTCCAGTTCGGTATCATAGCCGCTCTGCTGTGTGCCATTTACTGGGGAGTCTGGTACGTCCCCGGATACGCGGTCTGGGAGATGCCCGATTTCCTTCCTGCGGTTATGGACAACATGATGGATGCCGGCTACGGAGCCGACGTCACATACACGATGGCATGCATTCTCCTCTGTCTGGTGAATGCGATCATCGACACCCTCATCCTGTTCATTTGGAACGGGGCCCTCGGAAAGATGGGGGAGCTCAAGAGGACCTTCGTCGAGTTCAAGGCCGCGAACATATACTTCGTCTACGCCGGTATCTGCGGAGCCGGAGCCGTCTTCGGAACCTACGTCGCCGCCCAGTTCCTCAACCCTGGGTTCGCGGCCGTCGCCGGTGTCCTGTACGCCCTCGTGGGAACCATCATGTCCGTCCTGTACCTCCACCAGAAGGTCACCAAGAGGGGATACATCGCTGTCGTCATCATGATCGTCGGTGCTTTCGTCCTGTTCGCCGGAACGATCTTCGGTGGAGGGGAGTCCGCCAACATGGCCCTCGGAGTCATCGGAGGCGCGATGTGCGCCATATGCTGGGGTCTTGAGGGAACCTTCGCCGGAAAGGCGCTCGACTACTGCGAGCCCGACTGCGGTATCCAGCTCAGGTTCTTCTGGGAGATGGTCCTCTGGTTCATCGTCTGCGGAGTCCTCGCTATCACCGGAGTCCCGATCTTCTCCACCATCGCCAGCGTCGTCACCGACCCGTACATCCTGCTCGTGGTCATCCTGCTGGGATTCTCCTTCGCCTGGTGCTACGTCACCTGGTACAAGTCCTTCCCCTTCATCGGGGTCGCCCGCGGACAGGCAATCGGATCGCTCTACGCCGCATGCTCGATCGTCTTCATGGTCCTGTTCTTCGGTGTCGACAACGCCATCGGCGGACACGACATGGCCCACGTCCTGCCTACTATAGGCGGACTCATAATCTGTCTGTTCGGAAGCTATCTCATCGCTACCGAGGATGCGGAGGGACTGGTCTCCCTCAAGGACGATTCCGTCATGGGAGGTGAGTGATTTGATAGTCGGCGCGCCTCTGAAGTTCAGAATCCTGGAAGTCATCGAGAAGAAGCCCATGTGGAACTACGAGATAGTCGACATACTCAAGGACGAGTATCATCTGAATTCCGCCATCGGCCGTGACAACATCAACTACGATTGCATCGAGGCCGTCTCGGCCGGATTCTGCAAGGAGATTGACTGGGCCATCGACACCGACGGCTCCAAGTTCGATTCCAAGCACCCCGGAAGGCTTCTTACCAAGTATGAGCTCACGCCTTACGGGAAGAAGACGCTGGACGAGTTGAAGGCAAAGGTCAGGCACTATACGCCCGAGTGAGCGAGGTGATGAGATGTCTAACGTAAATTGGGACGCATACTCCGCATTCTTCGATGACGGGATCATTCCCGCTTCCGACATAGTGAGCACGGTGTTCATCATCGGCGTCGCCCTTGCCGGATTGTACATCGCAAGGTGGATGTATAGCAAGCTGTGATTCGGGCTGAACGTCGTTCGATCGAATCAATCCACCGCCATGCCGCGGTGGAAAACCTCTTCCTTTCTTTTATTCCGTCTGGCTTTTCAGCGCTTCGGGACGTCCTTCCGCCCATCGTTCCTGGTCTCGTCTACATCATTAAATAATGTCGGATGGATACAGAGGCATCTTTTGCATCTGGAGAACGGATTGATAACATGGCCAACTATGGAATCGCATTGGACATCGGAACCAGCGGACTCCGCTGCCAGGCCCTCGACCTGGATACCGGCGAGACTCTCGGCACAGCAATCACACAGCGTCATCCCATTCCCGGGATGAACGTCATCGACCACGTCAACTTCGCCATCCAGTCCGGCGAGGACGTCGCCCACGGGCTGATAGTGAATGCGGCCAACAACCTCTTCGCCGCGCTCGGGATAGACCTCACCCAGGTCAAGAGGATCGGAGTCTGCGGCAACACCTTCCAGATGTCCCTGTTCGAGAACATAGAGATCAGGGACCTGGCTTACGCCGGGAAGAACGCGCTCAAGAGCATGGGCGTCATCCCTCCGGAGAGGAACGGCTCCATCAGGAAGGCCTCCGAGCTCGGGCTCGTGGGGATGCCGGACGCCGAGGTCATAATTCCTCCCGCGGTCACTCACGAGATCGGGGCCGACGCCATCGCCATGCTCAAGATGACCGGGATAGTCGACGAGAAGGAGCCGGTCATCGTCGTCGACTATGGAACCAACGCCGAGATGGCCCTCGTCGTCGACGGGAAGATCTACACCGGATCCGCGGCAGCCGGTCCCGCCCTCGAAGGACAGGAGATCGAGCGCGGAATGCTGGCCGCACCCGGCGCGATTTCCGATGTCGACCCTGTGGAGGGCGGATGGGAGTGCACCGTGCTGAACGGCTCCATAATCGACACGAAATCCGACGTTGTCGATCCCTGCACGGGAAAGGTCATCTCCAAAGGGAAGCAGCCTGCGGTCGGAGTCACCGGAACCGGCGTCGTGGCTACGCTGTATTGCGGAATATACGGCGGCCTGATCAAGACTCCAGCCATCCTCACGCCCGACGAGAGGATCCATCTCCAGGACGACGTATGCATCACGTCCCATGACGTGGAGGAGGCAGGGAAGGCGATCGGGGCGCTCCGCGCTGGATTCCTCACTCTGCTTCACGAGGCCGGCCTGTGGACCGGGGACGTCAAGAAGGCGTACATGTCCGGCGCCTCCGGACTCTACGTCGATGCGATCAAGGCCCTGGGGATAGGCATGGTCTGTCCTGGCGCGACGCATCTGATCCAGTTCGGGAACACGTCCATAGAGATGGCTAGGAAGGTCGCCCTCGGGAAGGTCGACCTGCTCAAGCTCCGCGAGTTCGCCAAGGAGCTGAGGGCCACCCACGTCATGTTCGCAACCTCCGAGACGTTCAAGAACATCTATTCCATCGAGTACTCGCTCTGGTGCACCGGCATGCCCGCCGACCAGTACAACCCCATGCTCGACATATACGGCCTTCCTCCTCTCTCGGAGCCTTCCGAGAACGTGAAGGTTGAGAGGCTCGCCAAGACCGACCTGCCCGACGTGGAGAAGAGAGGGGTCATCATGCTCGAGGAATCCAGGACCGTTCTGACGGGGAAGGTCAACGGATGCATCAGATGCCGCAAGTGCATGAAGGCCTGCCCGGAGAAGGCACTGTCCATCGAGCTGGAGGACGACGGCGTCCACGCCTACGTGAAGTCGGACAGGTGCGCCGGGACCGCTTGCAGGCGCTGCGAGCAGGCTTGCGAGGGAAGGTTCCTGTCTCTCAGGGAGTTCGAGATCGTCCAGTGACGTCTTTCCAACAATTCCGGCCTGGCTGACGGGCCGGATAAATATCTTTCCATTTTCTGGATATCTGGGTGCCAATGAGCCAGCCTTGTTTTCATCAAGTCCGAGAATAGCGTTTTGGACAACCAATAATATATAATAATTGCTATACCTTTTTATTACAACAATTCGATTATTCTGTATGGATTTGTTTATGGCGTGGGTTATCCTGCTGGTGGCTAGCGTCATCGAGCCCATTTGGGTCACCTGCTTGGATAAATCCGAGAATTTCAAGAAGAAGGGCTGGGGGGCCGCCGCCTTGATCCTGGTCCTGCTATGCCTATACCTCCTATCCATCCCGTCCAATCCCGAGAACATCGGACCGGGAGTGTCGTATTCCATCCTTGCCGGAATAGGGGC
>JAEEGG010025995.1_pt1 | contig 11217 bp, 12 predicted proteins | sample 9134161 | NCBI WGS metagenome assembly JAEEGG01 (sample SAMN16246543, study PRJNA631951) | gut metagenome | biome: gut microbiome; feature: rumen; material: CR-attached | host: Bos | place: Iran: Karaj | collected 2018-10
TACAGTTATACGCAGTAGACAGAAGCGGAGCCGATGCTCATTCTGAACATATTAACTATAGTGATCCGCAGATTGGGCTCAAACTTCCGATACCTGTTTCTGAAATTTCGGATTATGATCAGAATGCTCCTTTTGTCTTTTAGTGAACCGGAGGATCTATGAGTAAAAATATTGCTATAAGACTTGCAGATATGACATACATTGATAGCTGCGTGGAGATCTTGCAGGATTCTGTGCTTGGAAAAGCATATTTCAGCGATCACAAAAAGGCAACTGACATGCTCTCATATGCAGTGGCACAAAACAACGTATATGTTGCGTTGGATGAACATGGAAAATGTCTGGGGTTTATCTACTACATGACAAAAGGTGTCTTTGGAAGTTACCCGTATCTGCATATTATTGCAGTTAAAGAAGAATACAGAAGTCATGGCATCGGGAAACAGCTTATGAGATTTTTCGAGGATAATGCTTCTGATCAGCCTCGAGCTAAATACTTTTTAACTGTAGATGACTTTAATCCAAGAGCAAGGAAATTATATGAAAACCTGGGATATAAATGTGTTGGAGAACTTCCTGACTTTTATAAACAGGGAATCAATTGCTATCTGATGATGAAAACCAGAGGAATAGAAAATGATCGAAACTAAACGTTTGTTATTACGTGAATTTATGGAAGGGTATCTGATTAACCGGAACGTGATGAACAGTTCAAAGCCGTTACCCGGATGATATAATCATCTCGTAACATGCAAAGATAAAAACGCAACGTGTATCGCAAGATATGCCAGAGCCGGTAGGTAGCCCGGCCGTCCTGTTTTACAGGGTAAGTAACCTGCCCCTCCGGGTTGTCCGTTCTTTGCTCATCAATCTTAAAGGAGGGATTGTCATGGGCAAAATACGTTGTAACCTGACTGTGTATTTTGAGGAGCCTTTTTGGGTAGGTGTTTTCGAGGTTATCGAGAACCATAAGATATCGGCTGCGAGAGTGGTCTTCGGTGCGGAACCGAAAGATTATGAGCTGTTCGAATATGTTCTCAGATACTACACAGGACTTCATTTCAGCCCGGCTGTGGACACTGTTGTAAAAGATATCGCGAAGAACCCCAAGAGGATTCAACGCGAAGCGCGAAAGCAGACTTCGGCAACCGGTATCGGTACCAAGTCGCAGCAGGCAATCAAACTGCAACAGGAGCAGAACAAACAGGAACGTAGGATCAGAAGCCGCGAGCAGAAGCTGACTGAAGAAAAGCGTGAGTTTGAACTGAAGCAGCAGAAGAAAAGAGAAAAGCACCGGGGACATTAAGTCCCCGGGCTTTTATGTTGTTGGTTCCCTATGTAAAAAAATCTGTGGCTTAAGTTTGGTTTAAGCCCTGCTTTTAGGGTAGGTTATAATGCTCATATGCCTGAATTTATTGGCTTGCGGATTTCGCAAAATTGGCTGAAATAGAACAACCTCTTCAGTGATTCGGCGCCTCAGCGTATAAAGCTTAAGGTTATGTTAATGAGGATATGGATGAAGGTGCAGACGAGCATTCTCAGGACGGCTCCCATATACATCCATGGTTATAGTTAAGCATTGTTGACTGTTGTTGAATAGTACATTTATTTTGCTCTCAGGATGACAGTATCTGGTTATGCGTTTTTAATCGTTTTTGGGCGCTTGGCGTATTATTTGGCGTAATTGGCGTATTTCGCCCAAATGCTCGATTGAATTGAGAGTTTTATGTTTTATACCCCAGTTTTATTCCCCACATTGGGTTAGGGATTATTCATTCTTTAGACAGACCCATGATTATTCATATAAGCATTTACTACACAATTTATAGTGTAATTTATAGTATAAAAGAGTAGGCGATAAATCACGCTTCATTTCTTCTGAGTTATGTGAAGATTGACCATTTATTTGGTCATTTATTTGGTCGTTTATTTGGTCAACTCTCTTGTTATTCAATTAGGTAATGCAACGATTTTGTTTTCGTTGCATTATCGTTGCAACGATAAAACAAGAGCCCCAGATTTGTTCTGAGGCCCTAACGGTTTAGACTATTGAAGCTGTTCACTCTGGATTAATGATTTTGAAATCAAATACGAAGCGTCCTTTATCCACTTTATTCAACTGCTCGTATTTCTCAAGTTCTTGTCTCATCAAATCCTGGCTATCGTCGACGTCGGGATTTCGTTGGTGTAACCCATAGCGAATTCTACCCATGTCTACATCATTCTACCCCCACAACAGTGTGATTATGAATGAGTTTTGTATAGTTCTACGCAGTTCTACGTGTGGAATATCATCATTGGCGTGGTGTTTGGTGTAGTGGTGTGGTGTAAAATTATATTGTTCGTAACGTAAAACGCAATAAACTCAAGTGTTCTGTTATTGAGAGCCTGCATTGTGCTCCATCAAGATAATTCAATGTTTTCTTCAGTCATATAAGATTCTTCAATTACAACTCTTTTATAACTTGCCACCCGTCTATTTCTGATGGATCATAGTAGCCACAAGCAGGGCACTTATGTGCACCCAATCCGCCATCCCAATCTAAGTAAATATCACATTTGGGACATTTAGGACCAGATGCGATTTTACCGCCTGCAACATTCTCCAATTGGTCAGCTGTTAGTTTCTTATTATCTTCCGACATAGCAAAGTTCTCCTTCCCAAAATCTATATAAGAATTATAAGCAAAAAACAAGTAAACACGCTGTAAATGAACCGAAAACAAATATACGTAACATTACTGATTCTTTTGTTATTGCACAAACCTATCAAGTATTGTCACACATAACACAAACACTATGATTCTCTCGTGTTTCTCAACGGCAGTAACCTTTTAAATATCGGACGATAATTTTATATCGAATGAAGTTTATATGTATGACAAGCGTATACAAACTTTGATGTAATCAGCTTGATCAGAGCACATAGAACGTCATGAATAACAGAGTCACACATGTTTAATAGTTTCCGTTATGCTATCACAGCATAGTTACGGCAGCGCCAGCAAATCCACAAAGTTGCGGGTAGTATTCACAGCATTTCGCAGCTGCGGCTGGCTTTCCTTGCGTTTGAAGCAATTCTCTCAGTTCCTGAGCATGTCCGTCCGCTTTTATGCGCGTAATCAACTCCTCCAGCTTCCCCATGCCTCCGGCAACATTTTCTATTTCATCTAAAGTTAAGAGTTTACAGGATTTCCCGTCTTCCATAGTAAAAGGCTCCTTTCATATATTCGTCTAAATATATTATAAGGATATATCGGTTAACGCACTGTAAATGAATCGCAGACTAATATTGAGTTTTTTCTTTTAATAAGTCTTCTGCTGCCACTCCATAATACATAAGGACAGCTGGGGCTGTCAGTCATCATGCGATTTTTGTTGACACCAATATTGAAGTAGGCGGCAGCTTCTTCTGGTGTAAGCAAGGATTTCTCTGCAATAGGAACTTCTTTGGCCATATTTTCTCTCCTTCGGATTGTTTTGTATAAAGATATAAGGAATAAGGCCTTAAGACCATTGTGCAAAGACTTTAATGGGTCATGATATAATGACTTTGATCAAGGGTGATCCTTGGTCGATGAAGTTTTAATATCATTGCTCAGCTGGGGAGATGGGAAAGTGATTAGTGGGAAAAAAGAATTGGCTGCTGCGATGATGGTAGTTATGGTGATGGGAATAACTTCATGCAGGCAGGAAGCGGAAACTGTTGAGAGTGTCACTGAAACATCTGGGAGTACATCTGAATCTTCTGAGACTGCGATCGCTTCTTTTACACCGGTAGAAGTTACTGAAGATTACGATGGTCCTATACTTGGAATTGAGAACTGGCATCAGGAAAACACACCATATGTGTTGTTGTTTATTAATGATGATACAGAAGAGGTTTTCGCTAGTTGCACATTCAAAGATTCTGTTTATCTGGCGGATCTTAATAATGACGGCGAGCCAGAACTTATCTGCGTTGAAAAGGTTGGTAAGAATTTAAGTACCAGTACAACTGTATACAAAGTGTATGATGGTGTGATCAGTCTTGCTGGTCCGGCCTACGGCAGCGTAATCAGCGGACCTAAGTATTATCCTGAATTTGCAAAAGCGAACGGGCTTGAAGTCAATAAATCCAATTGCGATAACTATTCAGACAGATTTGATCCTGAGAGGAATATGATAATTGTTACTGATTCATCTACAGGTACGGAATATGAGCTGAAGTGGGACGATCTGGTTTTCTTTACCCGTGCTGAATATGATGCAAGAATCGAAGAAATCGTTGCAGCGGAGACCGAACCGAAGTTTGATCCGTCAGTTGATTCCGAGATCGAATATACAACGGCAGAACCTTCCGTAACCGATGTTTCAGATACCGAGAAAAAGCTTGTGTTCTACAGGGATGATACCATGCTCGACGGTAAACTCTATCTGCCAGACGGAGAGGGAACATTCCCTGTTATAGTCCTTTCGAGCGGATTGTTGCAGCCGTATACAGACTACGAAGCGAAGGCAAAAGCATTTGCTGAAAAAGGGTATGCTGCCGTTGTGTTTAACTTCACTACGAATATTGATGGAAGTGCGGCAACCACAGGTGAGGTTATGCTCTCACAGGTAAAAGACCTGTATTCGGTTATGGACTCCTTGCACGCATTGCCCGGAGTTGATACCGATGAAATCTATCTCTGGGGACACAGCTATGGTGGTCTGGTAAGTGTATATACAGGTTATAGAAGACAGTCGGAGGTAAAGGGTCTGATCCTTGTTGAACCTACCATTGCAAACGACGACTATATCATAATGCAGGATGAGCCTTTGCTTTCTGTGCATGTGTTTGAGATGCTTAAGAAAACTAAGCTCAATGCGGTTATCTATATGGGAACCCACGACGGTTTCGGCGACAATCCGCATGCTTTTACAAAGGCTGTTATAGCACTTCCTATGAGTAAACTTGTAACCATTGACGGCGCTGATCATTTTTTCGAAGGCGAGTATGGACAGAAGATGGTGGAAGATGCATGCAAACAAATTGATTCATGGAATGCTTAATTTATAATGGGTTTGAAAAAGGAAATTTTAATTTAAAGGTGTTATATGGCACGTTCAGGGCGAAAGGCAGTAAAAGTTCTGATACTTACGCCGTTGATTACAATGGCGCTGAGTTTTATAATGCTTCTATTCTTTTTCCTGAACATTGTTTTTGAATGGAATTCAGCAGATAACTTCTTTTTTATTTCATTCGAGTATTTAGGTATATTCTCTGTGACGATAGGACTTCTTATGACAATAGTAGGCGTTATCTTGGCCATAAAGCAAAAGACACCACTATTTATAGCCATAGGTACTTTGATGATAGTCTTTATGTTAGCTGTAGATTCATGGCTTTATTGGCTTGCTTTTGTGAATGAAGCTAATACAAAAGGTCCGATAGAGATAGTTACTCAACAAACAGAGGTAGACATATAACGGATGATGGATATATGAGAAAGACTTTGATTTACTGCCAGCCTGAATATATTGGTTTAGCAAGGGATTTACGCGATAATTATCTTGCACATAATAATGCAGATGTTGATATCATTTCTGAAGAAGAACAGGATGATATTGAATATGCAAGAAAAATGCAATATGACGAAGCAATATTCATAGAGGACAATAATACTGTAATTATTCATGATATAAAATCCAGTTTTACTAATAGATGTCCTGTCTCAGATGTGTACTATAAAGATCAGTAAGAAAGTTTAGTTGCATATCTGCCGGGAATATGAAGTGGAGACAGCTAACGAAATAAAAATTCACTATGATGTCTCGAGTAGAAAGATGGACGCAACCATCTCGTATGAAGATTATAGTATCAAAGATAAGGTCACACCGTTTAAAGTCTTTATAAAATGGTATAAATATGAACGGAGTAGGCAGTAAAATACCAGTACACGACTGAGGAAGGCCTTTGTCGTGGAAATTATCAGTAAATACGACTAACCCAATCTGAATGAGAGCAGGTTTTCGAGCGTACGTATTTTGTACAGTAAACCGGATGATCTACTGTACGTTTTACGTACTATAGCTCGAAAATACGTAAATCATACAGTAAACTATTCTAAACACTGTACGATTTACGTACGCGCCTTTTTTATGGATCCTTATTGGCGTTTATGTAATGCTTAGTTCAGATTATAATCAGAATAATGCACGATGGTAAGTGCAACTAAACATAAGGTAAAAATGGTCAGACTTATTCTTTCAGACTTGGATCACACTTTGTTAAGACAGGACGGGAGCGTTTCTGATGAGACACTTCGCGTATTGGATGCATGCAGAAAACAAGGTGTTGTTTTCGCGATCGCGACAGCAAGATACTGGATCGGTGCCGAAAAATACATAGATCTGTTACATCCTGACTATGAGATAACAACGGACGGAACTCTCATACATTCAGGCCGTGAATGCTTGTATTCCTGCGAGTTTTCGGAAGAAGACACCGAACATATAGTAAGGAGTCTTTTAAATGCCGTGCCCGGATCGGAGATTACCGTTGCCCACGGAAAGACGGTTTACTGGAACAGCCTTCACATCGCCGAATCAGAGAAACTTCATAAGGCTAAATATAACGATTATTCTGCAGCGCTTAACGTCAAAGCAAATAAGATCGTGGCTGAACTGCCGAATGAGGCTATAGCCCGGAAAATAGCAGAACAGTCAGGTTGCAAACTGCAGTGTTATCGTGGCGAGAAGTGGTATTCTTTCCTTCCTTCAGGTTCCGGAAAGACTGCCGCCATTGAAGCATTGTCCAAGATCAGCGGCATAAGCATCGAAGATATTGTTGCTTTCGGTGACGACAGCAACGATGTGGAAATGTTGAAGTTGTGCGGCAAAGGAATAGCAGTGGCTAATGCAGTTCCCGCAGCATTAGCTGCAGCAGACGATATAACTATGTCAAACGATGAAGATGGCGTGGCGCATTGGCTTAAAGTAAACTGTATCGGATAGAACGGATAATCATCAGGAAAAGGGACCATATGAAATACAAAAATATAGATTATGGCCGTATTTTATGAAGTTCGATTGAGCGTATTCCGGACAATTTACAGAAATGTTAAACCGCATTCAAGAAGAAATGCGGTTTGTTTTATAAAATAAATATGATGAGACGATCTTTTAGAATATGGATGGTACTTATATATGAAGAAAGTTTTTAATGTTGCAGCTTTTGTTTGCGGAATGGATGAGGAATATCCTTATCAGATAATACACGGGATAAATGAATTTTCCAGAGAACATGCGATTAATGTTTCATATTTCGCTTCTTTCGGCGGAATTGTTGAGAACAGTTCTTTTGATGACGGCGAGTACAGCATTTATAAGCTCCCGAACTTTTCTGTATTTGACGGTGCGCTTCTGCTTACCAACACGTTTTCGAATCCTGTAATAAGGAATGCAATAATCGACAAGGTCAAGGCTGCCGGCATTCCTTCCGTAATCTTTGAATGCAAGGATTACGAGGAGTTCCACGATGTAAGTATAGATAACTATGCCGTCATGAAAAAACTCGTGGAGCATCTTATAGAGGTGCATGGTGCCAAGACATTCAATTTCATTTCCGGTCCTGAAGCAAATCCCGAGGCTATGGCAAGATTTAAGGCCTTTAGAGATGCTCTTTCTGAGCACGGACTGGAGTTCGATGAGGATAAGCGTCTGTATAAGGGCTTTTTCAGGAGTTATGACGGAATACGGGCAATCGAGGAGTTCTTGCAATCTCGCTTGACCTTGCCCGATGCGTTTGTCTGCGCCAACGACAGTATGGCTCTTACGGCTATGAATAAGCTTCAGGCTAACGGGATCAAGGTGCCTGACGATGTTATAGTGACCGGATTTGACAATACCTTTAATGCCAGGAATTCTTTCCCGGCACTTACAACGGTTAAAAGGCCTCTTTATGCTTCGGGCGTCAAGGCTTGTGAGAACCTGTACTCGCTTATGAGGGGTGAGGAACAGCCCAGAAGCACGATAATGGACGCTGAACCCGTATTTGCCGAGAGCTGCGGCTGCCAGCTGAAAAACGATGACAATGCCCTGGAGTTTAGAAGAGAGACTGCAATCAAGATTGAGCGTACATATACCGGTATTCATATTCTCAACAGACTTATAGCTGCTCTTGCTGTTGCAAAGAATATAGACGAATGCTCTGATGCCATTGAGAAATGGCTTGATGCGATTGATTGTAATGATTTTTCACTCTGTCTCGTAAGCGATTGGGAGAAGACATACAATACTGTATCACTTGAAGAGCAGGAGGATAATTACCCGGCAGCAATGACTGCACCGCTCATTTGGGATCACGGTGAGAGGCGTGCGGTTAAGTCTTTCCCCAGCAAGCAGCTCAGACCTGAGCTGCTGATGTCCAGCGGCAATATCAGCTACTATATCCCATTACATTTCGGACCAAGGATATTGGGCTATTTCATTATGTCCAACACGGATTTCCCTATATATAGTAATCACTGCCATACGATAACGATGTGTATAAGCAATGCCATAGAGAGCATATCGAAGCTGAATGTATTAGATCCTTTGTGTGGTATCTACAACAGAAACGGCTTCAATATCAATGCCGGATACATATTCGATGAATGTGTCCGTGAAAAGACAGCTATCTCGGTTATCTTCATTGATGTTGACGGATTGAAGGTCATAAACGATACATATGGTCACAAAGAAGGCGACGCAACGATCTTAGCAATATCAGATACTATTGAATTGGCATGCGGTGCGATGGACGTCTGCGGAAGGATCGGCGGAGATGAATTTGTAATCGTCGGAAGAGGCGAAGGATTTGCCAAGATCTTTGAAGACAGGTTCAATGCCGAACTTGAAAGGAAGAACAAGAATTCCGACAAGCCGTATGTGCTCGATGCCAGCATTGGACATATTACGAGCGTGCCTGAAGATGATGACACGCTGCTGGAATTCATACAGCAGGCTGACGCGGAGATGTATCAGGTTAAAAAGACAAAGAAAAACCATAGATGATACAAGGATATATCGCAATATTGTCGACAAAGAAGCTTGCTGAACATCCACGCAGGCTTCAGTTATTTAGACAATTTTACTACTTAAAAAGCTATCAAGAGATCTTAACTACGATGTTATAATTGAGAACACAAGGGAAGGGATCCTTTGTCGGGATAATTATCAGTTTTATCGGAAAGCAGGTAGTGATCATGGTATTTGACATACTGTACCGTCATTGGGTAACCATATTCACCATCCTGGTCTTTGCCATCAAGCTGTGGCCGGGAAAGAGATTCAGGAATACTGAGACCAAGTATTTCTGGTTAACTGTGCTCAGCACGCTGATCCTTGTTATCGAAGATATAATCGAGGTGCTTTGTGCATCAGACCCATCACTCCGGTTTGGAAGGATCTTTGTCTCGGTTATCGGCTATACGATGCGCTCTGTGGCGGGTCTCAGTTTGCTTCTGGTAGTCCTTCCCTATAAAAAGCGCAGATTTATCTATTGGATCCCTGCTCTTATAACGCTTGCGACAAGCAGCACGGCTTTCTTTTCGGACATAGCATTCGGATATGACGAGAACTATGATTTCTACAGAGGTCCTCTGGGTTATGTCGCGTTTGCAGTCCCCATCTTTTATGCGATCATGATTTTGGTGATCGTCTTTAAGAATTTCTATGAAAAAAGCAGCATCGAGAGATTCATCGAGCCGGTATGTACGATATTCTGTCTGTCCGCCTCCTTACTTGATGCCATATACGGCGGTGTCAGGCTTAATGAAGCGATCATAATCAGCGGAGTATTCTTCTATCTGATCCTGTATTCCAATGACATAAGAAGAGATTCTCTGACAAACCTTCTCAACAGACAGGCATTCTACGATGACTGCAGCATCTATAACAGGAGCATTGAAGCGGCTGCTTCGATAGATATGAACGGGCTTAAGGATCTGAACGATTCTCTCGGTCATGAGGCCGGAGACAAAGCGCTCAAAAAGATCGGCGAATGCATGATCAAAGCATCCGATGAGAAAACTCTTGTTTACAGAGTCGGCGGAGATGAGTTCGTCATACTCTTCCTTCATTCGGACGAAAAGATCATTTCGGATGTCGTAAAGAAGATTGCTGAAGATGTAACTAAGGCAGGTTACAGCATCTCAACAGGATATTCCATTCGCAGTCATAAAGACAGCATTGATGATGTTGTCAGAGAATCAGATAAACTAATGTATCAGGATAAAGCAGGCTACTACCACTCAAAAGGCATGGAGCATAGAGTAGATCACTATCAGCCTCAAGGAATAACCGAATCCGAAAATGAGTAAAAATGGAGAAAGATCAAGTTTGCTCTCACCCATTTATCTTCATATCATAATATGGCAATTCGTACCAACGGTTTGTTCCTGATAATCTGGTTCGCCGGTTATCATAGTGATGTTGTCGTATTGTTTTTCGGTGAGTCTGAGCATTCTGACAACACCTGTTTTCGGAGCATATTCTTTTATCCAGCGGTAATGCTTCTCGGCCGCTTTCCGGTTTTGAACTATACGCATAAACACTTCGGGAGCAATCTTGTGATAAGTATGATTGCAGCTTGTTAAGATGGAGTAGATGTATAACTAAAGCCAACAAAAAGCCAACCAAAATCAGTGATATGTATTTTTCAGAAGTCCTACCGTAGTCATAGGTGGACTAGATTTGCAGTACCAAAAAGTTATCAAGAGTTCTTTACCTAGATGGTATAATTACCTTGTCTGAGGGAGTGTTCCCTTAGTCGGGAAAATCAGCAGTAAAAGCGTCTGAATCAATCACGGAACTTTTTAAATAGACTCTTACTAATCCTTCTTTTTGGTTTCCTGAATCCTTCATAAGACATACAGAATTTCAGACTGTAGAATGCAGCAAACGAGATGTCGGTCAGATAATTGTTTCCGGTGATCATCCGGCAAATGATCACTGATACTGACAGTATCCCTGCAATAACCATCAAACGTTTTTCATACTTCTTTAAGGATGGAATCGCTAGCGAATATGCGGGAAAAATAACGATGAATAAAACTGCGTACAATACATGACTGCTTACAAAAGAACCATGAGGTGGAGATATCAGATCGTTTAGTGACATCAGAAGTTTGCTGCCCTTCGGGATCTGATACCACTTCATGAACCCGGCCGGGTTTCCTTCTGATATGAGCAATGAATAAGATGGGCGTTCTA
>JAEEGG010025997.1_pt1 | contig 11217 bp, 1 predicted proteins | sample 9134161 | NCBI WGS metagenome assembly JAEEGG01 (sample SAMN16246543, study PRJNA631951) | gut metagenome | biome: gut microbiome; feature: rumen; material: CR-attached | host: Bos | place: Iran: Karaj | collected 2018-10
TCACAGACTCCGCGTATCTGAAATTCCATGTCACGGGTGACGGCGACGGCAAGGCGAAGTTCACGATCTGGAAGCAGACCAAGGGAACCACCGGAAAACTCTCGAAGGTCACGAGCGTGTCGCTGCCTGCGAAGAAAGTGTACGACGCGACCACCAAGGCGCAGTTCCTTGATACGAGCAAGTACACATACTACGTCTCAATGGAATGCTCCGACGAGGCGAAGGGCAAAGGCGTGTATTATAACGTCCAGATTACGGATGATGCCGTGTTCTTCGACAGCGACGACGACGGCAAGAACAACGTCCTGTACGACAAGAAGGCCAAGTCGTTCTACGTCGAGGATGCCAACCACCACTTCGAATCCACGACCATCGGCACGGAAACCAAGGTGAAACTTGACACCGATCCGGTCGCGGATACCGACTGGGAGAATTTCGTCGGGTATCAGGATCCCACTGACTACGCGAAGATCAAGCTGACGAGCGACGGAAAGCTGAACTTCCATCTCGAAGCCACTGGAGACGCCACGTTCACTGTCTATAAGAAGGGCCAGGACAAGAAGGGCAACGACACGCTGGAAACCATCCAGACGGCCAAGCTCGCAGTCGCCAGCGGTGCAAGCAAGACCGAAAAGGATATGCAGATTTCCGACCTCGAAGCGGGCGAATACTACGTCTCCATGGCGGCGAAGAGCACAAAGGCCAACGACAAGGGCAGCGTGTTCTACAACGTCACGGCAACGTTGGATGCCGTGGTTACCTCCGCTCTGGAAATGCCGATGGCGGCAGCCGCGTATGCTGACTCCGTGCAGGACAAGCTCTTCGGCGAATCCGGCAACGGCCTGCTCGCCAGCCTGTAAAACACAAACCATAAACACTATCCGCGCCTCATCACCAGTTCAATGGCGGTGAGGCGCGGTATTTTGGAAGGCTGAGCTTACATGCTGGCCAGGAACCCCTTTCCGCCGGGATGTATGACCGTTGCGGCGTTTTTTGATGAAACTATTAAATCCTGCTTGTATTTCTTTCGGGCGCGTGATATATTGTGGATGAATAATTAACGGCATCATCCCCATCCCCCCCCATTGTAGAGAGGTAAAACATGGCGACTCCCCCGAAACACGACACGCAGACGATCCGCATCGTAACCCTCGACTTCAACGGCGGCAGCCACGTCTACCGCAACCCTGAACTTGGGATGAACATTCCCGTACGGATCGCACCGAGCGGGATCTCCGCTGATCGCGCCCGGATGCTTGCGGAAGCCTTGAACAGGGATTGTGCGGATTCGCATGTCAGATTCGAGGTCGGAGTGAGCTCAACTGAAAGCAAGTCATCTGTCCGCATCGGGCGGACATCCGACTTCGATCGGTACGGCGCGTTCCTCGGGCTGGCCGAGGGGATCGGTTCGGGCGACGCCTTCGTGCTGCTGGATGCTTCCGCGAATGACGCCGAACTCGCCGACGTCATCCGCCACGAGGCGGGACACATCCTCGGTACGCTCGACCACGGTGGCGCCGGACTCGCCCGGTATGCCTACCATTACACCCTGCATGACTATGATTTTGCTTCGCTCGATTCGGGAGAAGGCATCTACACCTATAAAAAGTACACCACAAATGCGACGTTCCGCGCAATCACTCCAAGCAGCGGCATGGAGGAGTTGAATCTGACCTACGGCGAGAGCTACACGAGTGTACACTATGTCTATGATGACTATGACACCCAGAATGGTCATCCATCAACGGAATACGAGACCAACGACATAATCAATGAGGGATATGTCGAGGCTTCGGGAATCACTCTGGGAGACGTAAAAATCTCGGGCGGCAAAGCCACGGATGTCATAGCCCGGTCCATGTCCGTCTCCGGCTTCTTGACGTACGACTCGGTCGAGTACAGATACATTAAAACTTCCTTTTTCAACCTCGACGAGCAGGAAAACACCTATTCGAACTTTCACTATCATCAGGGGAGCGCAAGTAATTGTTTCGTCGGCTCTCTGAGTGTAGGCGGCAATGCCGTTGCCAGGTCCTGTACTGTCGAAAACCTGCGCGTGGGCAGCCGGGACGTGAGTTTTCGCGGCAGTGAATGGGGATCCGGCAACCGGCCGCTTGCCGAGAACTGCACGGTCAACGGCGGCAGACTTACCGTGACGAGCGGCGGCGACGCAAAAAACATCATCCTCAATGATGCCGACGCCTATATCGGTGTGGAAGATGATTGGGAGCGGGAGCATTACTGGCAGGAAAACGGCAATGCAGTGGCGACAAATCTGATCGTCAACGGCGGGAACGTGACGGTAAAAGCCGGCGGCGAGCTGAACAACGCCAGAATCAAAGGAACACTCACCGTTACGGAGGAAGGGGCGAAGCTGACCGGTGCGATCACTTGCACCCGCGTCTTTCTCACTACAAATATCAACAACAACATCACCATCAAGCTCGACTTGCGCGACTACGCCGTCGCCAATTACTCGGATGTATTCCGTAACGACAAAGGCGACATCGTAAAGCAGATCGACTACTTCGCCAACTACACTACCCGGACCACGGATTACACCTACACCTATGTGCCGGATCCGGATTATCCGGGTACGTACCTCATCAGCTCCACCACCACGAAAGTTTCCTACGGCACCTTCGACAACAAGGACGGCCGTTTCTACGATATCGACAACTGGACGTACACATTCAACGCCCACATCGGCCGTGTTCTGGATAAGTCGGCTTACGGCAACATAATCCTGGACTTCGGCGGCACGGAAAAGGATTTCGACAGCGGGAACATATACGTATTGCTCCCCGAGGGCGTTGATGATGGCAGTGGAGTAATAGAACTTGTACAGCCCGCAGCCGGCGTTTATGACACCATCCCGTTCCAGCTGCAGAGCGACAAGAAGAAGTGGCGGATCGACGAAGAATGGAGCGCCTGGTATGGGAATGTGGTTGGCAGCTATTGGGCTACGGAGACCTGTTTCGTGTACAACCCCACGCTCCACGGCGAGGCGGCGGATGTGCTGTGGCTGGAAAACGGCTGGGACGACGAGACGGAGTATGTCATTGATCTGCCCTCCGAGGTCATGGGCAGCGCATCGGAAAATCTGACCATCTCCTCCGAAGACGGCGGCGGCCTCGGTAATGCCGTGCTCCAAAACAGCAAATTGACGGTCTCCGGCGCAAATGGTGGCAACATCACCATTTCCGCCGAGGATTCCAACAAGCAGGACCACGAATGCGACCTGGAGCTGCTCGTGGTGCCGGAGGAGATCCCGGTCGTCGGCAAGCTCGGTGCGAAGAAATACTCCGAGATGCTCAAAAAGGCGCAGAAGGATCGCGTCACCAAGATCACCGACGTCCTGCCATTCGACATCAAGACCAAGCTCCTCGGATTGAATTTCTGCCTGACCGATATGAGCGTGACGCTCACCGTCAACTGGTCCCAGCCCTCGATGGAACTCAAGTTCCAGGGGAAGATGGATTGGGAGATCGGCAAAGGCGACAGCAAGAACCTGACGCTCGACCTTTCCGGCGACAACTACATCTCGGTGACGCATAAAAACGGGGCGTTCGGCTGGGATTTCGTCGGCGAATTGAGCGTGCCGGATTTCAAGATCGGCAAGTTCGCGTTTTCGAACATGTCCCTCAGTGTGAACAAGGGCGAAGGGTCGTTCAGCGTCGGCGGCTACGTGCAGCTGCCGGGGATCAGCTACAAATTCGGCGGTTCCATCGGCATCGTGGGCGGGTATTGGGACAGTATGACCATCGGCGTCGACAATCTCAACGTGCCGCTGGGAGCTACCGGACTCATGCTTCAGTCTATCAGCGGCAGCATCGAAGGCATCGCTACCAATCTCGACATGACTTTCGGCGGCAGCATGGGGCTCACCTACGGTCCCAAGATCAGCGTCGAGTGGAACTGCGACTGGCTGGGAATCGAAGACGGCGAATACAGTCTGCTTGAAATAGACCTCGGCGCGAAGATATCCACGTCGGGAGAGATCACCGGGCAAGCCGGCTTCTCCTCGCTGGGCGGCTTCATCACGGGCGCAGGCGGAGTCGTGGCGAGCGAGGGGTACTTTTCCGTCAACGGCAATTTCTCATTGCTCAACGGTTGCATCAGCATCGAGGGTGAACTCCACTCAAGTACGGGCGGCGTGGTCATTTCCGGCAAGGGGCGGATGCAGGTCCCGAATGACGAGAAGTTCGGCATGCTGGCCGGTGTGGGCCTAAGCGTCGAAGTCCAGGCGGATTTCGGAAGCCGTTATGTGCTGGCGTGGCAGAATTTCGTGGTTTTCGGCAACACGTACGCCATCGGTTGCAAGACCACGTTCGACGGCGAAGTGGAACTGCTCGGTTCCGCCGACATCTGGAAAGAGGTGGAGAACACGCGCGGAAACTTGCGCTCGCTCAAAAGCATTTCGGTCAAAGGCATCTCCGTGGCGGAGCCTCTGCGCGGCGAGACGACGCCTTCAAAGAGCAAGCAATACACTGTTACGGATTCCGGGCTGACTTTCTTCCGGGTATCTTTCACCGTCTCCGCCTCCTCGCCCTACGCGTCGATCACCTACAACGGCGTGGAATATACGCAGGCGGCGATCGCGGCGGGACTCTATGACAATATGCAGATCGTGAATGAACTGACCGGCGCGAACTGCGTCACCATTGCCGTCAACAATGCCGACCTGGGCGAGTGGATGATCAACGCCTACGGCGACGAAAAGGCGGCCTTCGGCGCGTACACTATCGCGCAGGCCGTGGAAAAACCGGTTGTCACCTCGGTAACGCTTGGCGACGACGCCCGTTCCGCGACCATCAACTATACCCTGGGCGATCTCTCTGCAATGGAAAACGCGACCATCTCCATCTTCCGCAACGACGGCGATAAAGCCGATTACGGCGGGCTGCGGATCGCCGAATTCGCGGTCGCCGACGCGACTGGGTCTTTCCAGTATGCCATGACCGACGACATGCCGGGCGGGAAGTATTCCTTCTATGTGATGGTCACCAGCGACAACCTCGCTCCCTGTTACAGCGATCTCTCCACCGGGTACGACTTCATCTCCGTCGACACCGAAACGCCGGACCAGATTCAGAAAATCTCCGTCCAGTGGAAATCCTCCGGGTCGGAGCTGACTTGGAGTGCGCCCTACGACAATACCGGCATCGCAGGGTACAAGATCCGCTATGCCGTTGGAGACGAGGACATGGCGGAGACCGACGTTAAGACCAACACGTTCACATTCGACAGCGTCCCGAACGGAACGTATGAATTCCAGGTCGCCGCCTACGACGCGGCAGGAAATCTTTCGGCGTGGAGCGAACAGCAGTCGTGCATGGTCCTTACCGTCGCAAACGCAGCGTACAAAGACGCGACGCTGAACGCGGACCTCGATCTTGCCGAGTATGAAAGCGCGGTCAACATCACTGCGGGCGATTTCGCGATCACGGCCGCGGAGAATTCGCTGATCTCCGGTTCCGTGCTTACGGATGCAGAAATCCACGGCATCATCGAGGACACCGCAGTCAACGGAAACGTGGAGTTGATAGCGGGGGCGCAGGGGTACGATCTCACCGTCAACGGCGAATTGCTCGTCGGCGTCAGTTCCGGCGTGGTGAAGTCAGAAGATCCTTTTGCTGAGAATCCCTTTGCGGAGGAGCCTGTCGAGGTGGATTCCACTGCTGCTGCCGTCGTCGAAGGCATCACGGTCGCTTCCGGCGGCAAACTGATCGTCGGAAACTATGGAAAGGCAAGCAATATTTCCGTGGCGGCGGGCGGCACGGCGGTGCTTCAGGGCAACGCGGAGTTCTCCGGGCTTACCGTGGACTACGGCGCGATCCTTACGGTTGCCGGCAATTCCAAATACGTGCTCACCGACGACATCCGCATCGCGGGCACGCTCAATGCCGGGTGCACCATCGCCGGCAACGGTCATAAGATCCGCTTCGAACAGTACAAGCAGACGGCGGAGTACTATGAATACGAATCGGTTTGGGATGTCGGCCTTTTGCGGGACGACGTCGCCCTGACCAACGATCTGGACAAGTTCACAGGCAAGACGCTTGAGATCGAAATCGATTCCAATGTTTACGGCTTCTTCAAGATTGCGGAGAAGGCGAAGTATTTCAACGGCACAGTCACCGTCCTCGACCACACGGACGGGAGTTCCGCAGCGGTCGGATTCGACAACTGCTCGCTGGTCGGCAACGCCCTCTGCTCGCTGATAACGTTCTCTGACGGCTTGTATCTCAAAACGATCCGCTCCGAGATCGATCCGCCGACGCTTACCGTGGAACAGGCGGAGAGCAACGCCTATGACACCATCCTTTTGAATGCAACCCCGGCGGAAAATGCCGGCACGGTGAAGACGTACAGTTACCGTTACTCACTTAATGCGGACATGTCGGACGCGGTGACGGTCGAAACCGCGTATATTGGAGGCGTTTCGATCAGCAAGTACGACCTTGTCGAAAACGCGACCTATTACGTTCAGGCGAGCGTTGAGAACGAAAACGGCGTGCGAAGCCTGTGGAGCGAGGCGAAAAGCTTCACCGTAGTCCCGAAACTCCTGCCGGATGCGCCGACCTCGCTGACCGTTACCGGTGCGACCGACCCGAATACATTGAACATAACATTTACCGCCTCAGGTGTGGACAACTCGAACTACACCGTCAACGCATATCGCTTCCGCTACGCCGACAACCCGGAGATGGAAAATGCCATAACCGTTACCACAAACAACTGGAACATCAACTACGCCTATATCGACAAATCCGACATCGTGGACGGCAAGGACTATTATGTCCAGGCGGGCGTGAAGCAGTCGAACGACTGGAGCTATTGGAGCGATACGGTCGTCTTCAACACGCAGGGCTGGGATTACGACGGCATCACCGTCGGAACCGGCGGTGATTACGAGGATTTGTGGCTGAACGGCAAACGCGCCAGAAACCTCACCGTCACGGAAGACGGCTCCGTGTATGGCGACGGTGCGGTCGAGGTCAACGGCATCTCTGTCAATGGCGGATTCTTCCGCGCCGGCGGCCCCGTCAGCAACGTGGTCGTCAACAGCGGCGAGATCACGCTTGACGAAAACAGCAGCGTAACCGATCTCGTTGCCAACGGCGGATCGGTCCGGCCGATGTACGGGACGCTCAATGGCGCGACCATCGGCGCGAACGCGCTGCTGAGCCTCACCAGCATTTACACGCCGACTATCACCGGCACGATCCTCATTCAGGGAAGAATGGAGGTCTACAATTACCATCAGGGAGTGACCACCGACGCGGCGTTCATCTTCGACATTGGCGCACACGAATCGGAGACGATGAAGGACAAGATGTTCATCGACTTCATCTCCCCGCTCTTGGGAAGTCGGACCTTCACGGTGAAACTCGATGATACGCCGGAAGCAGGCGACTACAAACTGACCTATGTCCCGAATTCGGGCGAACTGTACCTTCGGCTTGCAGCGAACGACGGGACCGACCTCGGCTTGATGAGCCTTGGCGGTGAAGCGATCCGGCACAACGGGCTTTACTATGCGCTCGCCGAACTGGATTCCGCTGTCTATCTCCACGTCTCCGAGAACAACGGACCGTTGCTCATCGGCAAGGTCAAGCTCTCCAAGGACGGGACAGTCCGGGACTCCAGCAACGTTTACTCTTATCTCACCGTTTCCGCGGCTTCCGAGTGCGATCATGTACTCGTGGAGGACGGCGGCCGGCTCCAGACGGTCACGGTCGGCGACGGCGGTTCGGTTGACGTCTACGGCGAAGTTTGGGGCGCGACGATCGAAAAAGGCGGCAAGCTGACGATGAATTCCGGCTGCCTCCTCGCAGACAGCCCCGTCATTATTCAGAAAGGCGGAGAAATCGTCGTCAACGGCGGCATGATCAATTCCGGTGCGAAGTTCACGGTTGGCGGTACGCTGACCCTGAACGGCGCACTGCAGAGCTATGAGGATGACGGCGACTCCTGGTACCCGACCTACCATGAGTTCACCTTCGCCCTCGAACAGTATGCCGCGCCGAATGACGCCGTGCTGATCTCCGACTACGAGCTTGTGAAGACGTGCAATGCGTCCTTCTCCATCAGCGTTTCGGCGAATCAGACGGATGGGGTATACAAACTCATGGGCAACGCCGCAAGCTACAACTACAACGTTACCGTCTACTATGAAGGGGGGCCAAGCTACGGGTCGTATCTCTACATTGGTGGCAATGGAAGCGAGATCAACGGAAAACGTTACTTGCTTGCTGTCAAGGACGATATCCTGACTTTGACGATTGGCAGCAATAGTTCGGGCGGCGATCCGGAACCGCCGAACCCCGATGAACCGGACGGCAATGACAATCCGGTGCTGCCGGACGGCACTTTGAACCCGGATGCTTTCCTGCCGATCAATCCGCTGATGGCCGACGGGATTACGGACATCCATGTCGATGCGCCGGAGAGTGTTTCCCAGGACGGCTACAGCAACTACGTCGGCGGAACCGACAAGGTCGACTACGCACAGATCACGCTGGAGAAGGCGGCGAAGCTGAGCTTTACGGTCGAGGCCGACAGCAAGGTCAAGCTCACGTTCTACCAACTCGTTGAGAAAAAGAACAAGCCCGGTGTCTACACAAAGAAAGCGCTGAAATCCGTTACCGTCTCCGGCGGAACGCCGAAATCCACGGCTTCCGTTCTGGTCGAGGGCGGCGAAGACAAGCTGTACTACGTCGCAGTTGAAAACAAGAACAAGAAGAACGCGGGTGCGTACTACAACGTCTCGCTCAACACCGAGGAAGGAAAGAACCAGAGCGAGTTCTTCTCCGACGGCGATGAGCGCGAAAACAATGGTCCGCTGCTGGTCACAGAAAACAAGAAAAAGATTCCGTCCGCGAAAATCGCGGACTTCCAGCCTCTTTCGATTACCGAATCCGGCAAGCAGTCGGTCCAGTTCGACACGAACATGATCGAGGCAGCCGGCGCTCCTGATGTGGAAGGCGGCTGGAACAACTTCGTCGGCTTCGGCGATTCCGACGACTATGTAAAGCTGTCCGCGACGCAACCGCTGAAGCTGAACTTCACGGTCGCTTCTACGGACAACGTGAAACTCACGGTCTACAAGCTGACGCTGAACAAGGGCAAATGGAGTTCTTCGGCGGTCAAGACTCTGACCGTCTCGCTGAAGAGCGCCGAGAAAAACAATCCGGGCTATGTGACGCGTTCTGTCAACGGGATCCTGCTCAATAGAATCACCGAGGGGCTGGATGTTGGTGCGGGGTACTATGTCTCTGTCCAGAGTACGAACGCATCGAAGGGCGGCAAGGCGTGGTACAACGTGAGTGTTGACAGCATCGTGTACGCTTCCGACGACGGCACGAATAATACGCTGTTCCTCGACAAGAAGAACACGGACCTCAATTCGGATCTTGAGTGGACGACTGTAAAAATCGGAGACCGGAAAGCCGTTGTCATGGAGAATGACGATGTCGAAGTCATGAAGGAATCCTTCAACTGCTTCGTCGGCTTCGGTGACGAATACGACTATGCCGAGATCAGGTTCGAAGAAACTGGCGACTGTACCTTCACTGTCGACACATGGGGAACGGAAAAAGCCAGTGCGAAGTTCACTGTCTACCAGCTCACGTTCAAGAAGGGCAAATGGACGAAAAAATCGCTCGCCACGCTCACGCTCAAGAATACGGAGGATGCTACTGGCGGTTATGCTTCCGCCTTGGACGGCAGGACCGTCAGGATCACGGAGAAGACGAATGAAGAGACCACAAGATACTTCGTCTCCATGCAGTCCGTCGATGCGAAGAAAGGCAAGGAGGTGTATTACAACATCACTGCCTTGATGCCGTCCGAAGCGAATGGTTCCGCGCTGACCATGCCGGAGACCGCCTCCGATGCATCCGCGCTCACCATGTCGGACAGCCTGAGCCTCGGCCAGTACGACACTGCGGATGTCCTCGCCGGGGCATACCTCGATCCCGCTTCGGACAAGCTCCTCGGCGAATCCGGCAGCGGTCTGCTCGCCTCGCTGTAACCCCAACAAAAACAACCGCCATTCATACTGAATTGGAATCCTAACAAGATTTAACATAAAACGCAACACGAAAGGACTTCTGCATGTCTGAATACTATGTTTACAACGGCCAGACCAGCGCCGGACTGGTCCTGAACAATGATTCCATGTACGTTTCCTCCGGCGGAACTGCAACCGAAACGACCGTTAATTCGGGTGGCGCGGTCAATGTCTATTCCGGCGGTACGGCAACGCGCACCACAATCAATTCCAGCGGCGGGATGACGGTTTCCGAAGGCGCTTTTGCGGACAGCATCACGTTATCTTCCGGCGGCGCGCTCGGCGTCATGTCCGGCGGCACGGCGACGAATGTGGACTGGACTCCGTTTTCCGGCACGGTCGGAATCGCTGTTGGCGCTTATATAACATTTGCCAACGAGCTTTCCGGCGTATACTACGGTTCGAACAATGAACTTGTGGAGCACGCCGACGTCATAGAAAACAAAAGCCTGTACGGCTGGTACAACGACATGTATGTCATGTCCGGCGGAACGGCGAGCAAAACCACAGTCGGATCCGCTGCCAAACTCAGGATATACGACGGCGGACTTGCCAGCGACACGAACGTTGGCTGGAACGGAAAAGCGTATGTCTACGGCGGCGGGTCCGCGGATGGCATGACTGTCAATTACGGCGGTTCGTTCGAGCTGCATTCCGGTGGGACTCTGACCAATCTCACGATAGCGTATGATTCTTTCGATATCTGTGTCGCACCTGGGACTTATCTCCAGGGGACACACGGCGGCAAGGATTTTGAAATGAAAGACGGAGTGCTTTCCGGCTTCGTGTATTCCGACGGCAATCTGCGTGTTTCCAGCGGCGGGATCGTCGACGCCACCACAATCGGCGGCGGGGAATCTGAATTGGACTACGCCAATCTGTTCGTCTATGACGGCGGTATTGCGAGCAAAACTGTCGCGAACCAGGAGAGTTATGTCATGGTTTCCAGCGGCGGCCTGGCACTTAGCACCACTCTCGTTTCGGGAGGTCTTTTGGCTGTTTATAATGGCGGATCGGCAGTCGACAACCTTGTCCACTCAGGAGGCTATTGCTATATCCGCAGTGGCGGCGTGATGAAGAATACGACCGCGGAATCCAACGGCAGAGTTTATGTTTCGTCCGGCGGCACAGCCATCGGA
>JAEEGG010026000.1_pt1 | contig 11216 bp, 6 predicted proteins | sample 9134161 | NCBI WGS metagenome assembly JAEEGG01 (sample SAMN16246543, study PRJNA631951) | gut metagenome | biome: gut microbiome; feature: rumen; material: CR-attached | host: Bos | place: Iran: Karaj | collected 2018-10
AAGGATGCCAGGAAATTCATGGATGAGAACAAGGAAAAATATGCCAACGGAAAACTGACCATCCGCGGCGAATATGTGATCGGTGACAACCGCGAGAATTCCGAAATTGTCTATGACGGCAACTACTGCACATTCTTCCCCCGCATGTGGAACCGCGAAGGGCCGCGCATCCGCCAGTACAAGATTTGGGCGGACATCCGTGACGAATACGAGAACATCGGAGGCCAGCGCGTGCCGCGCACACCCTCCTTCGGAGAGAATCTGAAATTCTTCTTCAAATACCAGATGGGCTACATGTACGGCCGCTATTTCATGTGGAACTTTGTCGGACGCCAGACAGTTGACCAGGGGTTCGGCGGAAAGCGCACCGGCAACTGGATTTCCGGCATAAAGTTCATCGATGAGGCCCGCCTCGGACCGCAGGACATGCCGAAACACATGAAGAACCCGGGCAACAACCGCTATTTCTTCCTCCCGCTGATTCTGGGACTGGTCGGTCTGATTTACCAATTCAAGAAGGATCCGCACAGCGGCATGGTGATTCTGGCGCTCTTTGTCATGACAGGCATCGCCATCGGAGTTTACCTGAACATGTACGCCTACCAGCCGCGCGAGCGTGACTACGCCTTTGCAGCCTCCTTCTACGCATTCGCAATGTGGATCGGATTAGGCGTATATGCCATTTTCGACGGACTGAAGAAGAAGGTCAACCCGACCGCTTCCGCCATCCTTGCCACTGCCGTCTGCGTAACGGTGCCGGCAATTATGGGGGCGCAGAACTGGGACGACCACAACCGTTCCAACCGCTTCCTTACCCGCGAGATAGCCAAGGCCTACCTTGATTCCTGCGCACCGAACGCCATCCTGTTCACCAACGGGGACAACGACACCTTCCCATTGTGGTACATGCAGGAGGTTGAAGGCTACCGCACCGACATCCGGATATGCAACCTTTCCTTGGCCGGAACCGACTGGTATCTCGACCAGATGAAGCGCAAGGCCTACGACGGCGAACCTGCACCCATCAGGATGACCAAGGAGATGTACAAACAGGGAACCCGCGACATGCTGGTTGCCAGGAACGAGATCAAGACACCACAGAATCTGGCCAACGTGATGAAGGATATCATGTACAACCCGCAGAACAACAAACGGGATGCATACATCCGCACCACCCACTTCTATCTGGATGTGGACAGGCAGAAGGTGATCGCCAACGGCACCGTCCATCCCAGCGATACGGACAAGATTGTGGACCGCGTGGTCTGGAGCATGCCTAAAGAGACCATCTACCATACCAGCGGAAACGACACAGTCATGATTGTCTCCAAGGCATACATCGCAATGATGGACATTCTGGCCCACAACAATTGGGACCGTCCCATCTATTATGTGGCGACCACAGGCTCCGAGTCCTTCTTCGGACTTGACAAGTATTTCCAGATGGAGGGTCTGGCCTACCGGCTGGTCCCCGTCATTGACGACAATCCTAACACGCTTGGCGGACTCTATGGAAGAATCAATCCGGATGTGCTCTATGAAAACGTCAAGAAATTTGATTTCAGCGAGTATGCCAATCCGGACGTGTATTTCAGCGAGGACTACACCAGAACCGTCATCAACCTGAAGATGTTCATGCTCCGTCTGGCAGACGCATTTGTGGCCAACCAACGGCCGCAGGAGGCCCGTGAGGTGCTGAACCTCTGCTACAAATGGTTCCCGCAACAGACAATCCCGTATGAGAACATGGACCTCTACCTTGGCGAACTCTATTTCAAATGCGGACTGCCTGAGGCCACCCGCGAGGGTGTGAAACTGTTCAACGACTACGTCGGACAGATGGAGCTGGAGAACCGTTATTTCGCCAAATTCAAGGGCAAGAACCTGGAGATTGTGCGGGACGAATGGGAACGCAACCGCGCCATTTGCGACCGGATTGCCTACCTTGCACAATTCTATCAGACTGATGATGCAAAACTTAAGGAGGAAATGAAGGCTCTGGCCGACAGGGCCGCCGCACAACGGTAATTTCCCAAACCGATTTCAGAAAAAAGCGGTGTCCGTGGACACCGCTTTTTTTTATTGCTGCAAAAAATCCTTCAGGTAATCGATCTGGCGGCGGTCCCGCTTGGTGGGACGGCCTATGCCGGCGTCGCGGTGTTCGGTCTGCATCCTGGCGATGCGCACCCGCTCGTACTCCTCCGGCGGTGTCAGGTCCTCATAGAATTCCGGCACCTTGGCAGCCGGAATCCGTGATTTCGGAGCGTCCAGCACACGCACGGTCTTCAGCAGCGCGCCAATCCGCACCTGCACCTCCTCCCCCTCCTTCACCTCTCGGGCCGGCTTGCAGTTGTTGCCGCCAACCTTCACCTTGCCCGCATTGCAGGCCTCGGTCGCCAACGAGCGCGACTTGAAGAGCCGGACCTCCCATAACCATTTGTCCATTCTTGTCTTTTCCATATTGTTCCGCTATTTGGTGAAAACATATTGCAGGATGTTGGCGCCCATCTCCAACGCCTTGCGGTGGAGCTCCTCCGAATCATGGTGCACCGATATGTCCTCCCAGCCGTCGCCCAAGTCACACTCGTAGGTGAAGAGGCATACTAGCCTCCCATCGTATATCAGTCCGAAGGCTTGCGGCGGCTTGTTGTCATGCTCATGAATCTTCGGCAGACCGTTCGGAAAGGAATATTTCTGATGGAAAATCGGGTGTGAATACGGCAGTTCGACAAACTCCAGCTCCGGAAACACCTTCTTCATCTCGCGCCGTATCGGAATGCTGATGCCGTAATTGTCATCGATATGGAGAAAACCGCCTGCAAGCAGGTATGTGCGAAGGTTCCGCACCTCCTCGTCGGAAAAGAGCACGTTGCCGTGTCCGGTGATGTGCAGGTAGGGATAGTCGAAGATTTCGCGGCTGGCCACATCAACCGTGGGCACCTCCGGATTAAGCCGCATCCCGAGTTCGCTGTTGCAGAACTTCACCAGATTGGGAAGCGATGTGGGGTTGGCGTACCAGTCGCCGCCACCGCGGTACTTCAGCAGGGCTATGGATTGCCCGCTAACACCCGATGCGATACACAACAAACTGATTATAAACAATGAAAGCCTTTTCATGAATCACATATTTGCAATTGCAAAAGTACTGTTTTTTTCAACTGGCAGCCACATTTTCCACAAAGGAATTGCATTCATATTTTTTTATCCGGAAAGAGTTTTCATATTCGGATTTAAAGTATATTTGCTGTTCCAAAAAACAAAAATAAGATGCTTGATTTAAAAAGAGTTACAGAATTGGAAAAGAGAGCGATGCAAACTCGGAGGGACATTTTGCGCATGGTGCATGCCGCACAGTCCGGCCATCCTGGAGGTTCATTGGGATGCGCCGATTTCCTTACCGCGCTCTTCTCCGAAGTGATGGACCGCAAACCTGACGCATTCCGTGTGGACGGCAAGGGCCAGGACATGTTTTTCCTTTCCAACGGGCATATCACGCCTGCGCTTTACAGCTGTCTGGCGCGAGCCGGATATTTTGAAATAAGTGAGCTGGCCAGTTTCCGGAAATTGGGAAGCCGTCTTCAGGGACACCCATCCGTCCATAGCGGACTGCCGGGAATCCATGTGGCCTCCGGCTCCCTCGGACAGGGGACTTCGGTGGCAATAGGCGCGGCGGAGGCAAAAAAGCTTGACCATGACCCATCCATAGTCTATGTGCTGACTGGCGACGGCGAGCTGCAGGAGGGACAGAACTGGGAGGCATTCATGTATGCAGGTGCAAAGCATGTGGACAACCTGATTGTAACTGTCGACTATAACAAGAAACAGATTGACGGCAGCACGGACGATGTGATGAACCTGCTGGACCTGGGCGCCAAATTCAACGCCTTCGGCTTCACCGTGTTTGAAGGGAACGGCAACAGCATGCCCGAACTGCTCACCATTCTGGAACTGGCGCGGGAGGCCTGCGGCAAAGGACAGCCGGTCGCCTTCCTGATGCATACCGAAATGGGCTGCGGCGTGGACTTCATGATGGGGACACACAAATGGCACGGCACCCCGCCCAACGACGAGCAGCTGGCCGCCGGCCTCGCCCAATTGGAAGAGACGCTTGGAGACTACTAAATGAAACGGCTGGACAGATACCTCCTGAAGACCTACATCGGCCCGTTTTTCATGACATTTCTGGTGGTCGTCTTCATTTTCCTGATGCAATTTGTCTGGAAATACATTGACGATCTGGTCGGGAAAGGGTTGGAATGGACGGTGCTGCTCCGGCTCATGGGCTATACAGCCTGCACATTCATACCGATGTCGCTGCCGCTGGCACTGCTGCTCTCCGGCCTGATGACCTTCGGGAACCTTGGCGAACGGTTTGAACTGACAGCCATAAAATCGGCCGGAATACCGCTATACCGCATAATGCTGCCGCTGATTGTCTTCGCCATCGCCTGCTCCGCCGGAAACTTTTTCCTTTCAAACAATCTGGTACCATACGCCAACCTTAAAAGCACCATGCTGCTGCGGGACATCCGCACGCAGAAGCCTGCCCTAAGCATCGACGAAAAGGTGTTTTATAAGGGAATCGACAACTATGTGATCCGTATCGGCAAAAAGGATCGGGACAACCAGACCGTACATGACATCCTGATTTACGACCACAGCAACGGCAACAGCTTTGCAAGGCTCACACATGCCAAGGAGGGCACAATGGTGCTGGATGAGAAGAAGCAGCTGCTCGTCTTCACCCTGACAGACGGCTTCTACTTTGACGAGGACATGCAGAAAAGCAACGACGCGCCCGAACGGCGCATACTCATGCGGGGAACCTTCAAACGGCAGACAATCCGCTTCGACATCTCCTCGTTCCAGTTCAGCCGCAGCGATGAGGATGTCTTCAAGACAAACTACACCGCTCTGAACGTAAGGCAACTGGGCAAATTCATCGACTCAATCCGAAACGACATCAGGGAGAGCCGCCAGTCCGTCGGAAAAAACATGGCGCAACAGTTCGGTGTAATCCGCACCGTCACTATGGAAAATGAAACGAAAACGGGAACGGACTCGGCCGGGACCGCAGCGGACACAATTGTCAGGATGCAGCTTACAGCCAGACAGCAGCATGATGCAGCCACAGCCGCACTACAGAAAATAAGGGAGCAGCAGGGAACTCTTGAGTTTTTCAACATGGACCAGAGCAACCGCAACGAGCAGCTTTGGCGGTATGAGATAGAGTGGCACCGCAAGTTCACCCTCTGCGCCGCATGCCTTATCCTGTTTTTCATCGGCGCCCCTCTCGGCTCCATAATCCGCAAGGGCGGCATCGGAATACCACTGACCATCAGCATACTGATTTTCGTATTCTACTGGGTGGTCTCAACAATCGGGGAGCGCATGGCCCGTATCGGCAGCCTGACCTCCGCCGAAGGCATGTGGGTCTCATCATTGATTCTGCTGCCTATCGGCCTGTTCCTTATATATAAGTCCACCAGAGAGAGCCAATGGCTGGATTTCTTTCAGCAGAAAAAATTCAAAAACCTGTTCCAGAAACTTTTCGCCAAAAAGAATGAAAGTATTACAAATCTGCAATAAACCGCCCTACCCGCCAACAGAAGGCGGCTCCATGGCAATGCACGCCGTCACACGGATGCTGCTGCAACAGCATTTCAGCGTGAAAGTGCTGGCGATGGAGAGCCCGAAGTGTCCCGTACGTCTGGCGGATATTCCGGAAGAATACCGTCAGCAGACCGGTTTCGAATGGGTTTTTGTGGATACAAGGCTGCATCCGTTCGCCGCGCTCCGTGCACTGCTTCGCAACCAGTCATACCACGCGGTGCGTTTTTACAGCAAGACATTTGAACTACGGTTAAAGGAGATTCTGCAGGCGGAACAGTATGACATAATCCAGCTGGAGACAGTTTATCCCGCAGTATACCTGCCGCTCATCCGAAGCTGCAGCGGCGCAAAAGTGATAATCCGCGCCCACAACATCGAGCACAAGATATGGGAACGTATTGCCAGCCACACCCGCAACCCCTTCAAGAAGGCCTACCTGCGCATTTTGAGCAGGCAGCTGCAACGCTTCGAACTTGACGCGCTGCGTCAGGTTGACGGCATTGAAACCATTTCGCCGGTGGATTCGGAATATTTTAAGGAAAAAACAGAGACACCCGTTTGCGTCATCCCGTTCGGAATCCCGTCGCGTCCCTTGCAGCCGCAACCCTTAGTGGAGCCGCACAGGCTTTTCTCGCTCGCCTCCATGAACTGGAAGCCTAATGAAGAGGGAATCCGCTGGTTTGTACGCGAAAGCTGGCCTCTTATCCGGCAGCGGCATCCCAACGCGGAATTCCGGATTGCCGGACGGCACACCCCGCCACACTTCCTTGCCCCGCTGCCGGGAGGCATACGGATTGTGGGCGAGGTGGAGGACTCGGAGGCCTTCATGCGTGAAAGCGGGATACTTGTGGTACCGCTGCTCTCCGGGAGCGGAATCCGCATAAAGATACTGGAGGCGATGAGCCTTGGTGTCACAATCATATCAACCTCCATCGGCGCTGAGGGGATTCCGGCCACCCACAAGGAGAACATCCTGATTGCCGACACGCCGCAGGCGTTTGCCGACGCAGTCTCGTTCTGCATCAAGTTTCCGGAGGAATGCCGACGCATCGGGGAGCGCGCCGCCGACTTTGTCCGGCAAAACTACAACGAGGAGGTCATCGCCGGGCGGCTGATGGAATTTCTGACGGAATGCAAAATATAATCTGAAAAATGAACTGACCGTAACGGATTATTGTTTATTTTTGCATCCGATTATTTTTTTTGAATCATATTTCAACATTAACAAAATTCAACAGTTATGAAATTCATAAAGAATTTTTTACCGGCCCTCTGCCTAATGACCCTTTTCATGGCAGGCACAGTAATCCGCTCCTACGCGCAGGAGACGCTTCCTTACAGCACAGATTTTTCCAATGCCAACGGTTGGCTGTTCGAGAACGGTGACTGCACCAATGCCTGGCACATCGGCACCCCTGCCGGACACACCGGCAATGCCCTTTTCGTCTCCAGGAACGGGCAGGACACCACCTTTGCATACGACAAACCATCCCGCGTGTTTGCAAAAAAACTGTTCAGGATGGGCAGTTCGGAAAGAATCACCGTGGAATTCGACATCAATGTCGGCGGCGGCTACTACGGGACCGACTATGTGAAGGTCTATGTCATGGACACCAACCAGATAATTACGGCATCCAGCAGCACCAACTATGGCGAACCTTCACCCTTCGACTTTCCCGATTATCCGTTTTGCGGGGAGTTCAGGGGAATGTACGGCATAAGTCTTTACAACGGACATGTGAGCATGCAGATTCCCAACCCTGCAAAAGGAGGGTGCGCATTCTTCGTCATCATGTGGCGTAACGGTGACCACTACCAGGAATCCTACGCCACCCAGCCTGCCCCCATCGTCACAAATCTCTCCCTGAAGGAGACCCCTGACAGCGAGGTGCGGCTGGAAATGCCCAAAAACCTCAACTTCTCCATTGGCGGCATCGACACGGCATTGGTGACATGGATGCCCGGACGCGATGAAAAGAGCTGGGAATTCAAGCTCGGGGAAAACGGCAGCATCGGCACAGTCAGCCAAAGAAGCGATTACATTCTCACCGGCCTGACCAACCACCAAAAATACACGTTCTATGTCCGTACAAAAAATGGAAACTTCTTTTCAGAATGGAACAGGCTGGAAATCGACTTCAACACCGACCCCTCCGCATGGACACACGGGCCGGACACCATCGCCCCTGATTTCGCCCGCCTGACAGGAGCGGTCTCCTATTATACTGAAAGCCTGAAACCGAAAGCGTTCGGGCTGCTCTACAAGAAAACAACCGATGAAAAGTGGATTTATCTCAAAGCAAATATCCGCGACTCATGGGAAGGACAGTACGAGATTGACGCTCCGGCCGAAAATCTGGAACCCTTCACATGGTATGCGGTGGGCGCATGGGCGGTCAGCCGCACCGGCGACACAATACTCACAGGCACAGAATATCCCCACTCCTTCCTGACTTATGACAATGCGAAGACAGAGGCCGCCACTCTTCCCTACACCGCCACATTCGGCAACAACGACCACTGGGGACTTTCAAAAGGATTATACAACTGGTATAAAGGCTCAAACGGCAACTCCGGCAACAGGCTGTTCATCTCCCCGAACGGCACCGACACCGCCTACAACGGCACACCGATATATGTGAACTCCTTTGCACAAAAAAAGATTGGAATGCCAAAAAATGGATACATTACCGTGAAAATAAACGCCAAAAAAGATGGATGCCATTTCATGGGCTACAACATCTCAAATCTTTATGCGGCACTTTCCCGCGATTCCATTGGAGGATTCCACCCCTGGTTTGAAAGCAAGCAGGATCTCAACAACATGACTCCGGGTGAATACACCTTCCATTTGAAAGTGCCGCAAAGCTACGGCATGGACAGCACAGGTCCGGTTTACCTTGTGTTCGGTTGGGAAGACATGTACGAAATAGATGCCATAGGATTTCTTGATGACATTGAATTGGGAGCCTTTGCCGCCATCATCGGAAACATTTCCGTGGAGGAGACACCGGAAGAGACTGCACGTGCGCTTGACAACTGCCACACCCCTGTCATCAGCGAAGTGGATCTGACCTCCTTCACCACCGCCCGAGTCTATTGGGAATGGGAAAATCAGCCATGCCAGTATCAGGTGGAATACGGGGACGGCAGAACAAGCCCCGTCACCGACTGCAATGAGAACAGCTCCAACATGGAAGTGACCGGACTGGTGCCTAACAGCACCGCTGTCTTCAAATTGCGAGTCCTTTGCCAGGATTCCACATGGGGGGATTGGACCCGGACCGAAATCAACACCAAAGCCCTTCCGGAGGTGTATGTCATGCCGGTGAATGATGTTTCCGAAAACTCAGCCAACATCCACGCCTATCTTTTTCACGGATATATAAATTTCAACCCCATCAGGGAATTCGGGTTTGAATATGCCGAACCGGCAACCACCAACATGCTCGGTTTTACCGAAGTGGAATGGACCAAACTGCCCTGCAACAGAATCGACACCATTTATGACGAGAGCATCTACGGCGGTTACTCATTGATGTTTAAACTATATACATCCATAGAGCATCTGGAGAAAAACAAGACCTATATGGTCAGGGAATATGCCACCACCGCCAACGGTGTCACCACCTACAGCGAAGAGCGCACCTTCACCACCGGAACCGTCCGTATCGGCGAAGCGGGAGAAAACATCCGCATGAGCATCAGCCCGAACCCGGCGGACGATTATGCCGAAATCCGGTTGGAAGGGCTTCACGGCAACGCCACAGTCTGTTTGTCCGACATGCAGGGAAGACTGGTATACAAACAGCAAGTGGCTGATGCGGCACAAACGCTCCGCATCAACACACAAATGCTTTCAAGCGGATTGTATATCATTAAAGTGCAGACACAGGCGGGATATGGTATAGCAAAAATCGCAATACGTTAAAATTATGAAGAAACAGATCATCACACACACAGGCATTGTCCTCATTTGCGCCATTGTGGCATTCATCTTCTTCTCCCCTGTTTTCGACGGGAAGGCTGTCCGGCAGGGGGATATGGAAAAAGCACGGGCCATGAGCTATGAACAGGAGATGTACCAACAGCAGACCGGCACCTACACCAACTGGAACAGTTCAATGTTCAGCGGTATGCCTGCCTATCAGATCTACTCCAAACATCAGTCCTCCGTCTTCGCCGGACTCAAATACATGTTCATCTCCCGTTACCTGGGAAGTGCCAAGGAACGCAGTTTCGGCGTGCTTTTCCTTTACCTCATCGGATTTTACATCGCCCTGGTGGCCTTGGGAGTGAACCCCTGGCTGAGTCTGGTTGGTGCATTGGCCTTCGGATTAGGAAGCTACAATATTATTATTATTGAGGCCGGACACATAACAAAGGCTTGGGCCATCTCGATGATGGCACCGGTTCTTGCCGGAATCATACTGGCATTAAAAAAGAGCTGGATATGGGGCGGCCTGCTCTTCACGCTGGCACTGGGCCTGCAGATCCAGTTCAACCACATCCAGATAACCTTCTACACAATGATTGCGGCAGTGATACTTGGACTGGTATATCTGGTCTACGCCCTGCGTGAAAAACAGGCGGCTGGTTACTTCAAAGGACTGGCCGTTCTGCTGGTGGGCTGCGTTTTCGCCATACTGGGAAATGCCAGACAATTGTTTGTCAATAAAGAATACGCCAAATATACCATGCGTGGCGGCACCGAAATCAGTGTCAAGCCATCCGACCTGCATCCGACCGCAGCCCCTGCCGCAAAGGAGGAGAAAGTCTCTTCAGGCCTGAATCTGGACTACGCCTTCAACTGGAGCTATGGCAAAGGGGAAACCTTCACCATCCTGGTACCGGGCATGTACGGCGGCGGTTCCGGAGAAAGGGTCAGCGAGAACTCACAATTCTACCAGAATTTCCGCAGCAACATGGCTCCGCTATACTGGGGAGACCAGCCCTTCACCTCCGGTCCGGTCTATTTTGGTGCCATAATTGTGTTCCTGTTTGTGCTGGGAATGTTCATCGTAAAAGGGCCTGAACGCTGGTGGATAGGCATCGCCACACTGCTGGCAATACTGATGTCGTGGGGGAAAAACCTGATTGGGTTCAATGGTTTTCTTTTCCACCATCTGCCGCTTTACAACATGTTCCGCACCCCCTCCATGAGTCTGGTGCTTGCCAATGCCTGTATGGTAATAATGGCCGTTTTGGCGGTCAAGACTCTGTTGGATCATGAGGGGGACACCACCAAACTGAAAAAGGCGCTTTACTGGTCCACAGGTATAACCGCCGGCCTTTGCCTCCTTTTTGTCGTTTTTGCCGGTTCATTCTCCTACACGGGAGCCTCCGACATCTCCATGGAACAACAATACGGACAGCACTGGCCCGCCATCTTCAGCATCCTGCAGACTGACCGCAAATCGCTGCTGGTCGGGGACTGCTGGCGTTCCATCGGTCTGATTCTGGCCGCAGCTGTCACACTTTGGCTCTTCATAACACAAAAACTGAAAAAGGCAGGTATCCTGACCGCAGTGCTGGCATTGCTGATCACCTTTGACCTCTGGAATGTGGACCGCCGCTATCTGAATGAGGACAACTATGTGAAC
>JAEEGG010026009.1_pt1 | contig 11213 bp, 9 predicted proteins | sample 9134161 | NCBI WGS metagenome assembly JAEEGG01 (sample SAMN16246543, study PRJNA631951) | gut metagenome | biome: gut microbiome; feature: rumen; material: CR-attached | host: Bos | place: Iran: Karaj | collected 2018-10
AGACCCTGAATAACCCCTGGAAGTACGATCCCGAAGGCGCCAAGGCCCTGCTGGACAAGGCCGGCATCGTGGACACCAACGGCAACGGCATCCGGGAGCTGGACGGCCAGGACATCTACCTCCGCTACGTCTCCTATGAGAACCGCCTGCTCAACGACTTCTCCGACGCCCACACTCAGTATCTCAGCAAGGTGGGCATCGGCGTCAAGAGCGACTACGGCTCCTCCGACGACCAGTGGACCAAGCTGGTGGCCGGCGAATACGACCTGAACAACAACAACTGGAACCACCTGATCGCCGGCTCCCCCTACACCTATCTGGGCAACTGGTGCAGCGAGAACGAGGCGGACTACTGCTTCTATCACAACGAGGAGTACAACAAGCTCTACAAGCAGCTGGAGAACGAGCTTGATCCCGCCGCTCGCCTGGAGCTGCTCAAGAAGATGCAGCAGATCCTCATCGACGACGGCGTGGCCATCGTGGACGGCTACTACAACAGCTGCATGATCTGGAACTCCAAGACCGTCGCCACCGCCCACATCCGGCCCAACGACTACTACTGGATCACCGTGGACATCACCCCGGTCGCCTGATTTGAATACATTGCTTCCGGAATGATTCCGGAGGGAGAAAACGGATTGCCACAGCCAGTGTGCGCACTGGCTTCGCAACGACGAAGCCTGTCGACGCCGGCAAAGGCCGGCAGCATGAGGAAAACCGTCGCTGCGAAGCCCCGCAGGGGCCGTGGCAATCCGTCTCCCCACAGCTGAGCACAAGCGTAGAAAGGAGGCGGCGAGTTGGGCGGAAAACAGCTCGCTTCCAGGTTAGCGCAGATGCTGATCGTCCTGGTGGGCATCAGCTTTCTAACCTTCCTGCTTACTTATCTTTCCCCCGGCGATCCGGTGCGGAATATGTATACCTCCGCCGGCATCATGCCCACGGAGGAGCTGATCCAGCAGACCAGGGATGAGATGGGCTTCAACGACCCCTTCCTCCTGCAGTATTCCCGCTGGATCACGAATTGCCTCAAGGGGGATTTCGGCAAGTCCTATTCCCTGAACAAGCCGGTGGTGAAGCTCCTGTCGGCCCGGCTCTGGCCTACGCTGAAGCTGACCCTCATGAGCATGCTGCTGATGCTGATCGTGGCGGTGCCGCTGGGCGTGCTGTCGGCGGTCTACCGCAACAAGCCCATCGATTATATCGTCCGGGCCATCACCTTTTTCGGCGTATCCATCCCCAATTTCTGGGTGGGCCTGCTGCTGATCCTTCTGTTCTGCGTCCGGCTGCGTCTGCTGCCGGTGGTCTCCTCCGGCGGCACCTTCAAGGATCTGCTGCTTCCCGCCGTGACCCTGGCCATCGCCATGTCCGCCAAGTATACCCGGCAGGTGCGCACCGCCGTGCTGGAGGAGCTTTCCTCCGACTATGTGGTGGGCGCGCGGGCCCGGGGCGTGAAGGATTCCAAGATCCTCTGGGGCAATGTTTTCCCCAATTCCCTCCTGCCCCTCATCACCATGCTGGGCCTTTCCGTCGGCTCCCTGCTGGGCGGCACCAGCGTGGTGGAGGTCATCTTCTCCTACCCCGGCCTGGGCAATCTGGCTGTGAACGCCATCACCTCCGCCGACTATTTCCTGGTCCAGGGCTACGTCCTCTGGGTCAGCGTCATTTACATGGTGATCAATCTGCTGGTGGACCTCTCGTATAACTACGTCGATCCCCGCATGAGACTGAGGCGGTGACGATATGGAAAAGAAAAAGAATAAATTCCTCTCCAACAAGGGGTTCATGATCTTTGCCGTCCTGGCCCTGCTGATCGTCCTGGCCTCCGTCTGCGCGCCGCTCATCTGCCATGGGGTGGACCCCACCGAGGGCGAGCTGGCCGACGCCATCATGGCCCCCAGCTCGGAGCATCCCTTCGGCACGGATAAGATGGGGCGGGATATCTTCGCCCGGGTGATCTACGGCTCCCGCACCTCCCTGGTGTCCACCTTCTCCCTGGTGCTGACCATTTTCGTCATCGGCACCTTCCTGGGCATCCTGGCGGGCTACTTCGGCGGCTGGGTGGACGCCGTCATCATGCGCATCGCGGACATGATGATCGCCTTCCCCGGCCTGGTGCTGGCCATCGCCGTGGCCGGTATGCTGGGGGCCAGCACGAAGAACGCCATCATCGCCATCAGCGTGGTGTCCTGGCCCAAATATGCCCGCCTGGCGAGAAGCCTGGTCATGAAGATCCGCCATACGGATTTCGTGGCCGCCGCCCAGGTCACCGGCTCCCGGACGCCCTACATGCTCTGGAAGTACATGCTGCCCAACACCATCACCACCCTGGTGATCACCGCGGCCACGGACATCGGCTCCATGATGATGGAGCTGGCCGCCCTGAGCTTCCTGGGCTTCGGCGCCCAGCCCCCCACTCCGGAATGGGGCTCCATGCTCAACGAGGGCCGCAACTTCATGCAGTCCGCCCCGTGGATGATGATCTATCCCGGCCTGGCCATCTTCATCACCGTCGTGATCTTCAATATGCTGGGGGACAACCTCCGGGATATTCTGGACCCGAAGACGGAATAAGGAGGTGGGAGATATGGCATTATTGGAAATCAACCATGTGGACATCTCCTACGGGAAACGCGTCACCGTCAAGGATTCCAACATCACCCTGGAGAAGGGCGAGATCTGCGCCATCGTGGGGGAATCCGGCAGCGGCAAGACCACGGTCATCCGCGCCGTGCTGGGCCTGCTGGCCGGCGGCGGCAAGGTGACGGCGGGGGACATCGTCTATGAGGGACGCAGCCTCCTGAAGCTCAGCGACAAGGAGTGGCGGGCCCTCCGCGGCCACGACATTTCCATGATCTTCCAGGATTCCGGCGCCATGATGAACCAGACGAGGCTCATCGGCAATACCTATGTGGAATATATCCGCACCCATGAGAATATCTCCAGGAAGGAAGCCTGGGCCAAGGGCGCGGAGATGCTGGGCAGGATGCGCCTGCCGGACCCGGACCGCATCATGCGCTCCTATCCCTTCCAGCTCTCCGGCGGCCAGCGCCAGCGGGTGGGCATCGCCATGGGCATGACCTATCAGCCCCGGCTGCTGCTGGCGGACGAACCCACCTCCGCCCTGGACGTGACCACCCAGGCGCAGATCGTGCGCCAGATGATGGAGCTGCGGGACGAATACGGCACCAGCATCATCATCGTCACCCATGACCTGGGCGTGGCGACCTATATGGCCGACAAGATCGTGGTCATGAAGAACGGCGAGATCGAGGAGCAGGGCGACCGGGCCTATATGCTCCATGAATCCAGGAACGAGTATACCCAGAAGCTGCTGGATGCCGTTCCGTCTTTGGGAGGGAAGCGCTATGTTTGACGAAAAGGACCTGATCCTGGAAGCAAAGCATGTCACCCGGCGTTTTCCCGCCTCGGGAGGACGGCAGCTTCTGGCCTGCAACGACATCAACCTGAAAATGTATAAGGGCAAGACCCTGGGCCTGGTGGGGGAATCCGGCTGCGGAAAGAGCACCTTCATGCGCTTCCTGGTGGGACTGGACACCCCCAGCGAGGGGGAGATCTGGTTCCGGGGCATGGACATCACCAAGCTCAAGGGCCGGGCCGCCTGGGAAAACCACCAGCATGTGCAGATGGTCTTCCAGGACCCCTCCACCTCCTTCAATCCCAAGATGAAGATCCGGGACATCGTCTGCGAACCCCTGCTGAACTTCGGCCGCCTCAAGCGCTCCGAGAAGGACAAGAAGGCCCGGGAGCTGCTGGAGATGGTGGAGCTGCCCGGGGATTTCGCGGACCGCTTCCCCCACAATATGTCCGGCGGCCAGCGGCAGCGCGTGGCCATCGCCAGGGCCCTGGCCCTGGAGCCGGAGATCATCGTCATGGACGAGGCCACCAGCGCTCTGGATGTGAGCGTCCAGGATACCATCATCAAGCTCATCACCAGGCTCCAGCGGGAGAAGAATATCTCCATCGGCTTCATCTGCCACAACCTGGGCCTGATCCAGTCCTTTGCCCACGAGATCGCGGTCATGTACCTGGGCAACATCGTGGAGGTCATGCCCGGCGAGGGCATGGCGGAAAAGTGCTGCCATCCCTATTCCAAGGCCCTGCTGGACGCGGTCTTCGACGTGAAGATGGACTTTTCCAAGAAGATCGAGCCCATCAAGGGCGAAGCTCCCAGTCCCCTGGATGTGCCCGTGGGCTGCCCCTTCCAGGACCGCTGCCCCCACTGCATGGCCCTCTGCCGGGAGACGAGGCCCACCCTTAAGGAGCTGGAGCCCGGCCATGAGGTGGCCTGCCACCTGTTCGAGAAGGGAGGAAACCCATGAAAAGGCTCCTTTCCCTCCTTTTGGCCCTTTTCCTCTGCCTGAGCCTGGCGGCCTGCGCCGGAGGCGGCGGGCAGCCCGGCTCCCCGGAGAAGCCCGTGCCCACGGATACCACCCTGCATACCATCGGCGTCATCGTCTACAACACCGGCGACGAGGAGGTCATCGGCTTCCGGGAATATCTCCAGGGCTATATCGAATCCAACTTCCCCATGGTGAGATTCCTCTATTCCGATTCCATCCAGACGGAGGAAGAAGAGCTGGCGTTCATCCAGTCTGCCTGCGACCGGGGCGTGGAGGGCTTTATGTCCTTCCTGAGCCGGGACCTCCAGGCGGAGGTGGCCCTCTGCGAGCAGAATCACGCCTATTATCTCCTGGCCTCCGGCACCGTTTCCGATGAGGATTTCGACGCCGTGGCGGACAATCCCTGGTTCCTGGGCATGTTCGGCCCCGGCCAGCCCTTCGAGTTCCAGGCCGGCGCGGACATGGCCCGCCACTTCCTGCGGGAAAAGACGGGGAACCGCTACTTCATCCTCTCCGGCGGCGCGAGCCTGGGCAACGAGATGCACTATCAGCGCACCATGGGCATCCTGGATACCCTGGCTGCCGCCTACGGGGTGAATTTCCCCCAGAGCCGCCAGGAGCTGGCCCGGGCTGCGGAGCCCCTCACCCTGGAGCTGGATAAGCTCACCGTCACCATCTGCCCCGGCTATATCAGCCGGGAGGAAAGCCTGAAAACGGCGGAGGAGACCTACGCCGCCGGGACCTACGACGCGGTGCTGTCCGTCCTGCCGCCGGCGGATATGATCTCCGCCATCGGCGATACCCCCCTGGGGGTGGTGGACAGCTACAACACCCGCAATCTCCAGCTCTCCACCGACGGGGTGCTGAAATTCGTGGTGGGGAAGTACAGCTCCATGATCGGCCCCTCCTTTGCCCTGATGCTCAACGCCGTCACCGGCCACGCTGCCGAATTCCGGGATAAGGGCCGGGCCATCCAGGTCACCCAGGGCTTCTGGAATTCCGACGGTCCGGAGGACTATCTGGAGAAATACAGCCTCTCCTCCAGCGCAGCCATGAACGCCTATAACTTCGACGATCTGAGCAAGGTGATCTGCATCTACAATGCCGACGCCAATCTCAACGAGCTGGTGGCCCTGGCGGAAGCCTGCTCCTACCGGGCCGTCCAGGCACGGCGCAGCGTGAATCCCTGAGAAAAAAAGGAAAATTTCTTTCCCAAAGCCCTTGACAAAGAATACCCCATAGGGTATTATGAACTTGAAATTGAGAAAGAAATTGAGAACGCTATCAGTTTTCCCGCCTGCGGCGGGTCAGCAGAAAGGAAAAAAGAATGAAAAAGAGCTACAAGATCGAAGTGGACTGCGCCAACTGCGCCAACAACATGGAAGAGGCCGCCAAGAAGACCCCCGGCGTGAAGGACTGCACCGTCAGCTTCATGACCCTGAAGATGAAGGTGGAATTCGACGAAGGCGCCGACGCGGACGCCGTCATGAAGCAGGTCTACGCCAACTGCAAAAAGGTCGAGGACGACTGCGAGATCTACCTTTGATCAAATCGAAGCCTTTGGCTTCGATTTGAGGGGGAATTGCGCTCCGCTCCCCGCAGGCTCCCTTCGGGAGCCCACAGTACGCTCCGCGAGAGGTATTTTGGGGCAGAAGTGAATTCTGCCCCAAAATGATTCCGGTTTTTTCGCGCCTGCGGGCGCGAACTCTGCGAGGCTGGATATGTAAAATAAGGAGCCGGTACGTTGCTGTGCCGGCTTTTTGCATGAAAAGGAACGGTTTCTATGAATAAGAAGCAAAAGCGCCTTCTTTGGCGCATCATCATCGCGGCGATCTTCTTCGTGCCCCTCTATCTGATCTCCGAGGAATTCGTGAAGGTCAACCTGCCCCAGTGGGCTGTCATCATCCTGTTCCTGATCCCCTACCTGCTGGTGGGCTACGACATCCTCCGCAAGGCCTTCCTGGGCATCAAAAACGGCCAGGTCTTCGATGAAAACTTCCTGATGACCGTGGCCACCGTGGGCGCCATCGTCCTGGGCGAATACGGCGAGGGCGTGGCGGTCATGCTGCTGTACCAGATCGGCGAGCTGTTCCAGAGCTACGCCGTGGGCAAGAGCCGCCGCAACATCACCGAGCTCATGGACATCCGCCCGGACTACGCCAACATCGAGGTGGACGGGGAACTGACCCAGGTGGACCCGGACGAGGTGGAGGTGGGCAGCATCATCGTGGTGCAGCCCGGGGAGAAGGTCCCCCTGGACGGCGTGATCGTGGAGGGCTCCTCCAGCCTGAATACCAGCGCCCTCACCGGCGAGAGCCTGCCCCGGAAGGTGGAGGCGGGGAGCGAGGTGCTCTCCGGCAGCATCAACATGTCCGGCGTGCTGAAGATCCGCACCACCACGGAATTCGACGAGTCCACCGCCTCCAAGATCCTGGACCTGGTGGAGAACGCCGCCTCCCGGAAATCCCAGTCGGAGAACTTCATCTCCAAGTTCGCCCGCTACTATACCCCCATCGTCTGCTATGCGGCCCTGGCCCTGGCCATCCTGCCGCCCCTTTTCGTCATGCTTACCAAGGTGGGCATGGGCCACTATGCCACCGTGGGCCAGCTCTGGCGGGACTGGGTCCTCCGGGCCTGCACCTTCCTGGTCATCAGCTGCCCCTGCGCCGTGGTCATCAGCATCCCCCTCAGCTTCTTTGCGGGGCTGGGCGGCGCCAGCAAGCAGGGCGTGCTGGTGAAGGGCTCCAACTATCTGGAGACCCTGAGCCAGGTGCGGGTGGTGGCCTTCGACAAGACGGGCACCATCACCAAGGGCAATTTCGCCGTCACCGCGGTGCATAAGAGCCCCATCGACGAACAGAAGCTCCTGGAATATGCGGCCCATGTGGAGGGCTTCTCCTCCCATCCCATCGCCGCCAGCATCCGGGAGGCCTACGGCAAATACATCGACCGCAGCCGGGTCACGGACCTGGAGGAGATCAGCGGCCACGGCATCAGCGCCAAGATGGACGGCGTGAGCGTCGCCGTGGGCAACGACAAGCTCATGGTGAAGCTGGGCATCGACTATGAGCCCTGCGACGAGCATGTGGGCACCGTGCTGCATGTGGCCGTGGACGGGGCCTACTGCGGCCATATCGTGATCTCCGACGAGATCAAGGAGACCAGCAAGGCGGCTATGGAAGCCCTGCGGAAGGCGGGCGTGGAAAAGACCGTCATGCTCACCGGCGACGCGGAGAAGGTGGCGGCCAAGGTGGCCGCCGAGGTGGGCCTCACGGATTACCGGGCCCAGCTGCTCCCGGCGGACAAGGTCTCCTGCGTGGAAGAGCTGCTGAAGGAGTGCTCCGGCAATAAGCGCCTGGCCTTCGTGGGCGACGGCATCAACGACGCTCCCGTCCTCTCCCGCGCCGACATCGGCATCGCCATGGGCGCCCTGGGCTCCGACGCGGCCATCGAGGCGGCGGACGTGGTGCTGATGGACGACGATCCCATGAAGATCGCAAAGGCCATCCGCATCTCCCGCAAGTGCCTGAGCATCGTGAAGCAGAACATCGTCTTCGCCCTGGGCGTGAAGCTGGTCTGCCTGCTCCTGGCCGCCCTGGGCATCGCCAACATGTGGGTCGCCATCATCGCCGACGTGGGCGTGATGATCCTGGCGGTGCTGAACGCCATCCGCTGCCTCTTCGTGCAGAAGCTATGAAGAGGTCACGCACCATCGACATGACGAAGGGGCCGATCTTCGGCCCCTTGGTGCGCTTCATGCTTCCCCTGATCGGGGGGAGCATCTTCCAGCAGCTTTACAACACGGTGGATTTCATCTTCGTGGGCAACTGCCTGGACCAGACCGCCGCCGCGGCGGTGGGGGCCAGCGCCACCCTCATCACCTGCACCATCGGCCTCTTTTCCGGCATCTCCGTGGGCACCAGCGTGGTGGCTGCCCAGGCCATCGGGGCCGGGAACCGGGAACGGGCGGAAAAGGCCCTCCATTCCTCCGTCACCTTCGGCCTTGTGGGAGGCCTCCTGCTGATGACCCTGGGCATCCTCTTCGCCCCGGCGCTGCTGCGGCTGCTGCGCACCCCCGAGACCGTCATTCCCCAGGCAGTGACCTATATCCGCATCTATCTCATCAGCATCCCCATGCTGATCTTCTACAACATGGTCTCCGGCGGCCTTCGCTCCTATGGGGATTCCCGTTCCCCCTTCCTGGTGCTGGTGATCTGCGGGCTGCTGAATGTGGTCCTGGATGCGGTGTTCATCGTCTGGATCCCCATGGGGGTGGCGGGCGTGGCCATCGCCACGACCATCACCCAGAGCCTCTCCGCCATTTTGGTGGCGATCCTGGCTTCCCGGAAGGACAATGTGCTGCGCCTCAGCGCCCGGAAGCTGGGCATCGACTTCCGGGTGCTGGGCAACGTGCTGCGCATCGGCCTGCCCACCGGCATCCAGACCGTCATCGTCACCTTCTCCAACGTCATGGTGCAGTATTACATCAATGATTTCGGGGAGACGGCGGTGGCCGCCTTCGCCACCTACTACAAGGTGGAGAATTTCATCTATCTGCCCATCATGGCCTTCGGCCAGGCCTCCACCACCTTTGCCGGACAGAACACCGGCGCGGGGCAGTATCGCCGCATCCTGCGGGGCACCGTCATCCAGGCCGTCTTCGGCGCGGCGGTGGTGGGCGTGCTGGTGATCATCTTCGTCTCCTTCCCCCGGAGCATCGTGAGCCTGCTTATGAAGGACCAGAACGTTGTGACCCACACGCTGATGATCGCCCTGGTCTCCTTCCCCTTCTATTCCGTCTATCCCATCCTGGAGATCACCGGCGGCGCCCTGCGGGGCATGGGGAAGGCCCTCACCTCCATGATCGTCATCATCCTGAACCAGTGCGTGCTGCGCATCGCCCTGCTGGCGGTCTTTTCCGCGAAGTTCCACACCATCCGCTCCCTGGCCGCCGTCTATCCCATCACCTGGGCCGGCGCGGCCCTCTGCTTCGTGGTCATCTTCGCCTTCGAGATGCGAAAGCGGCTGCGCTCTGCGGAGTGAATAGAAACCGAAAAGAAATCGCCGGGCCCGTCCGCAGGAGCGGACGGGCCTCGCTGCATATCGACAAAGCCTTCTGCGCTTGGTATAATGGCGGCGAAGGGAGGGGAGGAGAATGGAAAACCGCACCGTTTCCATAAGAAAACGGCAGCCCCGGCGCATTGCCGCGGCGGTCCTGATTTTGCTGCTGATCGCGGGCCATCTCCCCGGCTGCACCTCCGCGCCGGAGCCTGTGCCGGCCCCTTCCCCCACACAAGCCCCAGCCCCGGCGCCCACGCCCGCGCCGACGCCGGAACGGACCCCGGAACCTACGGCGGAACCTACCCCGGAACCGACTCCCGAACCCACCCCGGAGCCGGACGAAGCGGAGCTGCTGCTGGAGAAAATGAGCCTGTGGGAAAAGCTGTGCCAGATGCTGATCCTGCGGCCGGGGGACCTGGGCGGGGGCGAACCCGTCACCGCCGTGGACGAGAGCATCCGGCGCGGGCTCGGGGAAATGCCGGTGGGCGGCTTCTTCCTGGATACGGGCAATATGCAGGACAGCGGGCAGCTGAAAGCCCTGACGGGGGAGCTGCAGGAGGCTTCCTCCATCCCCCTCCTGATCGTCTGCGACGAGGAGGGAGGCACGGTCAGCCGCCTCATGCGCACCGTGGGCACCACGAAGGTGGGCGCCATGTTCAGCTATCGCGCCGACGGGCCGGAGAAGGCCTTCTCCAATGCCGAGACCATCGCCCGGGACCTGGCGGCCCACGGCCTCAACGGGGACCTGGCTCCCGTGGCGGACGTCTGGTCCAACCCCGACAATCCGGTGATCCGCACCCGGGCTTACAGCGATGATTTCCACCAGGCCGCCCAGCTGGTGGCTGCGGCGGTGGAGGGCTTCCACGCCGGGGGCGTGGTCTGCACCCTCAAGCACTTCCCCGGCCACGGGGACACCGCCACGGACAGCCACTACGGTGCGGCCTATGTGACCAAGAGCCTGGAGGAGCTGCGCGGGGGAGAGCTGCTGCCCTTCGCCGCCGGCATTGAGGCGGGGGCGGACATGGTGATGATCGGCCACCTCACGGTCCCGGCCCTGGACACGCTGCCCGCCCCCTTTTCCCGGGCCGTGGTCACGGGGCTGCTGCGGGAGGAACTGGGCTTTGCGGGCGTCGTCATCACCGACGCTCTGGAGATGGGGGCTCTGGGAGACTATACCTCCGGGGAGACGGCGGTGCTGGCCGTGCAGGCGGGGGTGGACCTGCTCCTCTGCCCCGGAGACCCGGCGGAGGCCCTGCTGGCCCTGAGCGAAGCCGTCAAGGCGGGGGAATTGAGCCGGGAGCGCATCGACGAGAGCGTGCTGCGCATCCTGCGCATGAAGCTGTCGATCCCGCAGGAGGAGTAATGAGGATGGAAAGGACGTTGTATGGGGAAGAAGGCCTGGCGCTCACGGAGAAGGACGGAGAACTGTTCCTCCGGATCGGAGAGGAAAGCTGTCTATTGGCCTGCCATCCCTATGAGCCCTGCACCCGGCTCTACCGGGGCGAAAACCTCCGCGCCGCGGTCCACAACGCTTTCACCGCGGAGGAGATACGCGCCTTGGCAAAAGGGGGCACGGCGAGAGCCGTCACCGGCAGCGAATACGACGTCGGCAGGCTCTGCCGCCTGCTGGCCTTCGCGGTGAAAAACTGCCCGGACTGCGACATCAGCTATGCGGAGGGGGCCGTAGCCCTGGAAGGGCTGAAGGCCCTGGGGGCCCTGAGCCCGGAAACGGCGGTGAGCCCGTCGGCGGTGGGGGTGCGGAGGATCAGCGACGCTTTTTCCCACTCCAAA
>JAEEGG010026015.1_pt1 | contig 11211 bp, 7 predicted proteins | sample 9134161 | NCBI WGS metagenome assembly JAEEGG01 (sample SAMN16246543, study PRJNA631951) | gut metagenome | biome: gut microbiome; feature: rumen; material: CR-attached | host: Bos | place: Iran: Karaj | collected 2018-10
GAGCTGCCTCAATAGCGCTCTTCAGAGCACTGGCGCCAAAAAAGACTTGTGGCGTTTGGTCTTCTACCTGAAGTACGGCACTGATTTGGTCAGAGTCCTGTGCACCCGCCATAAGCGTGCAACATAGTGCGATGATAGATAATAGAATCTTTTTCATAGAGTGTTAGTAAGAATTAGTTATGTTATTTTTACAAAGGTAAACACAAAACGCCATTAGGTCACTCCCATAATACGAAAAACGACTACCAATTCATGTTTTGGTAGTCGTTTTCTATATAAAACGCTCTAAATAGGAGATATTCAAGATGTTGTCAGGCTTCGTCTTTGTTGTTCTGCGCTATCCATTCGCCTGGAGTAAGACCCGTGAAACTCTTGAAAATGCGGAAGAATGAGGACTCGCCAGAGAATCCGGATGCAGAAATCACTTCGGTCATCTTGCGGTCGGGCTGGCTGAGGAGCATCTTCTTGGCATACTCCACACGATAGCCGTTGACGAACTGTGTGAACGAGCATCCGCGCTGGTTCTTGATGGCCTCGGATACATAGCGGCTGTTGGTGGAGAGCATCGCCGAGACATCCGAGAGTTTGAGGTCACTAAGCAGATATGGCTGTTCCGTGTCCATCAATGTGCAGATGCGCTGAACAAGATGTTTCTCCGTCTCGTTGTCATCGGATGCATCGGACGGTTCCTCTACGGGAGCCTCCTCTTGCTTCTTGCGGAATAGAACTTTATAAAGCACGGCGGCTAAGAGCAACAGAGCCCCCAAAACAATCCAAGGCAAATATCCTGCCGACCTTGTGAACGCCGCATTCTTGCCACTCATGCAGAGCATGTATGCAGAGGACTTGGGATAGAAGTTAGAATCGGTGATGCCGCCAGCAATAACGATGTTACCGTCATCGGTAAGCACTGGCGTAGCACAACCGGCATCTTCGAGCGGGTCGGTATAATAAAGTGTGTAGGTAATGTCTTTCTCTGCGCGTACATTATTAATGCATAGCACATAGCAGCGACTGTCCTTATCAATTCCCGTTAGATACCCCTTGCCGGTGTTCTGGTCAACCATTATCGAACTGGAATAGAATATCTCCTTGCCCCACTGGCTTTTCGCAGGTATCGAATGCTTTGCAGGAAGAAGCGAGAAGTCTGGCGCAGACTGGTCTTTCACGCTATTCATCTTGGCTATTGCATATTGCCCGTCATCATTCTTCACAGGGAAGAGATATGCATAAACGCCCTTTTGCCTGTCACCGACAAAACTCTCGCTGTCGCTCTTCCTTTCAAAACACATGTAGGGGTGCCACTCTTCGAAAAGAGGCACGCTGAAAGGCTCGCCCTTCACACGGTATGCAAGATTCTGCCTGCGTTTGCCGTAATTGTTCTGGTCGCCGAATACCACCGCGTCGTCTGCAGAAGTCTGGAAGATGTACGGTTTGACCATGCCCGAGTCTATGTCGTTGACAAGAGTGAATGATGCCTTCCCGTCGAAAATCTCTATGCCGTCGGTATGATACCAGTTGCCAGCAATAATCACATTGCCGTTATCCATCTCCAACACTTGAGCCAACGCACGCTTCTTGTCAAGACAACCGAAGCCCTCGAAACTATGGTCGACAGGGTCGTAATACTCTACAGGGAAGGTTTGGCCGATGCCCAGGCTCTTCTCGTGGCCACCCGCTATGAGCACCTTGCCCGACTTCAAGACAACGCCGAAACCGTCGTCGTGTTCGTATGCAGTCTTCATCAGGTGCCATTTGCCGTCTTTCAGATACTCGGCAGTGGCGGTTGGCACGAAGCCTGTGGTGTGACCGCCAACGAGAACCACCTCGCCATTCACAAAGAAAGCACAATAGCCGCCACGCGGGACATTAAGGTCGGGCAATCGGACCACTTCTATTTTCTGCCGGGGGCAACGCTCAGCCTTCGTTTCCTGCCGTTGCGCCAACAACGGTGAGGCCTCAACAAGGCAACAGACGAAAAACACTACTGCCCAGGCTATCTTGATGCGGTGATTATATGAAAACGGCAAGACCATATCAGTCGTCCCATATTTTTGTGAACGACTTAGGAATGAAGTCCATCGGGTCGCGGCGGTACTTGATGATGCTGTCGGCAGACTCTTCATCATCGTCGTCAACAACATCATGATGCCGCTTGCCCTCGGCACCACTTTGGCTGGCACCCTCGCCGCTCGTATCTACTGGTATGGTGGTGCCGAAGTCGAGGAGGGCATTGCCAAAGCAAACCACCTCTATTGTCTCAGGTGAAATATACTTTTTCTTCATTGCTTATTTTGTTTTCGCGCGCTTCGCTTGCTTAAGGAGTGTAGGAGTTCTGCAGTATAGGAGTTCAGACATTTGAGCATTCACGTCAAACGGGATGCGGTGTATGCCTAATGGCATAAAACTGATGTCTGCACTCCAGCGGCTGAAAGCCGCGAAAACTCCTATACTCCTAAACTCCTTAAACATGCGAAACATGTTTTACTTTATTACGATTTTCTTTCCGTTAATGATATATATGCCTCGTGTGGGATGGTCAACCTTCTGTCCATGCAGGTTGTAGATGGTACCGCTGAGATTAGGATTGCCGTCATTGTCCTGCCCTACACCATCGATTCCTGTCACGTTATCGTCGTCCCAGACGATGCCGATGGTGTTGGCTCCTGCTGCCTCGCTGGTAAGCAATGGCAGATAGGCGCGGTTGGCGGGCATCTTTACCGACTCATCCTCATCAAGAATCTTAATGAACTTGCCGCCCTTCATCATGAAGTTCGTATAGTCGCCTTTTGTGGCGTTGATGTGGGTGGGCTTAGTCACGGCCACCAGAGCATTCCCTTCTAACTCATCTGCTGTTTCAGGGGTAGGATACAGATTGAACGTCTCGCCCGGCGTACCCGAGAGCAGAACGCCAGTATTGGCAGGCACTATCCCGTTGCTGATATTCACCACGCTGATGGCACTTCTTTCAGCATAGTAGGTCTTGCAGTAGTGAGCTTTGAGTCCTTCTGGCAAATGGATATTTACATCAGAACTGAATGTGCCCACACCGCTGGCAGGCACGGTGTAAGTTAATGGCTGCAACCGCAATACCAGACGAATGGAAGACCATGTTCTTTGACTACTGCTTTCATACAGATTAACGCTATTGGGAGTGAAATAGGGATCATAATAATTGTTTGAGCCATCTGGGGTAGTACTCATATAGCAAACGTATTCACCTACACCAACCCAAGTACTACCAAGAGAGCAATATCCTGCTGCTGGCAGGAATACGCATCCGGCAGCCTCCATCATTGTCCAACCTTCAAGGCTTACTTGGGCCGTGTAATTGGAATTGCTGTTGAATACACCAGACGTGAAGCCTGTTCCTTCGGGATGAGTGTAGTTATCTGGGAAGATAATCATGCCTTTGTATGTGCCTCCGAGTGTGGCCATGGTGTATCTGGCCCCATCAGAAAGCGTGTTTGTAACGCTACGGGTAGCAAACAGATCTTTCCATTCATCCCTGGATAGCATGGACCAAGATTCACCGTTATCCGGATTGTTGTAATCTAAGAATGCAAACATATCGCGGTGGGTATCAGATTGGTTTGTGCCGAAGTAATCATACTGGTGCTCGGCAAACTGATAGGTGCTGCCTATTTTCTGCAGATTACCTTTCGCGAACGATACTTTTTCACCGCTGGCATTGATGGTGAATACTCCGTTGAGTGCTTCCGAAGGCTGCTCAGTCTCCTCATTGGCGAATATCTTCAGCATAGGAATGCCAAGTTCGGGGTCTTGCACCCATATTTCCTCCTCGCGGTCAGCCTGCAGGGCTGTGGCAATGGTGCCGTCGGCAAGTTGCTCGTCGGTAACTTGCATAGCGGATGGAATTGAATATGGGTATGACTTGACGTAGCAGTTGTTCAAAGTACCTCTTGACACCGAACCGGACCCTATATTAAATGTTCCTGTCGATAGACAATTAGTCGTTGTTATTGATGAGGGATTATAACTTTGCACCCAACCTGCGAAGCAACCGTTATTTCCTCCAGTAGTAGTAATGGAACCCGTAAACAAACAGTCTGTAATTGTAGAGTTTCCGCAATTATTACACCCAATAAAGGCGCCACATTCAATCCATGAATGGCTACCTCCGGTAATATCCGCAGACACCCACACATTCTGTATCACGTCATTGCCTGCAGAGTTACTGATAAGACCGCTCATATGGGAAGGCCCTGACGAAGTTGATTTGATTGTACCAGCTACATGCAGGTTCTTGATTGTAGCACCACTTGTCTGGCTAAAGGGGGTATGAAAATACTTGTCGCTATTGTAGTGTACCGTAAGCGTATGCCCCTGACCGTCGAAGGTTCCATGATAGTGAAGGTTTGAGAATTCACCATGCCAGTCGGGAGAAATATAGGTCTGGTCGTCGCCTAAATCAACATCAGCAATCATCTTGGCATTTGCTGCTGTATTAGTTCCGCTGTTGACCAGCTCGGCGAATCGTTTCCAGTCCTGCACAGAGCCGATAAGGTAATTACCGTCTTCGTCCTGAACCGTGGTGAATATCTTAGGCACCGGTTGGTGGGTTAAAGGGTCTTGCGCCCACCCGTCGCCAAGGGCTGCGGCGATGGTGCCGTTGGCAAGTTGTTCGTCGGTTACTTGCATCTCATCAGGAATGGTTGTTGGGAATTGTTTCACATAGCAGTAAGTGTTAGTCCCCCTATTTGGTATCGTGGTTTCGTGTTCGATATAGCTAAATGTACCTACCGACAGGCAGTTAGTGATTGTTGCTGACGATTGGTTTTCACCGTCTATATAACCAAGGAACGCTCCGTTCCAAATACTTCCGTTTTCGGTCGTAATGCTACCTGAGAACAGACCATTTGATATAGAAAGTGTTCCAGTTTTCTTACAGCCCACAAAAGCGCCACATAGGTCAAGAATACGCCCCCCAGAATTATAATTATTCGCTGATGTTAGATCTGCGGAAACCCACACGTTTTCAATCGTATTATTTCCATAGGCATCTGCTATTATGCCAGCCAAGTGACAAAACTCGGTTCTCATTGTTCCAGCAACATGAAGATTCTTAATAGTCGCTCCATTCGTTTTGGTAAACGGAGCACACATATTTTGGCCCGTAATATTGTAAGCAACGGTCAATGTATGTCCTTGCCCTTCGAATATTCCACCGAACTTCGCACCATATTCATTTCCTGCCACATCTCCTATTCTTGTCTGGTCGTCGCCAAGGTCAACATCAGCCGTCATTTTGGCATTAGCCGTTGGTGTAGTTTGCACTAATGCTGCGAAATCCTTCCAATCCTGTACCGAACCGATTAGATAATAGCCGTCGGAATCTTGTTCTATAGCCCATGCACCGGCAGAACAGCCGAGGAGGACAATTATCGAAATGAATAAACGTTTTACTGTTTCCATTTGTTTATTATTTGTTTTGGTAAAAATTCTAAAACTTGTTATTGCTGCTTAATTGATACTTACTAGGTTTATGTTTGCAAAGATAAGAAAAAGGGGAATGAGTTCAAAAGCCCCGCGGGAAAAGGTTGTGCCATATCGTACAAGGGATGTGCCATATCGTACATTTAACGTTCATTAAGGGATTTCGGGGCGTTTAAGGACATATTCTGCATCGTTTTTTAGTTTCTTTGATTATCTTTCTAGAAGATACTTTCACTCGACAAAAGAAATTTAAACAAGTTTTATTTGTTTTTGTTCTCGCTTAATCGTATCTTTGCAACATGAATCATCTGATAGTATCTTTCCTGCCGTTGGTAGTATGCGCTTTCTGGTCGGTTGCCATTGCCTTGAACCTTTGGGAGCAGGGTAATCGTGCTGCCCATCGTGAACAATTGCTGTGGGCAATCACCGCCACGCTGCTCTACGGAGGACATTTCGTTTTCTTTAATCGGATGACGAGTCTGATACCTGTAAGCGATACGGTATATGTGACATGCAACCTGTTGGTTTATCCGCTCTATTTGTACTATCTCACCGTACTCACAGAGGGAACGGTGACCAACCGGCAGCGATGGCTCACCGTGCTGCCGCCAATGATTTTCGGCATTATAGTGGCAGTTATATATACGGTAATGAGCGGTGATGAATCCCAGCAATTCATAGATACCTATCTATATAATAACTCCATGCAAGGACTTTCAGGAGCGGCCCTTGCACAGGCTGTGATCCATCATGTGGCAAAAGGCTTCTTTGCCATCAGTTTGTTAATTGTACTTTTCATAGGCATCCGCCGGATACGCCGATACAACAGGCTTATCGACTCCATCTATGCTGATAACGATGACAAACGGATCTACGGCATTACCACCATATTATTATTAATGGTCCTCACTGGTATCCTCTCGTTTGTGGTAAATGTTATCGGACGCTCCGTGTTTTTCTCTTCCGAGATTCCCTTTGCGGTACTTGCATGCTTCTTCAGCGGTCTGCTCTACCTGCTTTGCTACCGTGGGTTCATTCAACAGTTCTCATTTGCGGATATCGCGCAAGAAGAGTGCGAAGAGACCATAGAGGAGACTCCACAAGAGGGGTATTCGCAACTATTGCAGAAGATTGACGACGAAAGACTATACCTACAACCGGGACTTACCCTGGCTGAACTGGCTCAGCAACTGGGCACCAACCGCACCATGCTCTCAAAGCTGGTGAACGAGGAGACTGGAATGCCGTTTGCAGAATTCATCAACCGCAAGCGCATCGCCTACGTGAGAAGGTTGGAAAAGGAAAATCCCGAAGCACGGAAAGAGGACTTGGCTGAGCAGGCCGGCTACACATCCATGCGCTCTTTCTATCGCAACTATAATCTTTATAGCGATTCCTTGTAATTTCCAAACAGGGAAAACTTTTTTTCTTGAAAATAATGCCACTTTGCCACTAAGCCTGTGTTTATCGGTGTTCAGGCGGTGGCATTATGGTGGCATTAGTGGCATTATCTTGCTATTTCGTGTGGGTAATGTGCTTTTGCTTTTTCTTGTCGGTTCTGATCATTGTAAGTTTCATAAGCATTTATTGTTTATTTTGAGGGAGACGTGAGGTTGCTCGGTGCAACCCTTTTGCACTAGTAGTGCAGCCTATCTGCACCAGTAGTGCAACCCTTTTGCACTCCCCGGATTAAAGTTAGAATGGAAGTTGCAACACCTTCACGTAATGGTCTTACGCTGGCGGATTGTCGTCGAAAATGCCACTAATGCCACCATAATGCCACCGCCTGAACACCGATAAACACTGGGCTAGTGGCAAAGTGGCATTTTTTTTCGCAAAAAAACTTTCACATACGCGCGCGCGACGACTATCACTTATTTCCCCATAATTTTCTTTCCATTCTTTTTCATTATTTCATTCATTTGCACTACCTTTTCATAAGAAAAGGCTACACTCAGAAAAACAAAATCGAAAAACTTCGTCTTTCATTTTGTTATTTCATTCATTTGCACTACCTTTGCACCCAACTTACAAAGGGTAAGTTAAGGGGTGTCCGCCGTGGGCGGGCTGAGATTAGACCCTCGAACCTGATCCGGGTAATGCCGGCGTAGGGATGAACAGACCGATATTCTCAACGAAGGTGACAAAACGTGAACCATTCTCTTGCACCTTGCCCCTTTAACCTATAACATTTATTATTAAGGTAAAAGGTAAAATGAACAAAAAGATTGTGATGGCTGCATTGCTCGGGATGAGCGTGACGGCTGTGAATGCTGCCAACGAAGCGGATGGAGATTCGCTGCGTATGGAACAGTTGCAGGAAGTAGTGGTGAAAGGCGTCTGGGTACAGAAGAACGCTCCTTTCGCCGTGGCAAACATCAAGAAAGACGAATTACAGAAATTCTCGAAGACGGGTAAGGAACTGCCTTTCCTCTTCTCGCAGACACCGGGCGTACTGGCATGGGGCGAGAACGGACTGGGCACGGGAACCAGTTATCTGCGCATCCGTGGTGCCGGCGACTCGCGCATCAACGTGACGCTCGACGGTGTGCCTTTGAACTCACCTGAAGACCAGGCCGTGTTCTGGGCCAACATGAATTCTTACAGTTCGCTGCTGGGAGGTGTGCAGATTCAGCGCGGCGTAGGAACGAGTACCAATGGCGATGGTGCCTTCGGCGGCACGGTGGCCCTTTCGTCGAAGACTCCTTCTGAGAAAGCTGGCGGCGAAGTGAACTTCTCCTATGGTTCCTACAACACGTTCAACGTGGGCGGTGCATTCTCTACGGGTCTGCTGTGGAACCATCTCATTTTCGACGGTGCCTACCACGAGACCAACACCGACGGTTATATCCACGGCACAAGCGGCCGCTCCGGTTCTTACTATGGCGGACTGACTTGGCTCGACGACAAGTTCACCATCCGGTATAAGAACATCGGAAACTTCGAAAAGACCGGACAGGCCTGGAACGGCATTACGGCAGGCGACAACGACATGAGTCTGATGGACGGCACTTACGGAATAAAGACCGGCATCAAGGACTATGAAGACCTTTACAAAGTCGGACTCGGCAAATACAACACCCTCTACGAAACCTTGGCCTACGACGCCGACGGCAACTTCATGAAAGATGCTGACGGCAACTACGTCACCCAGCGCTACACCATGGCCGACGGCTCGCTGTGGGACAAGACCACCGACAACTTCTGGCAGAATCACAACATCCTGTCGGCAGCCTGGGATATCAATGACCACTGGAGCACCACTGCCTCACTCCATTACACCCACGGCTACGGCTACTACAAGGAGTTCCGACTGAACAACAAGCTGAAGAAATTCGGACTGAATAACTATACGCTCGCAGACGGTTCTACGCTGAAAAAGACCGACTTCGTGCGCCAGAAGGGACTTACACAAGACACCTACGGACTGGTGGGCAACGTGAACTATAAGGACCAGGACTGGGACATCATCGGCGGACTCTCCGTTCAGCAGTTCGACGGCAACCACTTCGGCTATCTCACCTATATCAAGAACGAGGAACTGAGAAGGCATCTGATGAGCAACGGCGACTATAAGTACTACGACTCCGATGCCCACAAGCTGGATGCCAGTGCTTTTGTCAAGGCGCTTTATCGCATCACCGACAGCTGGGACGTGTTTGCCGACATCCAGTATCGCCACGTAGGCTACAAGACTGACGGCTACAACGACAAGTTCTACGAGGATGAGAACACCGGTGAGATGAAGAAGCACTACCTCGATATTGACAACAAGTACGACTTCTTCAATCCCAAGGCGGGCGTGAGCTTCCATCAGGATGGTCATCGCGCCTTCTTCTCGGCAGCACTGAGCCATCGCGAACCTGAGCGCAACAACTTCACCGACAACGGTTCCTACCCTGCCCCAAAGGCTGAGTCGCTGCTCGACTTCGAACTGGGCTACAGCTATGCAGCACAGAACTGGCGTGCCGGTGCCACCTTGTATTATATGGACTACACCGACCAGTTTGTGCAGACCGGTGCGCAGAGCGACATCGGCGAGGCACTCACCACCAACATCAAGGATTCCTATCGCATGGGCGTGGAGCTCACCGCCGGCGTGGACATTACCCCCTGGCTCTCCATCGAAGGCAATGCAGCACTGAGCCAGAACAAGATCAAGGACTTCGACGAGGTGGTGGAAGACTGGGACAACGGCAGCCAGACCATCCACTACGACAACTCTACGCTGGCTTTCTCGCCCTCAGCCATCCTGAACGGATTCGTGAACTTCCACTGGAAAGGATGGACAGCCACCTGGCACACGGGATACGTCAGCCGCATGTATCTTGACAACACCGAATGCAAAGACCGTTCGCTGCCCGGCTATTCGGTGAGCAATTTCAATGTGAACTACACGCTGCCCGTCAAGAAGTTCCTCAAGGAAATCGTCTTCGGGGCCAACCTTAACAACGTTTTCGACAGTCACTTTGCACAGAGTGGATGGGTATATAGCGCCATCTACGCCAGCGGAGGCCATCCCAACGACAACCGCTACTATCAGATTGGCTACGTGCCCTCGGCTGGCTTTACCGCCATGGGCAGCATCACGCTGAAATTCTAATCGCGCATGGAACTGCATCCATTCATCATAGAGCACGGCCTCGACATCTTCACCACGGTGTTGGGCCTGCTCTATATTTGGCTTGAGTACAGGGCCCACATTGCCTTATGGATTGTGGGTATCATCATGCCTGCACTCGACATCTACCTCTACTATTGTCACGGACTCTACGGCGATGCCGGCATGGCAGGCTACTATACCGTAGCGGCCATCTACGGCTATGCCATGTGGAAATTCGGCAAGAAGAAAAGTCAGGGCAAAAGCCAGGAAATGCCCATCACCCATGTGCGGCCCGTTCTGTATCTGAACATGCTCGCCACCTTCCTTGTCCTTTGGGCTGTCACCTACTACGTCCTCGAGCATTGGACCAATTCCACTGTTCCCATACTCGATGCCTTTACCAATGCCCTGAGTTTCGTTGGCCTGTGGGCGCTGGCCCACAAATACGTCGAGCAATGGATTTGCTGGATTGTGGTCGATGCCATCTGCACCTACCTGTATATCGTGAAAGGGATTCCTTTCAAGGCATTTCTCTACGGGCTCTATGTGGTTATCGCCGTCATGGGCTACTTCAAGTGGAACAGTATGGCCAAGTCTTACTCAATGAATGAGACCATCACCACCTGATATGCAAATGAACAGCCAGCCCCATTTCGATGCCGTGATTCTGGCAGACGGTGAATTCCCTACAGCCGATATTCCCCTGCAGATACTCAGGGAAGCGAAATTCCTCTACTGCTGCGATGGTGCTGCGGCAAAGGCCATCGCACAGGGTTTCATGCCAGATGCCATTGTTGGCGACGGCGACTCCCTTGAACCTGAATTCAAGACACGATATGCCGCCATCATCCACCTGGAAAGTGAGCAGGACGACAACGACCTGACCAAGGCCACCCGTTTTTGTCTGGAAAAGGGATTTCGACGTATTGCCTATCTTGGAACAACCGGTAAGCGCGAAGACCATACCATCGGTAACATCTTCCTGCTGCCCCGCTACGTCCAGCAGTTCGGCATTATCCCCGAGATATACACCGACCATGGATGGTTTTCAGTCGTAAACGGAACAACGGAACTCAATACTTTCCCCGGACAGCAAGTCAGCCTCTTCAACATCACAGCCCGGAAAGTAGAAGGCGAAGGTTTCGTGTGGC
>JAEEGG010026017.1_pt1 | contig 11211 bp, 9 predicted proteins | sample 9134161 | NCBI WGS metagenome assembly JAEEGG01 (sample SAMN16246543, study PRJNA631951) | gut metagenome | biome: gut microbiome; feature: rumen; material: CR-attached | host: Bos | place: Iran: Karaj | collected 2018-10
TAAAATCTGTTAATCCTGGTCAGCAGTTCGTTAAAATTATTCACGACAAAATGGTGGCAATGCTGGGAGATTCAAAACAGGATCTTCATCTTAAGGGCCCTGATACTCAGTCAGTCATTCTTATGCTCGGTCTTCAGGGTGCGGGTAAAACAACTGCTGCACATAAGCTTGCCGCTCGTCTTAAAAAAGATGGAAGAAAACCTCTCTTAGTTGCATGTGACCTTGTTCGTCCTGCAGCGGTTGAACAGCTTTGTCAGCTCGGAGAAAAAATCGGCGTTCCTGTTTATAAAGAAGACGGAAAGGACGCCGTAAAAACTGCAAAAAATGCCATTTCTTATGCAAGAAAAAATCAGATAGATACAATCATCGTCGATACTGCCGGACGACTCCAGATAGACGAAGAGATGATGGATGAACTTGTAAAAATCAAGAAAGCTACAGACCCTGTAGAAGTTTTACTTGTTGCAGATTCCATGACCGGTCAGAATGCCGTAGAAATTGCTCAATCATTCGATGAACAGCTTGGTCTTACAGGTGTTATCCTTACAAAGTTTGACTCAGATGCACGTGGTGGTGCGGCCCTCTCTTTAAAATCTATTACAGGAAAACCAATTTTATTCATCGGTACTGGTGAAAAAACAGAAGACTTCGAAATCTTCCATCCGGACAGAATTGCTTCAAGAATCCTTGGCATGGGTGATGTTGTTTCGCTCGTAGAAAAGGCACAGGAAACTGTAGACGAAGAAGCAGCGCTCAAACTTCAGAAGAAGATGGCCCGCAATGAGTTTACACTTCAGGATTATCTTGAACAGTTCCAGCAGGTTCGTAAGATGGGTAACATGCAGTCACTTATGGAAATGCTTCCCGGTATGAGCGGAATGGATGCAAGCCAGATGGATATGAGCGGAATGAAAAAGAACGAAGCCATCATCCAGAGTATGACTTATAAAGAAAGAATGAATCACCTTATTATTGGTCCAAGCCGCAGAAAGAGAATTGCAAAAGGTTCCGGTACTTCTGTTGCCGATGTAAATAAACTTTTAAAACAGTTCGAAAAAACAAAGCTCATGATGAAGAAAGTCAGCAGGAACAAGGGCATGCAGGGAAGAATGATGAGCCAGATGGGAATAGATCCTTCTGCTTTAGGCGGAATGGGCGGTCTTGGTGGAATGGGCGGCGGACTCCCGGGCGGTATGGATATGTCTAAGCTTCAGGAACTTGCAAAGAGATTCAGATAAGCTCTTACAGATAAAGATAATTTCAAGACTTTTCACTCAGTTTCACATAGAAGAAAACATATTGTTTCGTTAGAATAATAAAGAGAATCGTACATTAAATCTTATTCAAAAAATACGGGTTTACTGATATATTAGTATACAAATTATTCTGGAGGACAGTCATGTTTAAAATTTCTTCGGCCGGAGCAAAGAGTTCAATCACATTTTATACGGAAGTAGCAGAGTTCAGCGGTACTGTAAAAATAGCCGGTAAGGTAATGGAAGACGTAAAAAGAGTTACCGGTGCTCTTCCAAAATTAATTCAGAATAACAGCATTTCGGATATTTCTAAAGCAAACAACACATTGATTTTCGGGACAATAGGGCAGAATGAGCTTTTAGAAAAGATTGCAGATAAATTAGATCTCGAAAAAATTCGTGGTAAGCGCGAATGTTTTATTTTTAAGGTTGTCGGTTCGAATCTTGTGATCGCGGGAAGCGATAAGCGTGGTACAATCTACGGTCTTTTCCATCTTTCAAAGCTGATGGGAGTTTCTCCTTTAGTCGACTGGGCAGATATCCCTCCATTTAAGAAGACAAGCGTTTCTATTTTTGAAAAAGATAATTTTATTTCTAAGGAACCTTCTGTTCGATTCCGTGGATTTTTTATAAATGATGAATGGCCTGCATTCGGAAACTGGTGTAATAAACGTTTTGGCGGATTTAATGCAAAATGTTATGAACACGTTTTTGAACTTTTACTCCGAATGAACGGAAACTACCTCTGGCCTGCAATGTGGTCTTCAAGATTCAGTGATGATGGTCCAGGCCTTGAAAATGCTGAGCTTGCAAACGAGCTTGGTGTTATTATGGGTGCGAGTCATCATGAACCTTGCTGCAGGGCGGGAGAAGAATACAGATATCTTCGCGGAAAGAATTCTAAATACGGAGATGCATGGAATTTCAGAAGTAACGAAGAGGGTATTACAAAATTCTGGGAAGACGGTCTTAAAAGAAACGGTCAGTACGAAAATGTAATCACTGTGGGAATGAGGGGAGAAGCAGATACTGCGATTATGCAGAATGCTACTTTAAAAGATAACATCAAGCTTTTACGCGATGTTTTAAGAACTCAAAATTCACTCATCAGAAAATACGTAAACGAAGATTTAACAAAGGTCCCTAGAATGCTTGCCCTCTATAAGGAAGTTGAACCATATTTCTACGGCGACAAACATACAAAAGGTCTTATGGGCGATAAGGAACTCGAAGGTGTAACACTCATGCTCTGCGATGATAATCACGGTAATCTCCGTACTGTCCCGACTCCTAAGATGAGGGAGCATAACGGCGGATATGGTATGTACTATCATTTTGATTATCATGGATGGCCTTACAGCTACGAATGGTTTAATACAACACATCTTGCAAAGGTTAAGGAACAGATGTCTGCTGCATGGGATTTTGGTATCAGGGATTTGTGGATTGTAAATATCGGCGACATCATGACAAATGAATTTCCGCTCAACTTTTTCTTAGACCTTGCATATGATTTTGAAAAATACAGCGACTTAAATTATTCAGTTTTAGATTACACAAGAGACTGGGTTAATTTTCAGTTTAGTGCTCTTCCTGTTCAGACAAGAAAAGACATCATCAATATAATCGATTCTTACACAAGACTTACCCATAAAAGAAGAACAGAAAGCCTTGGACCATTAACTTATCATCCTGTAAATTTTGGTGAATCTGATCAGACTCTGGCTATGGCCGAAGAAATTATTGCAATGTGCGAAAAGCTCAAAAAAGAAAATGAGACAAAAAATAAGGCGATGTGGCCGGGACTTTATTCTCAGGTTTATCTACCTGCAATTGCAAATATGAATGTTCTTAGAATGCAGCTTTACAGCGGAAAAAATCAGTGGCTTGCAAATCGTAATCTTATTGCTTGTGGTATTTATGCTAAAAAAGTAGCTGAATGTATTGCAAAAGATAAACAGATTGTTGATGAATGCGATAAGGCATGCGGCGGAAAATGGTATGCAATGGGATGGTCGGAGCACTTTGGTTTTCAGACCTGGTGTGAAGCTATGAATAAATATCCTGTTTATTACAATGTTGAGCCTGTAAGAAAGGGAAGACTCCTTGTATGGATAGAAGGGACTAACTTTACTACAACGGGTCAGGACTGGACAATCAGAGATTTACTTCTGGATCAGTTTAATAATCCTGATATCAACGAAGTAAAAGTTTATGTTGCAAATTCCGGGAAAATTCCTGTTGATTATAAGATGAGTTTTGAAACAGAAAATCCATTTGTAAGCGCTTCAAGACAAAAGTTTAAACTCGAAGGTTTAAAAGATGATCCTCTGATGGATGTAATCACGATTAAAATAGACAGGAAAAAACTTGCAGCTTCTAAAGAAAAGAAAAATGTACTCAGCATTCAGGCAGAAGATTTTAAAGGCGGAAAAATTCTTGTAAACATTCATATTGATGCATCATCAGTTGCAGATAAAAAACATTTTGCAGATTGTCCGAAAGAAACATTTATTCAGACTCAGGATTATATTTCTATGGAAGCAGCACATTTCAGTTCTGCTTCAAAAGATGGTGCATGGAAAGAACTTCCGGGTTATGGAAAGACTCTTTCTGCAATGAAGGTTTGTCCTGCAAGCGCCGAATATCCAAAACTCAAGGAAGCTCCTTATATTGAATACAGTTTTGTGCTCAAAGATAAGGGAAATTATACTTTTGATTTTTATTCAAATCCGTCAAATCCGGCATATAAAGATAATAAACTTCAGTTTGCCGCCTGCGTAAATGGAAAAACTAAGATAGTTGATTGTGTTTCTCCTGAATATGCAGTTGGTGATAATCAATTCCCATGGGGTACAGAAGTCACAAATAACATCCGCATCACAAGTGTGAGTTTAAAATGCAAAAAAGGTCTTAATACATTAAGGCTCATGCCTGTTACACCCGGTTTTGTTCTCGAAAAGATTGTGATTTATAAGGCTGGAATGGTTATGCCGGAAAGCTATCTTGGTGCTCCCGAAACATACAGGATATAGGGGATTTTGATTGTTGAATTTGCTTATAAAACATAGTATATTTTAAGCAATTATTCTATAGATAACGCAGTCTTTATTCTGCGGGAAATATATCAGGAGTTATAAATGATCAAGACAGTAAAAGATGTAGATCTTAAAGGTAAACGCATTATTATGCGCGTTGATTTTAACGTTCCTATGAAGGACGGAGTTGTTCAGGATGATACACGTATCATGGCTGCACTTCCAACAATCAAGTACATTCTTGAACAGAATCCACGTTCATTAGTTTTGATGAGCCATCTTGGAGATCCTAAAAAGGATGTTAAAAAGGCTCAGGAAAAAGCTGAAAAAGCTGGTAAAACATGGACAGATGCTGATGCAGAAAAGTTCATCAACGGTAAAAACCGCATGGCTCCTGTAGTAAAATATTTTTCAGAAAAACTTGGAAAGGATGTTACATTTATTCCAGATGCACTCGGTGCAAAATCAGCAATTGATGCTCTTCCAGAAGGCGGAGTAGCAATGCTCGAAAACGTTCGCTTCCACAAAGAAGAAACTTCTAAGGACGATGCAGAACGCGAATCAATGGCAAAAGAACTTGCAACATACGGAGATATCTTTGTAAACGATGCTTTCGGTACAGCTCATCGTGATCAGGCTTCTACAGCTACAATCGCTAAATTCATGAGCACACAGCCAGTTGGCGGATTCTTAATGGAAAAAGAAGTTAAGTATCTTGAACCAATGGTAACAAACCCTCCAAAACCAATGGTTGCAATTATTGGTGGAGCTAAGGTTTCTTCTAAGATTGCCGTTCTTGAATCACTTTTGAAAAATGCTGCTTACCTCGTAATCGGTGGTGGTATGGCATATACATTCTTAAAGGCACAGGGACACAGCGTTGGTAAATCACTTGTAGAAGATGATTTTATCGATACTGCTAAAAAACTCCTTTCTGAAGCAGAAGCTAAGGGAGTTAAGATTCTTCTTCCTGTAGACCACGTTGCTGCTGCAGAATTCTCTGCTGATGCAAAACCAGTTGCTGTAGACGGAATCGATATCCCAGCTGATGTAATGGCTATGGATGTTGGTCCAAAAACTGTAGAAGAATACAAGAAAGCAATTTCCGAAGCAAAATCAATCGTATGGAATGGTCCTGTTGGAGTATTCGAATTCGATGCATTTGCTAAGGGAACAGAAACTGTTGCAAAACTCGTAGCAGAAGCAACAGGCAGAGGTGCAATGACAGTTGTAGGTGGTGGAGATTCAGTTGCCGCCGTAAACAAGTTCAACCTCGCTTCTAAGATGAGCCACGTTTCTACTGGTGGTGGTGCATCACTTGAACTTCTTGAAGGAAAGACATTGCCGGGCATAGCAATCCTTGCAACAAAATAATTTTTTTCACAGATGTTATATCATATAACAGACTGTGTTCTCCCGTAAAAAAATGAGGGGGTCAACTAAAAACACGTTGACCCCCTCATTTTTTTACTCCGAACACAGTCTGTTCACGGTATTTGCAGTGTGAAAAAAATAATTCGCTGCAACTGTCCCGAGGGGGAGGGCTCGCAGGGAGGGATGCATTTTTGGGAAACATCGTTTTTCCAAATTATCCATGTCTCTTTCACGTGTTGCAATGTGTTTTTTTTAGTTCCCACATCCCCTTCACGCGGGAGATCGAGACGGTTGTTATAGATCAGGGAAGGGATGTTTTATATTTTTTCAGATGAGATTATCTTGAGGGGTAGGGTGGAGTAGTAAATCACGTGGGGCAACGTGTTTTTTAATTTGCACGTCTCCTCCACGCGGGAGATCGAGACGGTTGTTATAGATCAAGAAGGATGTTTTATATTTTTTACAGATGAGATTATCTTGAGGGTGAGACCGGAGTAGAAAATAGGGGAGGTCACCGTGTTTTTTTCCAGTTTGCACGTCCCCCCCCACGCGGAAGATCGAGAAGTTGTTATAGATCTAAGAAAGGATGTATTTTTATTCTTTTTTGGTGAAGTAATGTGAGGGCGAAGCCGGATTTGGAAAACATGGAGGGCAACGTGTTTTTAGTTGCCCTCTATGTTTTCCAACGGAAGGCCTCGCCCTCAAGATATATTTAATAAATATCCAAAAAGATATATACTATCCACATGATCTATAACAACATTCTTGATGCGATTGGACATACTCCTCTTATTCAACTTCAAAAAATGGTTACCCCCGACATGGCTCGCGTCCTTGTAAAATTCGAAGGACTCAACGTTGGTGGTTCAATCAAAACTCGTACTGCTTACAACATGATTATCGAAGCAGAAAAGAAAGGCCTCCTTGATAAAAATTCTGTCATTGTTGAACCGACAAGCGGAAATCAGGGAATCGGGCTTGCTCTGGTTGGAGCGGTTCGTGGTTATAAAACAATCATCATCATGCCAGACAGTGTAAGCGAAGAACGCAGAAAAATCGTTAAGCATTATGGTGCCGAAGTTAAACTCATCCACGATAACGGAGACATAGGTAAATGTATTCAGGAATGTATTGATACTGCTTTTTATATGCAGCACATGGATCCTCATGTTTATATTCCGCAGCAGTTTGAAAATCCAGCAAATCCTGAAATCCAGAGAAAATCAACTGCTATCGAAATCCTCGAAGATGCTGATTGTCCTATAGACGGTTTTTGTTCTGGAATCGGAACAGGTGGAACTCTTACGGGAATCGGCGAAGTTCTTAAAGAAAAAAATCCGGAAATCACAATCTGGGCTGTTGAACCGGCTCATGCTGCTTTATTGAGTGGTGGCTCTGTCGGTACTCATCTTCAGATGGGAATTGGAGACGGACTCATCCCTCCGATTTTAAACCGTGAAATTTATGATGATATTTTTATCGTAACAGATGCTCAGGCAATCAAGACAAGTCGTGATCTTGCAAGAAAAGAAGGAATCATGTGTGGTATTTCTTCGGGAACAAATGTTGCTGCTGCTTTAGAACTTGCAAAGGCTCTTGGTCCTGGAAAAACTGTCGTAACTGTTTTACCCGATACAGCAGAAAGATACTTTAGTACTCCTCTTTTTGACGAAGACGTTGAGTTTTAATCAGTTTGAATCGGTTGGCAGAATCACAAATTTCAGAAATCCGTTTTGGACAAAAAAAAGGCACCTTGTTCGGTGCCCTGTAATGTGCTATCAGTCAGCGAATGACTGGCACTATAAATGTCCCAGTTGTAAGCCACTGGATGCTGTGTTGTCTCGCGTATTATAGCGTCGACACGCTAATTATTTTTGTCGGAAATTGCATATTGCCTCCCGTCAAGTAGCCGGTTTACGTCCTCATCTCGTTCCTTGCTACAACTTTATAATAACACGCTTTTGTGATAATGCAAGAAAAAAAATCAAAAAATTTTAAAAAAAATCAGAAAAAATTCCAGTCGTTTACCTATTAACTATTCTTTGTTTTTTTAATAATATTGTGATTAGATTTTATTAAGGAGTCATAGAATTATGTCACGTACACATTATATCGCCGGAAACTGGAAGATGAATACAAACAAGGCAGAAGCAGTAGCTTTGGCAAAAGACCTTGTTGAACAGTTAAAAGGTAAAACAAACAAATATATGATTGGTGTTCCTTTTGTATATCTTGATGCAGTTGCACAGGTTGTAAAAGGTTCAAACATCATTCTTGCAGCTCAGGATTGTGCTGCTACAGATAATGGAGCTCACACAGGTGAAGTTTCATGCGAAATGCTTAAAGATATCGGATGCGGATGCGTAATCCTTGGTCACTCAGAACGCCGTCACGAAATCGGTGAATCTGATGAACTTATCAACAAAAAGGTTCGTAAAGCACTCGCTTCTGGACTCGAAGTAGATCTTTGTATCGGTGAACTTCTTTCAGAAAGAGAAGCCGGAGAAGCTGAACAGGTTTGTGCATTCCAGCTTTCCGCAGGTCTTGCTGGTGTTACAGAAGAACAGATGAAGAAAGTAACAATCGCTTACGAACCGGTTTGGGCTATCGGTACTGGTAAAACAGCTACTCCAGATGACGCTCAGGCAATCCACAAGTTCATCCGTGGATACATTGCAAAACTCTACAACCAGAAAGTTGCAGACGAAGTAATCATCCAGTATGGTGGCTCAATGAAAGCATCAAATGCCCCAGAACTTCTCGCCCAGCCTGATATCGACGGTGGCCTCATCGGCGGCGCAAGTTTGAAAGCCGAAACATTTGTACCTATTTGTGTATTATAACCACCCGTTTTGCAGGGGCAAAACGGCAGGCTGCGTGATTGCTCGCCCGCTCGCAATCCTAGGGCCAATCGCAGCCTGTGTACCTATTTGTGTATTATAACTACCCGTTTTGCAGGGGCCTGCCTTTTCGCTTGCCCCTGAGTTTTTTTTCCTTCCCAATCCCATCATATTTTTTTCCACGCCTCCTTTTTACGCCCCCCACTCATTTTCTTTTTCTCTATAAAACAAGTGTATCTAAAAAAAACAGTGTAATGCCGCAATGGAAATTTTACACATGCAGCAAATATAAAAAAAGGCGTGAACGGAACAGCGCAGAAGGTCCATCTAAGGTTTGGGCGAGCTAGCACTACAAGCGGCACTACCCTTAGCCTAGGACCTTCTGTGATGTGCAGTGGAAGCCTTTTTTTATATTTAAACGCACGCCTCCTTTTCACGCCCCCCACTCATTTTCTTTTTCTCTATAAAACAAATGTATCCAAAAAAGAAACAGTGTAATGCCGCAATGGAAGTTATAACACGCAGCAAATATAAAAAAAGCGTGAACGGAGCAGGCCATAAAGTCCATCTAAGGTCTGGGCGAGCTAGCACTACAAGCGGCGCTACCCTTAGCCCGGACTTTATGGAATGCGCAGTGGAAGCTTTTTTTATATTTAAATGCATGTATCCTACTTCCATTGACGAAATTGCCTATTTTCATTAATATAGATACACTTATATGATTTAATATTTGGAGAAAAAGAAAAATGAGTACTTTAGGTATTGTTCTTTTAGTTTTTTTTATAATCGTTAGCGTTTTACTCATCCTTTTAGTAATTATCCAGGATGACGGTGAAAACGGAATGGGTGGCCTCCTTGGTGGAAGAGGAACAGCTGCATTTGGTTCACATTCAGCAAGCGTTCTTACAAAGGCAACCGGTGTTTTTGCATTCCTGTTTTTCAGTTTGGCAATCGCTCTTGCTTTTATTAATAAAAAGGGAACAACAGAATCAATCATTCAGAATATCGAAAAATCTAATGCTGTAGAAGCAACAGAAGAAGAACAGACATCTGTTCCACAGAACTGGTGGAATGAATCAGAATCTTCGGAAGAAGCAGCTCCGGCAGCAGAAGGAACTTCAACTGATTCAGCTTCAACTGGTAATCTTGATCTTCCTACTCTTGATTTCTCTGGACTTACTCTTCCAGAAACTTTACCTGCTTCAGAGTAATTACAGATTACAAGTTTCTTAAACTTTAATTGAAAATCAGCTGGATAGTGCATTCTGCTCGTACCCGGCTGATTTTAGTGTTTTAAAATGAAAGATTTTTATGAAGTGCTTGGTGTCCGAGAGAATGCCACACTTTCCGAAATTAAAAAAGCTTATCGTAAAAAGGTAAAAGACCTTCATCCTGACCTTACCGGCGATGTTTCTCAAAAAGATAAATTTGATGAAGTTGTAAAGGCATACAGGGGTTTATCGGATGCAAGGCAGCGTTCAATTTTTGATGAATCATTTATCTTAAGATTTAAAAAGCAGAACAGACAATACGACTCCTTTGATTATTATAAATGGCTTTCCGAGCGTGATGATGAAGAGAGCAGGGCTAAACTGATTTTCTTTACGCTCATGCATCAGAAGGAAGATGAGGCGGTTGCAGAATTTAAAAAGATGCAGATGAATCATTCTGATTTTTCTTTAAAAAAATGGTTCACCCGTGAAGACTTTATGGATTACGGATACATCCTTGCAGAAGAGCTTGTAATCCGAAGTGAATATTACGACGCATTTCTTCTTCTGGAACAGATAATCAAAATGGAATACAGCTATCAGTATTTTTATATCTTCTTCCCCGAAGTTATCGACTTTACTCTGAACATCCTTAAAAAAAATATAGACCGCGTTATTCCCGATGAACTTGCCCTTGATGTTTATGAACGTGCCCTGGATTTAAATCTTGGTAAGGCAAATGACCGCTTCTTTTTACAGAAGATGGGCGAAGAATATGAACGCCTTGGTGATAACGAAACTGCACAAATCTGTTTTAACGAGAGCCGGAAATAAGCCCCTCCTGAATGCATATTACTACCCCCGAATGCATGTTTATATTAAACAAAATCTCCCGGAATAAATCAGTTTGTAAGTGGTGATTAACAAGATTTTTTTTTTGTTGTATAATCCATTTTACTATGATACGTATTAAGACCGAAGAAGAAATAGCTGGAATCAGAAAAGCCTGTCATTTGACAGCAGATATGTTCAATGAACTCATCCCGAAAATTCATGCCGGAATGAGCACTTACGAAGTAGATAAATTATTCGAAAAATACATCACATCACACGGGGGAACTCCTGCCTGGTGGCTCGAAGATTTTCCGGGTTCAGTTTGTATAAGCATAAACGAAGAAGTCATCCACGGTGTGCCTTCTAAAAAAAGAATCATCAAACAGGGAGATCTTGTAAGCCTTGATGTAGGAATCAACCTTGATGGATATATAAGCGATACAACTCATTCACTTTTAATCGGTAAAGTTTCACCCGAAGTTGCAGCCCTTAAAAAAGTTACCGAAGAATGTCTTAAAGCCGGAATAGAAGCGTGCAAGGTTGGAAACAGAATCAGCGATATTGCGAATGCAGTTTATTCAATTGCCGATGCCCACAGATATGGTGTTGTTTATGATTACTGTGGTCATGGAGTCGGTCTTGATGTTCACGAAGATCC
>JAEEGG010026019.1_pt1 | contig 11210 bp, 9 predicted proteins | sample 9134161 | NCBI WGS metagenome assembly JAEEGG01 (sample SAMN16246543, study PRJNA631951) | gut metagenome | biome: gut microbiome; feature: rumen; material: CR-attached | host: Bos | place: Iran: Karaj | collected 2018-10
TTAAGAATAATCGATATTGGTGTAACAAAGGCCAGCGCAATTTTAGCCTTGCCTACAATGGATATCGAGGGTTCCTCTCGTCATTCCGAACTTGTTTCGGAATCTACAAATATAGAGGCCACCAACATAGACTTCGCCTACGACCAGCGAAAAATCATCGACAACATCTCGCTTAAAATTCCGGCAAATACAACAACTGCAATTGTCGGTCCAAGCGGTGGTGGTAAAACAACCTTCTGTCATCTGCTTGCCCGTTTCTGGGATGTAGACAAAGGAACTGTCACACTTGGCGGTAAAGACGTGCGCGACTATAACATGGACGACTTAATGAAAAACTACAGCTTTGTGTTCCAGAATGTTTATTTGTTCCACGACACAATTGCAAATAATATCCGCTTTGGAGAACCAGACGCTTCTATGGAACGCGTTATTGCCGCAGCTAAAAAGGCCTGCTGTCACGACTTCATCTCTGCTCTTCCTAATGGCTACGACACAGTAATCGGCGAAGGTGGTGCAAGCTTAAGTGGTGGTGAAAAACAGCGTATTTCAATTGCCCGCGCAATCATGAAGGATTCGCCTATCATTATCCTTGATGAAGCTACTGCAAACGTGGACCCGGAAAATGAGCGCGACCTTATGGAAGCCATCCGCGAGCTCACTCGTGAAAAAACAGTTATCATGATTGCTCACCGCTTAAAGACTGTCCGCAATGCCGACCAGATTGTCGTAATAGACAAAGGCCGCATAGTTGAACAAGGTAAACACGACGACCTTGTTAAGCTTGGAGGAATCTACGCCCGCTTCATAGATTCACGTAAGCAGGCTGTAAGCTGGAAGTTGTAAAAAAAGAAGGAATAATGACTATCAAGATTGATGGTCATTATTCCTTAAATAATTTTACTCTTCAAAGATTGACAATTTAGCACCATCATTTATAACGATGTTTTTTGATCCAATAGAATCATAAATGCTTTGTTGTATATACAAAGTTCCTGTTTGCATTACTTCTATTACCGCTCTGTTTTTACCTTCGTTTTTTACAGTTCCGCCTGTGCCGCTATCTTTAAGGGTAAATGTTCCTTTGATAAGAATTACGGCATTATTATGAAAAGGAGAGGTTGAAGTCAAAGTATGTCCATTTAAATCAAGAACTAAACTACTATCTTCCTTAACTTCATAAATACTCATCCCGCTGATATCTTTTCTGAGTGTTGCAGTTGTTACAAGCTGAGTCGCAGAAAAGAAGGCACCCAGTTCGCCGGTATTGTCAATTTGTGAATCACCAAAAAGTAAATTGCAGCTGGAAAAGCTCAAGGTTATAAGAAAAATGAGAATTAAAAACAGCGGACATATTTGTAAATTCTTTTTCATCGTTTTTACACTCCATTTTTCATACCCATAAGATACATACTGCCGGCTCGCGTAAATTCCATGATGTCTTTTATGTAGGCGGCTGCATCTTTTTTGGACATATTGTGAAGGATTATATCACAGTAGGCATTGATGATTGTTGATGCCATAAAGTGAACTGTCATTGGCTGGACTTTCTTTTTTGCGATTTTACTTTTGTACATCCAGGTAAAGGTTTCTTCACAGTTTTTTGTGTAGAGTTCGCAGATTTCTTCCTGGAAATGTTCGTGTGTGCTGCCGGCTGCTTTTGTAAGAAGCAATGTATAAATGTCAAAATGATCAAACATGTAATCAATAAATTCTTTTACTGATTTTTCTTCCAGCTTTAAGTGCTCCTGCATGTGAGGGCCTTCTATCCCCGCATGATGTGTGGAATCTGCAAGCATGATTACTTTTGTTGTTGTTTCAATTGTTTCATCGACCAGAGCACAGAAAAAGGCATCTTTATCTTTAAAATGACGGTACATTGCGCCAGTGGTAACCCCTGCATTAGCGGCAATGGTACGCAAGGAGGCACCCATAAAGCCTTTTTCAAGGAATTCCTTTTTGGCACTTTCGAGAAGTTTTTTCTTTGTGTCTAAAGATGTTTCTGACATATTCAATACTCGGGGTCCCTGTACTTCGACAAGCTCAGTAACCGCATCGAAGGGCCCTTTTAAAGACATTTTTAACCAAAAAACGTACTTTGTCAACAAATTTTGATAACAATGTTACCAAATTCTCTTGACAAGATAACACTGTTATCATTAAGATAACAGTGTTATCACAAGTTAGCATATACTAACTAAGAAAGGAGTAATTGTGAAAGTCAAAAAAATAAACGACTGGTTCGAAAAATTCGGACGATTTGAAATTAAGCACCGGTGGGGCTTTATAATCGGACTTCTGGTTATAACTGTAGTCTGCAGCTTAGGCCTTACACGACTTAAACTGGACAACGGAGAAGAAGACTGGTTTGACGATTGGGAAACTACAAAAGTAAATCAGGATCACTTTGAAAGCATCTTTGGGTCAACCGATTCGCTCATGGCACACATCACAACAAAGGGTACAGATGTATTTGATCCCGAAGTTCTGAACATGATAGACGAGCTTGGCGATGAACTTTTGAACAATGTTCCTTATGCAGACAGCATCACTTCTCTTATGGAGCTCTCGCTGCCAATTGGAACAGATGACGGTTTTGAAGTAACAAGTCCTTTTGAAGACGGCATCCCTACCGATCCGGCAGAGCTCGCAGAGAAAAAAGCCTTCATCATGAGCCGAGAAAGCCTTGTTAATTCCCTTGTGAGCGAAGATTGTACAGAAACCTGGCTTATCGTAAACCTTGAACAGTATTCCGAAAACCTTGATGGTGCAATGAAAAAAATTGCTCCTCCTGCTATGGCAATCTTTACTTCAGACAAATATAAATCAGATAAATGGGAAATCCGTCCGGCTGGACTTTCTTATACAGAATACGAAGAAGAAAAGCAGATAACAGCCCAGTGTATTAGTCGAATTGCAATTGGGTTTGTAGTAATGCTCATTTTCCTTATCATCTTTATCCGCTCTCTTCGTGGAGTTGTTGTTCCATCTATTGCAACTGTGGGCGCTCTTTGTACAACACTTGGTGCTTCTGCCTGGATGAACATAAAGGGCAACAACACAATGATTCTTGTTACCGTCCTCCTCTCTATGGCGCTCGCAGTAGGTTATGCAGTTCACTATATCAACAGCTTTAAGATGTACTTTAGAAAAACAGGATTACGAAAAGAATCTGTCGTAATGGGTATACGAGATTCCGGTTGGGCTTTGTTTTTTACAGTAATCACTACAATGGCAGGTATGCTTTCATTCCTTTCTGCAAATATCAGACCAATGCGCTGGGTTGGAGGAATCACTGCGGCTGCTGTTCTTGCAGTATTCATTTTTGAAATAATCCTTCTTCCTTGTCTTTACAGCTTTGGAAAAGATCAGGAACCGGATCCCAACTTTGTAAGCACAGAAGGTTCAACAAAATCAGACCTTCGTGTAGAGGCAATGGGAAAATCAATCCTCAATAAAAAGTGGATTACCGTTGTAGTTGGTGCCGCAATTATGGTTGCAGTAATTCCGGGCATGTTCAAAATCAAAGTTAATATGAACTATGCTGACATGATGGGTGAGCGAACTCCTTATATTCACCGCCTTATGGAAATTACCCGCAGCCAGCTTGGAAGTCAGTACAGCTACGAAGTTCTTGTTGAATATCAGGAAGAAGATGCTTTGAAAAATCCACAGGTTCTTAAAAATATGGATGAAATGGCAGCCCGCATCGGTACACTCAGTTCAACAAAAGTTTCAAACGGAAAACCACGAGTTTCTTCTGTAACAAAAGTTGTTAAAGAGATGAACCGAACTCTTAATGGTGATGACCCTGACTTTTATGTAATTCCGGACGACCAGGATCTTGTAAGTCAGGAAATGTTCCTTTATGAAATTTCCGGCGGAAACGACCTTTACAATTATGTAAGCGAAGATTTTAAGGCCGGTTACCTTCACATTGAACTTAACGGTTATGATGGCGAAGAAATTGTCCGCAACCTTGAAGATGTAAAAAAATGGTGTGCAGAGCTTTTCCCTGACGCATCGAATGCAGGTGTTGTAGGAGAAGTTGTTCAGTATGCCCAGATGAACGGAAAGCTTGTCCGCGGTTCTCTGCGTTCAATTGGAACATCGCTCATTGTAATCTTAATTCTTTTGATTGTTGCATTCACTTCATTCCGCACAGGCTTTATTGCAATGATTCCTAACGTTGCTCCAATCGCCATCATCGGAGGAATTATGGGTTATGCAGGTGTAAACCTTGATATGATCACCGCAATGATTATGCCGATGATTCTTGGTATTGCAGTAGACGATACAATCCACTTTACAAACCATATTAAATATCACTTTGAGCTTACAGGAAACTACCGATCGGCAGTCTTGAACTCATACCGCGAAATTGGAAAAACAATGATTATGACAACAGTCATCCTCTGTGCCATGTTTGGAATCTTCCTTACAAGCACAATGACTGTTCTGGTAAATATCGGTTGGCTTTCAATTGTAGGTCTTGGCAGCGCCCTTGTTGCAGACTACACATTGACGCCAGTTTTATTATTCATCACTAAGCCTTTTGGCAAGGAGAAAAACTAAATGAAAAAGATTCTTTTATCAATTACAGCATTATTTTTGGGAGCCGCACTTTTTGCAGAAAGTGGCTACGACATTATGAAAAAGGCAGATGAAGTTGCTGAACCTAAAACTTCTTCTTCAACAGCTACACTCACAATTCATTCAAAGAAAGGTTCGGACCGACTCCGCGAAGTAATTATGATGAGCAAGGATTACGGTGACGTTGAAAAAAGCGTAATCGTATTTACAACCCCAAAGGATGTTGCAGGCACAGGTTACCTTATGTTTGATTACGACGATGACGACAAGGATTCTGACAACTGGCTTTATCTTCCTGCTATGAAAAAGACACGCCGTATTGCTTCAAGTGGATCCGAAAGTGAAGGAAGCTTTATGGGTACAGACTTCACTTACCAGGACATGGGCGACCGCAGCATCAACAAATACGATTACAATTTGTTAGGCGAAGATAACATCGATGGTGTTGCCTGCTACAAGGTTGAATGTATAAGCAAGGCTCACACAGAAAAAGATCCTCGCTATATCAGTTACATTGGTAAGACTGATTACATTCTGCGCAAATGTGAATTCTACGACAGACAGAATCAGCTTCACCGCGTATTGACCTGTACAAACTTTACAACAATCAAAGGCTTTACAACTGCTCAGGTTATGAAAATGGAAAATGTTCAGAGCGGTACTTGGTCTCTTATCGAAACTAAAAACATTAAGTACGACGACGAAGATATTGATGACTCGTTGTTTACTGTTGCAGCACTTGAAAAGGGAAGAGTTAAGTAACAGGCAATCCACATACTAAGAGAGATTATATATGCGAAAAATTTTTTTCATAACAATAGTATTAGTTTTATGGGTCCCATCCATGTTTGCCGACGGCGTAGACTTTTCCGGCGACATCTCAACTTCCTGGGGCGTTTTTGCTCCCTGGACAAATGACGATACCGCTGGAGACTTTTCGTTAGGCAACACTAACTTTATCGGCAAGGTTGATGCCTGGTATGGAAACAGCTCTGCTCTCGCAGAAGGCACAGTTTCTTACGACGCCCTTACAAACAAGCTTGATTTTTCACTTGGCGAGCTTTGGGTAGATTATACAGAATCCTTCTGGGGCCTACGCATTGGCCGCCAGAAAGCAGCCTGGGGCAAGGCAGACGGCATAGACATTACAAATGTTTTGTGCCCCTCTGACAAGTCCAGTTTTTCTGCAATGACAGGCGATAACGGGAAACTTGCAGTAGATGCAATTCGCCTTTCTTTTAACAGAAACTCCTTTACAGCCGATGCCTGGTGGATCCCATTTTTTACTCCAACAGCACTTCCTCTTAATGAAGGAAACACCCTCCGAAAGTTCATAGTCCCTTCAACCGTGGACTTTCCTATTCCTGCAATGAACACAACTTTGCAGCTTCCAGTAACAGTCAATGAGTTTGAAAAACCAGCACTTGCAATCTGGAATGGTGAATACGGTCTAAAACTTTCAGGATATTTTTCAATCCTCGATTTATCACTCTACGGTTTTTACGGCTGGGATGATATTCCTCTCCTTAATTACGGAATCACATTTGGTGCACCTATGAATCCATCAAATCCTGCATCTGCACTTCCAAATGGTATAACTGTAAACGGTGAATACAAACGCATGGCCATGGTTGGTGCAGATGCCGCAGTTCCAATTGGTCCAACAGTCCTTCGCCTGGAAACAGCCTTCTTCCCACAGCGATATTTCCAAAAATCAGCAGAAGAGATTCTTAAAAAATCAATTGGGGCCACAGAGCCTGTCGAAGGGGCCCTTCAAAGAAATCAACTTTCTGCCCTCGCCGGCTTAGACTGGATGCCAAGCGGCTGGACACTCACAGCACAATACTACTGCGATTATGTATTCGGTGACTTGGATTCCCTTGAACGCACAGATGCCTTCCAGCATGGCGCAACCTTGAGCATTTCAAAATCACTTGTTAACGAAACTTTGGAATTAAGCTTTGCAGGCGTTATCGGTTTGAATGACTTTGACAGCATGCTTTCGCCATCAATAAAGTACAGCCTGTCCGACCAGATTTCGCTAGGTACAAGCGCTTACATCTTCCTCCCCGGCCCCGACCGCGACGGCCAATACGGAGCCTACAAAGATTTAAGCACCATAGCAATAAATGCTTCGTTCAAGTTTTAAAAACAAGAATTTATAACCCCTCCGCTTGACAATTTTGTATTTTATCAAATATAATATGATAAAATACAAACAAACGGAGGAACCAGATATGGGATTTTATGATTATTCAGTTCAGACACCAAAAGGTGACGAAGTTTCTATGAAGAGCTTCGAAGGAAAAGTTGTTCTTGTTGTAAACACCGCTACAGGCTGCGGCTTTACTCCTCACTACAAAGACATTGAAGAAATGTATGAAAAATATCACGACCAGGGCTTTGAGGTAGTTGATATTCCTTGTAATCAGTTTGCGGGACAGACTCCTGGTACCGATGATCAGATTCACGAATTCTGTACACTCAAGTACAACACTCAATTCCCTCAAATGAAAAAATCAGATGTAAATGGCGAAAATGAACTTCCTTTGTTCCGTTTCCTTAAAGATCAGAAAGGCTTTGAAGGTTTTGGAAAAGGACCTGCAGCTCTTGCAATGAACCTTATGCTTAAAGGTATTGATAAGAACTATAAAAAGAATCCAGACATCAAATGGAACTTTACAAAGTTCGTAATTGACCGCCAGGGAAACGTTGTAGCACGTTTTGAACCAACTGCAAAAATGGCAGATGTTGCCGCTTGTGTTGCAAGTCTTTTGTAGTTTGCATATTATATCAGATAAGGTGGTAGCAAAATGAGTCAGCAATACGAACAGCTTTTATTACAGAATCAACTTTGTTTTCCTCTTTACGCTTGTGCCCGTAAAATTGTTGCCCAGTACACACCTTATCTAAAACCCTTAGGACTTACTTACACTCAGTATATTGTTTTTATGGTTCTTTGGGAAAAAAAATCTGTAACTGCCGGCCAGCTTGGAAGCATTCTTCATCTTGATGCCGGCACACTCACCCCTCTTCTTAAACACCTGGAAAAGGATGGTTATGTAACAAGACAGCGTTCTAAAAAAGATGAGCGCATAACAAATATAACTATCACTAAAAAAGGAAACGAACTCAAAGAAAAGTGCAAGAATATCCCGCTGGAACTTGCCGCTAATAATGAAGCCTGCGGCTCTACCCTCACTCAAGCCGAAGCAAAAAAACTTTATCAGCTGCTTTATAAACTCTTGGGTTAAATTATTTTACATCCTTTAAATGCCTGTCGTCATTCAACAGCTCAATTACAGGAAGTGTAAGCGCACCAGGTATATTGTCAAAATGCAAAACAGTAATTGTTGTATGAGGAAATCTCAAAAGCACACCGCACATATATGCAAAAGTCTGATTCAAAACTCTTGCCAAAAAAGCAGCACTTGAACCACCGTGACAAAAAATCGCAATTGTTTTTTCTTTGTCGTCTTTGCGGATATTTCGATAATACTGACCTTCGCGTTTGTAGCCTAATTCTTCAAGCCACTTGTCCGATTCTTCTGCAATTTTATCTGCATCGATTGTAGCAAAATTATCTTTAAAAACAGGATACTCCCGCCAGTCAGCAGATTGAATATCTTTTCCTTCACGCACAAGCGCATTTACACCAAGCCAGGGATTCCATTTATTATTGTACAATTCTCCTTCACGCCCAAAACGGATTTCCTGTATAAAATCAAGAATCTTAATTTCTTTAATTCCTGACGCATCTGAAAAAGCCTGTGCGGTCTGTCTTGCCCTTCCAAGTGGGGAGCTATAAATCTCTTCAATGCCTTCTTTCAAAAGCCGTTGAGCCGCAACCTTTACCTGTTTGTGTCCAAGCTCTGTAAGACAATCTTTTTCGTAATTAGGATCTCCGTGACGGATAAGTACAATTCTCATTTTTTCCCTCAAAAAAAAGGGTGCACATTTTTTAGTGCACCCCTGTTTTATTACTGATACAACGGACTTAAAGTCTCAACAACTTTTGTATATTCCGCGTAGGCCTTGTCGTAAGCAGCAACATTCTCTGGAATTGGGTCAGCACTCTTTGATGTGTCGAGTGTAATGTGTTCGGCACAAAGCTGAGCAATGTCGCACTTACCTGTCTGATTCTTCAAGCACCACAAAGCCTGAACTGCACCACCAAGAGCAGCTGCTTCATCAAGCGCTGGAACGCGGATTGGAAGATTCATAATATCTGCAGCAATCTGACGCCACAAAGGAGACTTAGAACCACCACCAATCAAACGAATTTCGCGAGGTTTGAATCCAAGCTTACGGAATGCATCAAGACCACCACGCATAGCAAAAACAGCAGATTCAAGCGAAGCGCGGGCAATGTTAGCACGGTTAGTATTAGCAGAAGTCATGCCTGTAATGCTTGCACGTCCGTTTGGAAGGTTTGGTGTACGTTCGCCATTGAAGAATGGAACAACCAAAACGCCTTCACTTCCACAAGGAGCCTTAGCAGCTTCTCCGTCCAAAGCTTTAACATCAAGGTCAAAAAGACCACGAACAAATTCTGTAGCAACTGTACAGTTCATTGTACAAAGAAGTGGGAGCCATCCGCCTGTAGAAGAACAGAAACCCGAAAGTCCGTTTGCAGGGTCGGCAATTGGTTTATCAGAGTAGCCGTAAAGAGTACCACTAGTTCCCATAGACATTGTAAGGAATCCGTCGGCAACAGTACCTGTTCCAACAGCACCCATCATGTTGTCTCCACCGCCTGCAGAAACTGGAATGCCTTCAGGAATACCATAAGCAGCGGCAGCTTCGGCACTAACCTTTCCGGCAGGAGCTTCTGGAGCAATCAACTTAGGAAGCTTTTCCATCAAGCCTGCGTCAATAATATCACAGATTTTTTTAGACCAGCAGCGGTTCTTAGAATCAAAAAGTGCAGTACCAGAGCTGTCACCATATTCCATAACATATTCGCCGGTAAGCTTCCAGTTAAGATAATCGTGTGGAAGCATAATATATTTAAGAGCAGCAAAAGCTTCAGGCTTATGACGTTTGAGCCAGAAAATCTTTGGAGCTGTAAAACCAGGAAGCATAAGGTTTCCAAGAGCTTCTACAACAGCAGCATCTCCACCGGCAGCTTCTGTAATGATTTTACATTCTTCTGCAGTTGATGTATCGCACCAAAGTTTAATATTATAAAGAGCCTTTCCGTCTGCTCCAAGAGGAACAAAACCATGCTGCTGGCCGGAAACACCAATAGCCTCAATTGTTGCCTTATTGGCAGCGCTCAATTTTCCAAAACAAACCTTAAGACCTTCATCAAACCATTCAGTCTTCTGCTCGCGTGTACCATCGGCTTCCGAAATCAAATCCATAGGGCAGCTAGCCTTTTCGATGATTTCCTTTTTTTCGTAATCATAAATTACAACCTTCATACTCTGTGTACCAAGGTCAATTCCAGCAACAGTTTTCATAAATACTCCTGATTTTTTATTATTTGGGGCTTCCCCTAAGCTATTTTTAAATTCTAATACAAACCTTGAATAAGTCAAGGGGTATTTTTTTTGATTAATATTCTTCTTTTTCTAAAGTCAAATATTTATACTTTCTTCGGGTTTTTACAGCACCGCTTGGATAATATTCATAAAAGTAATAGCCTTCATTACCCTCTGTGTCTGTAAAATGAGATTTATTTCCTTTTGCATTAAAAGAGCCTTTTTCGACATGTGTTTCTTCGAGGCTCTTTTCTTTTTTATCCCAGTCCCAGCCAAAATAAGTTGTTGTATATCTGACTTTATCGCCTTTTTTGTTATAGTAGTAATGTTCTTCACTAGAAATTTTGTGTTCAAAATCAGAATACTTATACTCTATTTCTCTTCCTTCTGAATCATATTTATAGTTTTCTGTTAGTTTGAATCCAGAATCTCTACCTGAAAAATATCCTGAATTATAATCAGTATTGTAAGTAACTATTTGACCTTTTGGATTTATTTCAAACTGCATTCCATAGGAACCTTGATACGCTGTTGATGAATAGTTATTTATCCAATAGGTTATATTTCCTTTCCAATATGATTCAGGGATTGATTCTATTTTAAGCTCTTTTAATGATATTTTATACTCAAAATTTATAAAACCCAAGGAAACCTCTTTGTTTATTTGAAACGCTTTTATATTTTCTGTCAGATTTTCCCATCCATTTTCTTTTGTAAAATATCGGAAAGGTTTTCCTTCTTTATCATATTCAAACCAGGTACCATAATAGACACCATAAGAGTCACCTAGATTATCTGTCAAAGAAACTAAATTTCCCTTTGAATCATATTCTTCATAATAAAAAACTGCATTTCCATCTAACTTTTTGATTATTGCTCTGCCGTTTACATTATATTCATAAAATGCTGTATACCAATCATCTCCCCCAATGCTTCTTTCATATACTAATTTGCCATTGCTAAATCTTTTAAGGGTTGTATTAATTATTGGATTTCCAGCACCATCTGTATAATCAAGTTTGGTTGTTTTTATGTAATCAATACAACAATCCTCTGGCTTTGTTGCGGCCCAATTTCGTTGGCCTGCATGATCGGAGAAAGATTTATAACCAAATTTACTATTTTGAGTTTTTA
>JAEEGG010026024.1_pt1 | contig 11208 bp, 8 predicted proteins | sample 9134161 | NCBI WGS metagenome assembly JAEEGG01 (sample SAMN16246543, study PRJNA631951) | gut metagenome | biome: gut microbiome; feature: rumen; material: CR-attached | host: Bos | place: Iran: Karaj | collected 2018-10
AAGCAAGGCAAGGTCATCATCCAGACCTACGAGCCAGCGCATCCCGTGTTGCAGGATGTGTTGCGCAATGATTTCCGTGGGCTATACGATAAGCAAATGGTTATCCGACAGCAGTTTGGCTATCCTCCGTTCTATCGCCTTATTCTCATCCGAATGAAGCATCAGGATTACCAGAAACTTAATCCTGCCGCAGCGGAGTTGGCTGGAATGTTGCGCCCCATCTTCAAACAGGATTTACTAGGTCCCGAATATCCAGTGGTTTCAAGGGTCAAGAACTTGTATATCAAGCAGATGATGGTCAAGTTTCGCAGGGACTACAACACCCAGAAGGTGAAGGAGTTGATTTCGCAACAAATCCGTCTTTTTCAGCAAAACTCCGAATATAAGTCGGTTCAGGTGCAGGTGGATGTGGACCCAATGTAAAAAAAAGCCTATTTTTGCAGTCTCAACGAGCAGAATTATTACTATGAAAAAAACTATCTTATTCTTTTTGGCGCTTCTATGTTGCGTCCAACTCTCTTTTGCTTCCATCATTGTGAAAGGACATGTGTACGACAATTCGACGGGACATCCCATGGAATACGCCACGGTGCGCGCCTGTACCTTGCCTGACACGACTTTTGTTTCAGGTTGCATCACGGAGCCTACCGGGGCTTTTGAGTTGCAGCTGGATAAAGGCCGTTATGTGCTTGAGGTGCAATACATGGGCTTCATCACCAAATATAAGAATGTCACCCTCGACGGCACGAAAACAACCGTCGACGTAGGAAGAATCAGCCTTTCGCCCGACAGCCGTGTGCTCAGCGAGGTGGATGTGGTGGCAGAGCAGAGTACCTACGAGATGACACTTGACAAACGCGTCTTCAATGTGGGTAAGGATGTCGCCAACACTGCGGGCAATGCCATTGAGGTGCTGGAAAATATCCCTGCCGTCTCGGTCGACGTGGAAGGCAACGTTAGCTTGCGTGGCGACGACGGCGTGCGTATCCTCATCGACGGCAAGGAATCGGGGCTTTCGGGTATGAGCACCCAGGATGCCTTGCGTACCTTGCAGGGCGACATGATTGAAAGAATCGAGGTCATCACCAACCCCTCGGTACGTTACGACGCAGAAGGCTCGGCGGGCATCATCAATATCATCTTGAAGAAAGACAAACGCCAAGGCTTCAACGGCACTGTCAACGTGCGTGCAGGCTATCCTTGGATGTACGGTGCAAGCCTCTCGGCCAACTATCGCCTCAAGCGTTGGAACCTCTTTGCCAGCTATGGCTTCAACAACCGCCATAACATCGGCGGTGGCGTGAACCGGACCAAACGCTTTGATATTTATGACACAGATACTCTTATTGGCCAGACGTTTTATCCTGCCGGTGACACGGTTTTCTCCCAACTTACCGACCAAACCACGGAACGCAAAATGCGCCGTATGGGCCACAACGTGCGCGTGGGTGCAGATTATTATATCACGGACAATGATATTATTAGCGCGGCTTTCGTGTTCCGTTACGGCAGGCTGGAGACCCATCCCGTGGTGGAGTATTCCGATGTATATCCGCTGATGGACGCGTCGTCATTCGATGTCCGTTCCGAGGATTATTTGGAGCTTGAGCCGATGTATGAAGTCACTTTGGACTACGACAAGACCTTTGAACGCAAAGGCCGCAGCCTGAAAGCCAATGTGCGCTTCTTCACCAATGCCGAAAACGCCAGCTCCGACATCAAGGAGACGTTGTATCCCGACAAAGACATGACAGAGTCGCTGTGGACCTTGCTGCAAAAGACCAGCAACGACGAGCGTATGCGCAACCTGCAGGCCAGCATCGACTATGTGCATCCTTTCCTCACCAAGGCGCAATGGGAAATTGGCGCTAAATACACCAACCGCAACATCACTAGCCTCTCGACGGTGACGGAGATGGACAGCCTTGGCGTCTATGTTCCTTTGAGCGACTACTGCTACGATTATGTATACAGCGAGCAGGTGGCGGCATTGTACACCAGCCTCGGCAACGACTGGGGCCGTTGGTCGGGACAAATCGGCTTGCGTGTCGAGATGACCGACATCATGACCAACCTGAAAGGCTATGCCCACGACGGCACCGACTCCATCAACGGCGGCAAACCGTATTTCGACTTCTTCCCCAGTGCCCACTTGAATTATTCGGTGAACGAAAACAACCAGTTCCAAGTGAGCTACACGCGCCGCATCCGTCGTCCGGGTTTCTGGCAGATGAGTCCTTTCCGTTCCTACAACGATAACCGCAACATCCGCATGGGCAATCCCGCCTTGAAGCCGACCTATATGGACAGCTACGAGTTGGGCTACATCCACTTCTGGGACAAGGCAAGTTTCAACTTCACGGCATATTACCGTCACGGAACCAACACGATACGACATTACACTTACGAGGACGATGGCGTGTTTTATAGTATGCCCGTCAACTTCGGCAAGGCCGACGACTTCGGTGTGGAAGCCGTTGCACAAGGGCAGATGACGAAATGGTGGAACCTGAACGGAAACATCAATTTCTTCCGCTCCTACACACGGGGCTACATCGAAGAAAAGTATTACGAGACAGAGAGTTGGATGCTTTTTGGTCGCATGGTGTCGAAGTTCAAGATTAAGAACTGGTTCGACTTCCAGCTGACGGCGCATGTCATGGGACCACACAAGGAACCGCTCGGAATGCGCAAGGGCAATTGGTGGATCGACCTAGCCGTGAGTAAGGAGATTTTGCATGGCAACGGCACGGTCACCTTTAACGTACGCGACCTGTTCAACAGCCGTAGCATGGGTGGCGAGTCGTGGGGCGACGGTTTCTGGCAATACAGCACCAGCACCTGGAATCGCCGTTCGTTCTCGCTCAACTTCAACTATCGCATCAACCAGCAAAACATGAAGCGCAACCGTCCCGGTGGCGACGATGACGATGACGACGGAGGTGGCGGCGAACAATCCGATGAAGGTTATTAAAGACAAAAAAACCGTCACATCGTGGCGGTTTTTTTACTATAGTAGTAAGAGTTATGTAAGCCGTCAGGGCTTATTCATGCGCAATCACCAGGCGTTGCGTTTCTCCGTTGTTTGTTCTGACAAAGTAGATGCCGTCAGGGTACTTGGCGGTTGAAATGACCAACTGCGACTCTTCTGCGAAGAAGGTATCGACCTTTTGGCCCATAATGTTGTAAAGGGTCACTTCTTCAAGGTTTTCACCGACAAGGGTCACACTTTCGTTGGCAGGATTGGGGAACAAAGACAATGTCGAGGCGTTTTCGTCGATGCCGACGTTGCAATCGTGGGGCTGTAGGCCATGTTGTTGCATGGCGTTGACGACATCCTGTGCCGAGAAAGGATACAACTGCATCAACCCTTGGATGGCAATGCTGCGGTCAGGCATGATGAGGACGAGTGTGGGACAGCCTATGATGCCATAAAGGTCAAAGACTTCGTTGCCGCCGCCATCTTTTCCGATGGTAGGAAATTCAACGCCGTGTTCTTCTTCCCAACGCTGGCACATGGCATCATTGTCGATGTAGGAGATTTCCATATAGAACACATCGTGCATGTTGCAGCCCATCAAGGGATAAGACCCCGTGATGTAAGGCGAAATCACCTGACATTGATTACATGTATAAAAGAAGAAGTCGATGAAGACGGCCTGGCCACGGTCGAGGATTTCGAACAGGTTGTAGGTCTGCCCATGGCAGTCGGTCACGGTGAAGTCGACGGCTTCGGTGAGATCGGTCTGTTGTGCGCGAAGCCCTGCGCCGAAGAGCAGGAACGCGATGAGGATGTATAGTTTTTTCATGGTATTATTGTTTTGTGATGAGTTTCACACTTTCGCCGTTTTTCGTTGTCACACGTATCATATAGACACCAGCTTGATAATGGCTCATGTCAAGAGTGGCCGTGTTTCCATCGGCGTTGCTATCATAAACCACTTGGCCGAGCGTGTTCAGCACGGTGATGTGGTTGATGCCTAATGCGCTGATATTCAAATTTCCTGTGGTTGGGTTAGGATAAACGGCGATGGATTCGTTGCTTTCGCCAATCCAATCATAACCATCGACATAAACCCATGCTAGCCAGCTGTAGACTTCGCTGCTAACTGAAGCCACGTCCATCCATCCATAGCCATCAATGCCGAGCCAACGGCTGTTGGGGTTGCCCACATCGGCGACGGCAGGAGCGGGATATTGTATGGAGCCGTCATTGTAGAAAGTCAACCAAATGTTTTGTGTGCCATCGATTTCGACAGGCGTGTCGAGTCTGAAGGTGACGACATCACTGGCTGTGCCTGTGATTTCGAACTCTTGAGTAGAAACCAAAGTACCTGGAGCGGTGTCACCGCCAACGTAGATGTTGACCGTGTAGTGGGTGGCAAATTGCTCTTCGCCTGCATCCAGGAAAGCAAATTGGGTGAAGGTGCAGTTCTTGTATTCGCTCATCAGCTCTGCGGGGAACATGTAACCCCAATTGAAGGGCATGCCGATGCCGATGATTTGTGGCGATGAATAATCACCGACGTAGGAGAACCAAGAACCCACCGAAGGCAGCTGTTCTTGTGCAATTGCAACATGGTTCGCCTCAACGGCTTTCAACTGGATTTCGCCACGGTTTTGTGCCTGCGTCATGCCAAGGATGGCAAACATGCACGTCAGAAAGAATAAAATGTTTTTCTTCATGATAATAAAGATTTTGATAAAATGTTTATTTGTAATTGATAATCATGTCTTCGCTGATATGGGTGATGATGGTGTTACATTCTTCTTGGTCGTCATAGAAAAAGAGCCATAAGGTGCGCTCTTCGTTGTCGGCGGCGGTGATGTAGCCAATGTGACCGTAGGTTTGTGCGTCGTCCATGATGCGGTCGTTTCGCTCTTTTTGCTGTTGGAAACTGTTGTGAGGCGCAATGGTGCTTGAATCCACGTGAAGTGTTGTGATGTCTCCGCTTTGGGTTTTTGTGTTGGCTTCAAGCCTTTCACTGATCATCCCGACGACAACGGTACGCGAAACGGTCACGATATAGTCGTCGTAGTTGTTATTGTCGGTGGTTTCTTGTTCTATTTCGCCTTGGCCGATGACGATGGCGGTATTGGGCAGCAACGAGTCGGGGGCTTGGAAGCTGTTCATGATTTCACGGATCTTGTCGGCAACGATGAGGGTGTATCTCTCAATGGCCTCGTCGGGTATTTGGCTGATGTCGGTCACAGTGTCGAAAATGGCATCGCTCAAAAAATCGGTTTCGATGCCGACGCCCACCATGACGGGATTGCCGTCGTCCGGACAATGGAATGCAGAGGTGTCGTAGGACATAAAGCCAAAATCTTGTTTCAGCATTTCCCACTCTGTCTCGTTGTCGGCTTGCAGCATCAGGGCATCGATGCACTTTCCGTTGACGGATAAGTCGCCGAGATAGGCCACGGTGAGGTTATTGTTGTCGGCATACTTACAGTACAATTCCATCGCTGCCTTATTGCTGGTTGTCGTCTCGGGGGAAGCGTCCCTTTCCTTGCAGGCTGACAACCATAAAACAAGAAACATGGCGAGATACGCCCACATCCCACATCTTGTATGTATCCTGATTTTGCCCATATACTTGTTATTTAATGACTTTGTTGGCCAGGTGCATTATATCTTGCGCTGAGCAGCCGTTGTTGCAGATGAAACGAACGGTTTGGCTTTCCACTGTCACTTCCTTGGCTGTAGGAAGCCCGTTGTCGGGTTGGCCATGTCGGGTCAGTCCGATGACGGTCACACCGATGACGAGGCTGGCTGCTGCCGTGATGGGTATCCATTGTGTGCGGCGACGGGTGGGAAAGGGAAAGAGATTCACTTCTGTCCCGGCAGAGGCTTGTTGTGCCTTTTCGACCCAACGCAAAAGGGTTTCGTCGTCGGGCACCGCCTTTTCCTCTTCCACTTGCCACCGTTGGCTGCGCTGCCATTGGGTTTTGAAGTCGTCCTGATTCATTGTTTTTATGTTGTTGTTCATTGGTCAAATATTGCTTTCTCTTTCGTACAATGCTTTTAGTTTCCGCTTGGTGCGGGCAATGCGCATGGCCACAGCCCCCACGGTGCTTCCAGTCATTTCGGCGATTTCCTTATAGGAGAAACCGTCCAGGAAAGCACGGATGGTGATGCTGCTTTCTTCGGGCAGCGTGTTGATGAGTTGTTGCAGTTGCTGGTAATGCTCGTCGCTCGTACCGTCGTCCTTGTCTTCAACGCCGGCTGTCTCGATAGGCTCCGTTTGCGGACTTCTGACATCTTTGCGCCGTAGCATCAGCATGGTGTTCGTCGCTATGCGCCATACCCAAGTTTTTTCTGAACTGCGCTTTTCGAATGTCCCGAAGCTGCGCCAAAGGTTGATCATCACTTCTTGCATGCAGTCTTCTATGTTCCAGGCACTTCCAATGCTATAGTTGGAGCATACATGCCAAATCATCGCCTTGTGCCGAAGGACAAGGGCTTTGAATTCGGCTTGTGATGTTTCGGTGTCGCTATTGATGGCTCCGTATGATTCGGAAGACTCCATTCTTTCTGAGTGTCTTTTGCAAAGTTAGTTGCAAAGTCTAGGCGAATAATAACTCGTTTTCGTTTTTTTCCAAAAAACGGCATTGTGCCGTTATGATTTCATGTTTTTGGCAACTAATAATAAAAATGAAGTGCATTTTGCTGTGCTTTTAAGAATTGTTCTTGCCTAATATAAACAAAATTCAAATAATTTCAAGTATGAGACGAACATTTATTTTTTCAATTTTGACTTTGGCACTCGTGTTGTTCTGCCAAGATGCATTCGCCTATGACTACTATGTCAATGGCATCTATTACCGCAAAGTTACGCATCAGGACCCAGGAGGAGGATGCGGCGAGACCACCCTTATCGTGGTAAACAACGACTACCCAAATACTTATTCCGGCGACATCGTCGTCCCCGCAATGGAGACCGTCAACGGGGGGACCTATAGGGTGACTTACATCGGCAGCGAAGCTTTCTACGGTTGTACTAACCTCACCAGCGTCACCTTGCCCGTTAATATCGTGAACATCGGTTACCATGCGTTTGCTGAATGCCCGCTTCTCGAAGTCATAGACCTTCCTGAGGGCATGAAACAAATCAACTCGAACGCTTTCAGCTCCTGCCCCAATCTCGACTACATCTTCATTCATGACACCGAGCCGTTTTTCCTTTGGGAGGATGCCTTGGCCGACATCAACGACCATGTGCAAATCGTGGTGCCATGCAACTGCATTGAAGCATTCGAAGCCGACGAGGAATGGGAAGGCATCCAACTTTATGACGATTGCGGCAATGTGGGTGTCGAAGAGGCTGAAACCGCCACTATGGTCGTTTACCCCAATCCTGTTTCGGAAACCCTCACTATCGAAGCCGAAGGCCTCGTGACTATTGTCGATATGATGGGTCGCACCGTGAAGACCTTGTTCGTTGATGATAAACAGACCCTTAACGTGAAAGAGCTTCCAAGCGGTTTTTACTTCTTGAAATCGGGAAATGAGGTGAAAAAGGTTCTAGTGAAGTAAGAAGCTTGACTTGCTTCTGACAAAACAATTCCGAATGCAGTTTTTTGTGTTCGGAATTTTTGTTTTTATACTGATGCCAAAAAAGCTAATTGAAAATTGTTGGTGCGTAGCGAGTTTCGTGGCAAATGGCATAATAAAATATACTAAGGCAATAAGAAACCAAAACTGGCGTTATTATAATAAAGTGGATGTTTTTTCACCATGTTTGAAGCACTTAGGAAATATGGCTCCGTTTTTATGCTCGGCTTGATGGGCTTGGTCTTAAATTAACCTATGAATGCAATCGGTATTATTACTGCAATCCTTACTCTGGCAGCCGGCATCGGGGTTTTCCTGATGGCTTGCCACTTGATGAGTTCGCATCTTGAAAGCGCAGGTAGCAAGCGGCTGAAACAGCTCTTTGCCCGAGTGGGCGGGAGCAAATGGACTGGTGTGGGCATTGGTGCCCTCGGTACGGCGGCCATACAAAGTTCGGGAGCCGTGACGGTGATGGTCATCGGCTTCGTGAATGTCGGCATCATGTCGCTGGCACAGGCTGCCACGGTCATTTACGGAGCCAATATCGGCACTACTGTGACGGCGCAGTTGGTGGCTCTTGGCATGTTAGGCGGTAATGGCATTTCCACCACCGTCATGTTCTCTTCCCTTGCTGGCGTTGGCGCCTTTATCTTGATGTTCGCAAAACGGGAGTCGTGGAAGCACACGGGTGGCATCCTGACAGGCTTCGGTATTCTGTTTGTAGGCCTCGGCATGATGTCGAACGCCATGGACGATTTCGCCGCGCTCGATTCGGTGAAGCAATTCCTAGCCAGCATCAAGAATCCGCTGCTGATAGTGTTCTTAGGGGCGCTGCTCACTGCCATCATTCAATCCTCTTCGGTGCTCACTTCCATTGCCATCACAATGGTCGTGGCGGGACTGCTCTCGCTCAATCAAGGCATCTACCTCACCATGGGTTCCAACATCGGCTCGTGCGTGGTGGCCATCATGGCGGGCATGACCAGCGGCCGAAATGCCAAACGAACAGCGCTCATCCATCTGTTTTTCAATGTAATGGGCGTGTTGCTTTTTCTGCTTATCGCCCTGCTGTTACATCTTTTCACCAAAGGGGATTGGAGCTTTGGGAGGGTGTTTGAAATCCTGTTTCCACACGCTCCACAGGTGCAGTTGGCTATGTTCCACACGGTTTTCAACGTCTGCACCACATTGGTGGCCGTGCCTATGACAGAAGCATTGGTCCGCTTGGTTTGCCGCATCATTCCCGACCATGTTTATGACCATAAAGATGACAAGTTCCATCTGCATTTCCTTGACGATTCGATGTTGGCGACCCCCGCTTTGGCTGTGAAACAACTGAAAGCGGAGATTGAGAACATGGCGCGTCTGGCGATGGAAAACTTCAAGCGGTCAATCAACATTGTGACCACCATGGATTTCGGCGAGGCCGAAAAGTTTGCCAAAACCGAGCAAGAGCTTAATTTTCTCAATGCCGAACTCTTGCGCTATATGGTGCTCTTGTCGGACAAGACGCTCGGCAAGTTCGACAACCAGTTCTTGAACGCAAGCATCCGTAGTGTGAGCGACTTGGAACGCATTGGCGACTATGCCGAGAATATTGTGGAATATGCCGACAGCCTCAAGGCTCAAAATGCCAGGTTTTCGGCAGAAGCGGTGAAGGAGATAAAGCAGATGGAAAGGTATATCAATACTTTGTACGAAGAAATCCAGCAGGCTTATCGCGACAATGACAACAATGCTTTGGAGCGCGCCTACATGGTTGAAGAGGAAATCGACAACCTGACCAAAAAGATGGAGCGCAATCACATCCAGCGACTTGTCAATGGCGAATGTACGCCACAGGTCGGAGCAGAATACCTTTCCTTGGCGCAAAACGCGGAACGCATCGCCGACCATCTGATCAACGTGGGGAATACGATTCGGGAATAGAGATATTGCGGTTATGTTGCGGTTTTTGGAGATTGCCGCTGTCAAAAAAATAATCAGCATTAATTCGAAAATCTTTGCAATAAAAACCCTATCTTTGCCGCATAAATCTTTGCGCTTATGATTTCCTTTTTTCAACCTGATAATCAACGAATTATCGCTGTTGATTCCAAAACGGAACTTTCCCAGGAAACGATTTCCAAACTCACGTGGCTCTTTGGCAATGCCAAACGCATTGAAAAAGATACCGTGAAGGGCTATTTCGTCGGTCCGCGCCGCGAGATGATTACGCCTTGGAGCACCAACGCCGTTGAGATTACCCAAAACATGGGCATCAAAGGCATCGTCCGCATCGAAGAGTTCTTCCGTGTGGAGTCGAAAAACGCACCCTACGACCCGATGCTGCAAAACCGCTACAAGGACCTCGACCAGAACGTGTTTGCCATCGACCGCAAGCCTGAGCCGTTGAAATATATCGACGACATCGAGACCTACAACCAGCAGGAAGGTCTGGCACTGAGCGCAGAGGAGATGGATTACCTGAAAGGCATATCCGCAAAGATTGGACGAAAACTGACTGACAGCGAGGTGTATGGCTTCGCCCAAGTGAACTCGGAGCACTGCCGACACAAGATTTTCAACGGCATCTTCATCATCGACGGAAAGAAGATGCCCAACACGCTCTTCGCCCTCATCAAGAGGACCTCGAAGGAGAACCCGAACAAGCTTGTGTCAGCTTACAAGGATAATGTGGCTTTCATCCTCGGTCCGAAGGTGGAACAGTTTGCTCCGGCAGAGCCTAATAAGCCTTCAGCCTTCCAAATCAAGCCCATCGAAACGGTGATTTCGCTGAAAGCCGAGACACATAATTTCCCGACCACCGTTGAGCCGTTCAATGGCGCAGCAACGGGTAGCGGCGGTGAGATCCGTGACCGTCTGGCAGGCGGTCAGGGCAGCTTGCCTTTGGCGGGTACTGCCGTCTATATGACTTCCTATCCGCGTACCGAAGAAGGCCGCGACTGGGAGAAGGACATCGAGCCGCGCAAATGGCTCTATCAAACCCCGGAGGAGATTCTCATCAAAGCCTCCAATGGCGCTTCTGACTTTGGCAACAAGTTTGGCCAACCGCTCATCAACGGCAGCCTTTTGACTTTTGAACATAGCGAAGAGCAAAAACTGGGATACGACAAGGTCATCATGCTGGCTGGAGGCATTGGCTTCGCCAAGAAACAGGATGCCAAGAAGCTGGAACCCGAGGAGGGCGATGTCATCATCGTCCTTGGTGGCGACAACTACCGCATCGGTATGGGTGGTGGTGCCGTTTCGAGTGTCGATACAGGACAATATAGCAACGCCATCGAGCTAAACGCCGTGCAGCGTGCTAACCCAGAAATGCAGAAGCGCGTCAGCAATGTCATCCGTGCCATGGCTGAGAGCGACCACAATCCCATCCGCAGTATCCACGACCACGGTGCGGGCGGTCACCTGAACTGCCTTAGTGAGTTGATAGAAGACGCTGGCGGTGTGGTGTATGTGGACAACCTGCCTGTGGGCGACCCGACGCTGTCCGACAAGGAAATCATCGGCAACGAATCACAGGAGCGTATGGGCCTGTTGGTCAACAAGAAAGATAAAGAGATTATCAAGGAGACCGCTGAGCGTGAGCGTGCCCCATATTACGAAGTAGGTGAGGTGACGGGCGATGAGCGCCTGCGTTTCGTCCG
>JAEEGG010026025.1_pt1 | contig 11207 bp, 6 predicted proteins | sample 9134161 | NCBI WGS metagenome assembly JAEEGG01 (sample SAMN16246543, study PRJNA631951) | gut metagenome | biome: gut microbiome; feature: rumen; material: CR-attached | host: Bos | place: Iran: Karaj | collected 2018-10
CGCCCCGGTCTTCGCGTGGGATGAATTCCTGCGGCAACGATTTCGAGACCGACCACGCGCCGAGTCCGAGTGTGATGAACACAATCACCCCCACCGCCGAGGCAAAAGTGTTGTGCGGCGAAACGAGATCCGGCCGAGGGCGTTCCCGCTCTCCTCTGATCGTGCCGACGCCGAATGCAGAGGCGAGACTGGGAATGATCCATATCGATGTCAATGTCACGGCCACCGCCGCAGGAGCAAGCACGACGGCGAACTGGCGATACATCATCCCCTGGACGCCATCGACCATCGCGATTGGAACCATGGCGCCCACCACGGCCGCTGCGGCGGCCAGATGCGGACCGACGCGCTGCGAAGCGACCGCCGCAGCGGCCCTTCTCAAGTCCATGCCTTCAGCAACCTTCCTGCGGATCGCGCCGACCACTGACGCCGAGGCAACGACGGAAAACGGCAAGACAAGTATAAAGGAATAAAGGGTCAGAAGATTGACAAGGTTGCCGGTTGCCACAACAAACACAAGAGATGTGGCAAGCGGCACGAAGGATGTCGCGACAGGCAGAATAGAACCCCGCACAGAACGGAGATAGAGGATTGCCGCAAGCGCCGCGCCCAGGAAGGCAAGCGCAACGGAGAGTCCAGTGTTGTAAAGCGCCGAATGCAAGTTGCGGGCGATGCTGTAAGACATGTCCCATGCGAGATCGCCCGGAAACGAACGTTCAAGTTCCGCCATCTTTTCCTTCAGGGCACGTTCCGTTCCCAGCAGATCCGTACCGGGCAACAGAAAAAGCGAAAGGTAGGCCGACGTCAGGTCGTTGTGGAGTCCTTCCTTCCCATACGTCTGAAATCCCATGCGAATGCGCCCGACGTCTCCCAGGCGAACAAGTCCCCCGTCCTTGTCGGTGCGCACGACGATCTTCGCGAATTCGCTAGGATCGGTCAGGCGTCCCTTTGAAATGAGCGATATCACGCGCCCCTGCCCTTTTTCGTTTGGGAATGCCCCTACCGCCCCAAGGGAGGCTTGCACGTTCTGGGACTTGATCGCGGCTATCACGTCCGCCGTGTCGATGCCGAGCGCAGCCATCCGATTGGGGTCAAGCCACACGCGCATCGCGGGCTTGCCGTCCTTGACCGCGGCCTTCGCGATCCCGGGAACGAGTGACAAAGCCGGCGCAACCACGCCATACGTGTAGTCGATGACCTCTTCGCGTGTCAGTTCTCCGTTCTTCGACCACAACGTCATGGTTCCCAGCTGGTCAACCTCGCCGACGGTTACGGTGACGCCCGTGCTCTTCACTTCCTGGGGCAGCTGGGACAAGGCCTGCTGAACCTTCGACTGCACCTTCATGAGCGCGACATCGCGATCGTAGCCAACCTTGAAATAGACGGTCAGCGAATAGCCTCCGATGTCGTTACAGGTCGAGCACATATGATCCATACCCTCGACGCCATTGACCTGGTCCTCGATGGGGCCGGCCACAGTATTCATGACCTCTCTGGCGCTCGCGCCTGGATAATCGCAAGCCACGTTGACCGTCGGGCGGACGACAGAAGGATAGAGCGCCACCGGCATTCGGAAAGCCGAATAGACCCCGACAAGTAACACGACAATGACAACCGCAATCGCCGCGCGCGGACGTGCCACCAGATGCGAAAATGGCCGTGTCACCGCTCCACCTCGACCTGGCATCCGTCCGTCAGCTTGAACATTCCCGCAGAAACGACACGCTCACCCGCTTCGAGTCCACGCTTGACCATCGTCATCCCATCGAAACTCGCCCCTACCTCAATCTCCACCGGCCTCACAACGTTATTGGTTCCGATCTTCCACACTCGACGCGCATGGCCATGAAGCTCAATCGCCGACTCCGGAATCACGAGCTCCTTCGGCGATAGTTTGAGATCCACTAAAACCCGCACATAAACATTCGGAAGCAGCCTTTCATGAGGATTCGCAAAATCGGAATAAAGGACGAGGGTACCCGTTTCACGGCTAAACTCGTTGTTGCAAAAACCGACAACGCCTTCCACCCCGTATATACTGCCGTCTGTCAGGCGAAGGCGAAGCCTGCGATTCTTTCCGGCCGTGGACGCCCAGACGGCATAATTGCGGTCCGTCACAGGGAACACGACTCGGATTGGATCGAGCCGGACAACCCTGGCCAGCGCGCTCTTCGCGGGAGAGACATAGTCGCCTACATGGTGGAACGCCTTTCCGATCCTCCCCGCGATCGGCGAGAACACCTTGGTGTGCTTGAGATTGAAGTCGGCTATCGCCGCAGACGCTTTCGCCTGCTCAACCGCAGCCTGCGCAGCACTAAATGCAGCTTTTGCTGATGCCAGAGTGGTCTCAGCGGTATCGCGATCAGTTGCTGTGACGCCGCGATTGTCTGTGGCAACCAGCCGCTTGAAATACCTCTCTGCGCGTTCGACCTCGGATCGGGCCACGACAACCTTGGATTCCGCGCTGCGTATCTCTGAACACCTAAGATCGCGCGCCGCTTCGTATCGCTCCACATCAATCTCGAAAAGAAGGTCTCCTGCATTGACGAACGATCCCTCGGCGAAACAGACCCGATGAATGTACCCTTCCACTTGCGGAAGTATGTCCGTCGCCTCCACCGGCTCAAGGTGCCCGACATATTCCGTGACGGGATTAAAATCGGCCACCTCGGCCGTCGCCTCGCGCACACACGGAACTTTTACCACAGCGCCTTTCGGCTGTTCGGAGTGAAAACCGACCAGCGTCCTCAAGAACCATCCGATCGCAACCAACACGACCGCTCCTGTCAGCAACATGAATTTGGTTTTCATATCTCGCTATCTTTTGTCGCCGACTAGTATGCCAAATGAATGTGCCACGCCGATGACATCTCTCAAACGGTTGCTTCGAATCGATTCCCATGTCAAGGGAAATCCGACACGCCATACGTGCCAAACAGGCCAGACCTCATTGCCAAATAAAGTGCAGTATCCATGTCATTGACAAACGGATCTGCATATTCACCACGGCGCGAAACGCGAACCACGGAGCCATCTCCATTCAACATCGTTACGGTCAACGGCAACAGATAAGCACAGGTGGCAGAACCATCAGACCGGAACATGTAGAGGCAGTTACGCAAGCAATGCTCGGCCCGCGCGATTGAACGCCGATCACCTGTCGCAGCCGCATACTGAAGAAAAGCTCGTGCTGTGATCGTGCTATGCTGATGTAACGTATCACCATACAGATGATTCTTGCCGAACCAATATCCGTCCCAATGCCGGATTGCCGTTTCATGGAGCTTGTGATCCGGCTGATTCCCTTGGAATCTGCACAAAATGTCGAAATTCTCCTCCAGGGCCTTACGCACGGCTGGATTCTTATCAATGAGTCGATAATACTGAGCCAGCAGACTGACAGCTGGCGTAGCGATCGTCTGCTCGAAGCGCACTTCGTGCTCTGGATAGTGGATGCCGTTTGCGGTAACATTGGCGACATGCCTGTCAACAGCTTGCCTGAGTTCGGGAAGTTTTCGACCTGCCTTCTCCAACAAAATGAGTTCAGACGAGAAGTCGCAGCCGTTCGGATAGAATTTCGCGCCCCCAAGCCGATAATAGTCCATAATTGACTTCTCGATGTAGTCAAGATAACGGGCGTCTTTCTTGAGGGTGTAAAGCTCACGCCAGAACTGAACGAGATTGGGGGCATTATACAGCCGCTTATATTTGGGGTTCTTGCCTATAGTATCGTAAACGGTACAGGTTTTCTCATCAAAGAACTCGCGCTTGACGAACCTCTCAAATAGATCGAGAGACTTTGCAACTTCGGGATCGTGGTTCCGCTGTAACCACCTGGCAACTGTCAGCGCCATGACGACCCGTTCACGGCTTGCGTTGTGGTCACGCCAAAGGTAATCGAAATAGGGTGCGTTGTCCTGAGTATCCCAGATAAGGTAAGCTCCGTAGAGCGGCGAATCTGAATCGAGGCATTGCTGCTTGTTTACGATGAACCGGACTCGCGCATCGACCAAATCACCGAAAAGTGGCGAGCAGTATCCACGCGCCAATGCCTTTCGTCCATCCACCTCAAAAGAAAAGTCATAGACTCCCACGCCTCTTTCAGGCTTACGAGAGTAATGCCTTGTCTCGCCTTTCGGACCGGTCACGTCGATTTCAAACGTTTCACCAGGGAAGATCGTTTCCTGGCGAAAATCAATCTTTACGCCACCATTGCGCAACAGAGCCTCGTTGAACTTGCCCGCCGAATACGCGACAACCTTCCAGCAGATCGTCTTCGTCGCTCCGGGATTGAGATGAAAGGGAGCCGGATGCAGGACGAAATCGCCGCGGTCATTGGACATTTCACCGAGAATCCTCCGAACTGAATAAGCATCCAGGTCGCCCTGCCGCAGGACAAGCGCGATTTCTGTCGGGAACGGCCCCATCTTGAGCGCCCGAATCCACGAGTTCTCGCCTCCACACCAGATGTGCGCATGGCAACGTTTCGTCTCGGAGATCGAAGCCGCAGCGTACGAATCGTTGAATGTCGCCAAGATGCCTAGATGTCCGCGCAGAAAGTACACGGGATAGCTCTCGGTGTTCTTGAATACGTATGACTCTTCCATTCCGTCTTGGTTTACGAGACGACGAACTTCTGCACGGATTGGCCCCAATTGGTAAACTGACACGACTGCTTGACCATCCTGACGCAATTCGACGAATTTCATCCGCGTTGTATCGCCCCACACATCCCGATGCGTGGCTGAATCAATATCCATGCGGTGTAACCGAATCGCACCCCATCTGTCCGTTCCCTCAATCCAGTTCATACACGCCTTATCATCGTGTAGAATAAGCGACGACAGAGTTCCGTCGGCATCGTTCCACCTGACGGTAAACCAGTCGTTCGAACGCACGATTTCCGCAGTGGCCGTGCAAATACCAGCCAATGCAACCCCAACCAGTACAAGTCTCATCATAGTCAACCTTGAAATCAAACTCACCCGGGCATTCCGCGTCGGAGGGGAAGTCAGAATAGATCATGTTCCGCCATTCGACCGTACTCTCTTCCGCACCAATCGCGAACCAAGATCCGTGACATCCGTGCTGGCATCGCCCTCGTCTGAGATTACTGCAACCCTGCGGAGCAAAGGAGGCGGAAGCCGTTGTCGCTGCCGCGGTTCGAAGGAGGGTTGCTGACGCGATACGCCGACCGACAGCCTGATGCCCCGTAGCACCAACTTCCGCCCCGTACCGAGTGTTTCGTAGCCGACACTGTGTTGACGGTGCCGTTCAAGCCCGTGATGTCGTCCGCGAACCAGTCGAGGCACCATTCCCACAGGTTGCCATGCATATCGTAGAGGCCCCATGCGTTCGGCGTGTATGAGCCGACGATTGCCGGGCCACCGACCGCAGGGGCTACTGTCGTAGCGGGCGAAGTTGTCGAGTTCGAGGACGGGTTGTTCAGGTAACGCCCCAGCTGATCTAGACCTGCATCCTTGTTGGAACTGATACTTATCGCCGAGCCATCACCCCAATACCCCTCGCCGTTTCCCGCGCGGGCGGCAAACTCCCACTGCGCCTCCGAGGGGAGATCGAAATCAAGCTTCGTCTTGTCGCGAAGGAGACCAAGGAAGGAGTCGTCGTGCGGCTTGTCGGGGTACACGCCACCTGTGTCTGAAGCAGCAGCCGATTCCGTCCCTTTCCCCTGGCGGATGTCCGTGTAGCTGACCTTCTCGACGGGACGCATGGAGCCTTCGGTCTTGAAGTTGGATGGATTGTAGCCAGTAACCTGCTGCCACTGCGTCTGCGTGACCTGGTAGACGCCGATGTAGTAGTTGTTCGTCAGCGTCACCTGATGCGTTGCCTCGCGCGTCGCGTTCCGCCCGCTCTCGGCCACACTGCCCATCATCCATGTAACGCCCTTCGCCATGATCTTGCGCATCAGGAGTGCGCCGGTCTTGTAAAGGCCGTTCGTCACGCCGCCCGGCACGAAGTCGGCGGAGGGATAGTATTTCTGCGTGTTTGCCCCTGCGGCGGACGAGACATCAACCACCATGTAGTCGGGCGTGTTGTCGAGGGGCCAGGCCGTGACGACGGCGCGCGCGCCGTTCGCTGGGATCTTGAAGCCGGGCCAGGAGTGGTCGGGTCGCCATGTGATGGTGCCGTTGAAAGTGCCGCTCTCGCCGACCTTCCTCCATACATCGCCCTGCGCATTGCAGACGGCCTCGCCGCCAATGGACGTCCAACCCGGATCGTCCGCCGACGCACTCGGATTGGCGTTAGTCTCGACCTCAAGCGTCACCACCGCAGGGGCGTTGATGAGGGTGTACTCTATCGTGACGAGCCTGCTCATCGTAGACTGGAGCATCGTGGCCGCCGTGATCTCCGGCACATCCGCCGCCGCAACGGCAACCGCAAATGCGGCAAACGCCGCCATCATCGTCTTCATGTTCATCTTGTTTTCCTTTCTTTCCACTATTTGATTGAAATGGACATTCCTTTGAACTCCCTTGAATTGAGAGCCACGCCTGACGTGGCGAAGCGCACGCACTGGCGCGCCTCCAATGGCGTTTCTTCAAGGATAAATCTCAACCGCCCCGTCTCCAGCGTTGTGGACGCCGTGACGAATGACCGGCTTGGGTTCGCCGCCGGATAGCCCGAGATTATGAACTGATACGGCTCCTCTGCCGTGGCGCCAAGCGAAGCGCCGGCAAGCAGTGTCGCAGCCGTGCGCTTTACATTGGCAACTAATTTCTTTACTTTCATTTTTGCTTCTCCTTGCGAGGGTGTGGGCGTTGAGGACGATTCATCGGCGGCCAAAGTGGTAATGGGCGTCGAGACCGTTGATGGCGGCGCGCTCGGCGAGCGCGCCCTACCGAGGGACGATTCGAGGGATGATTCGGCGGCGGCCAGAGGGCTGGCCGCCCTACCAGACGACTCCGGCGCGTCGAGGACGCCGCGCCCTACCAAATCGACGCTGTCATTCTCGATTCCAGATTCTCCATTCTCGATCAATTCCTGTCCGACCCATGCGGCAAGGGCCGTGCCGCCGCAGATGAGCGCGAACACGGCCGCGCGCCGCAGCCATATTGGCACAAGGACGCCTCCGGCCTTCGCCTTTGCGGCAGGGACGGCCTCGAGAAGGCGCGCGGCGAAATCCGCGTTCGAGACGGGGGCGGGCGGGATGTCCGAGACCTCCTTCAATGCGCGGAAAAATGCGGCATGCTCCGCCTTCTCGGCGGCGAAACGCTCTCTGCAGCCGGCGCAGCGCGAAAGATGGGCGTCCACCTTGCGCTTGCGCGAGCCTTCGAGGCTGCCGTCTATCGCCTCTTCGATGTATGACTGTGCTTCTTTGCAGTTCATTGCTTCGTTCCATCTTGTTTAAATGCTTCCAAACCGTCAATCGTTCCCGCGAGATGCGCGCGCAGACGCTCCTTCGCGCGGCTGAGGCGGCTTTTGACGCTCCCTTCCGGCAGACCGAGCAGCTGGGCGATCTCGGGAACGCTCATGTCCTCGAAGTAGCGGAACACCACCACCTCGCGGAAGATGTCCGGCAGGGAGTCGACCGCGGCTCGCACGGCCGAAGCGTCCTCCGCGGCGGCAAGCGTCTCCGCCGGCGCGGGGGCGTCCGACGCGGTTTCGGGCAGTTCGTCGGTGAAATCCAGCATGTTGGCCGCCTTGCGGCGCAGATCCATGCGGCGGAAGTTGACCATGATCGCATAGAGCCACTGGTAGAAACTCCCGGTGGGGCGATAGCTACCTATGCGCTCCATCGCCCTCTGCATGGTGCGGAAGACAAGATCGTCCGCGTCGGCCGCGTTCAGACACAGCCGATAGGCAACTTGATACAGCCGTTCGCGGTACTCGGCCACAAGCCGACGCGCACCGACATCAGGCCGCTGCTTGATCTCATCTGCGATTTCCATTCAAAAGGCGACGTCACCCTTCTAAAGGATATAATGCGCGAAGTCCCAAAATCGTTCCAGTTATGCAGTTCACATGCAAGTGCTACGGCCTGATGGTGCCGGATGCCGTATAACGGATTTACGTCAGTTATAACTGACAATCACCATGAAGATCGAACTGAATGGCATTACCATTCAACGCTAACGGATGGAGATGTTGAACCCTGGAGGCACGAGAAGCACGCGCGAACCGCGCACGGAGACGCGCATGCCGTTGGGACCGCCGGGGCAGACTAACGTCCACCTCCGCAGCGCCTCAAGATTCCCAAGCCCGCCAAAGCACCCCGATATGTCAACAACCGCCCTGGACGTCACATTCGCCACAGTCAGCGTGCCCGAATTCGCCAGAGCGAATCCAGTGAACGTGTCTTCAGCCGACGTCGCGAGCGCATCGACGCTAAGGGTCGCCAGAACCACGCCGTCCGGCCCTGTGGCGACAGCCTTCGCCGGCGGAACCACGGAGAACCCAGATATGTTGGGAAGCACGGGATATGCGAGAGTGTCCACTGCCACGACAGTTTCGCCATGTTCGTCGAGGAACGCAAGGCTCTTGCCCTGAGAAAGCTGGCGCACAAGATTCGTGCCGACCGTCTCCACCATGTCGTGGTTCGATATCCAGCAGTGCGTACTGCCGCCGACATACGGCGTTCCGGCGGACGATGTCGGATACACGCAGTCCACCTTGCTCAAGGACACCCATGTCTCTCCGTCCGAGCTGCCGAACACCTCGAATGCCGTCGGATTCGCGTATGCCCCCGAACTCATGTTGTGCTGGTAGTAGCAGATGTCGTAGGAGACAATCTCGGGCGTGCCGTTCGTGAGGCGCATCACGATCGGCAGCCACCCGTCGGGATTGTCTTTCACCATGGGGTTGCCGGGATCGTCGGTGCCATTGCGACTGATGACCATGGCATGCTGTCTAGAATCGCCGTCGAACTTCAGCACATCGTCGAAGAGCGCCTCAAGATCCTGCGGTGCGTTCTCCGCAACCCATTTTCTGCTTGACGCCACGGCGCATTCGCCCGGTTTGAGTTTTGGCTGGGCCGTGAGCCAGGTCGCAGCCTTCTTGAGACCCCTGTTCTGCCGGTTGCCGTCCCTGTCGTAAAGGCCGAATTCAAGGAGCTGCACGGAATTCGTGGTCTTGTAGCTTTGATTTTCGAATTTTTCCCCGGTCCAGACGGGCGAACCGGCCGCATTCTCCTTGATCGTGAGCTTGAAGTACTTGTACGGCTCGTGCGATGGGTTGTGTATCTTCAAGGTGCCGGTGCCGCGAACCGCCACCGTGCCGGAGAGGTCCACAGGGCCATCGAGAGTCCAGTCGCCGGATCCCTCCTTGACGATGGAAAGGCCCGCACCGTCGGTCACGCCCGCCAGCTCCGAACCGGATGCGGACCCGTCAAGCGTCAGCACTGAATCTGCGGCGGCGGATGTGACGCCCGAGAAATAGAGCGATCCCGCCGACGTCTTAATCCGCCCCTTCCCGTTCACATGCAGAGGCCGCGTGGAGCACGAGGCGGCGGCAGACCCTGTGTATTCGAACACGCCTTCCGTCTCGGGCGTTCCCAGCAGGAAGGCGTAGTCCACCTTATTCGTTTCGTCGATCCTTGATTTAAGCACATACTCGTCCTCGCATAGGAGCGTTGATAGGCCAAGCGAGCATACCACTCCCTTTTCCGCGATGGAATCGAACTGCAGCGTTCCCGCGCGTATCGCCCATGCGCCGGACATCTTGCGGTTGTTGTGGTGGCGCATGCGCCACACGCCAGAGCCCTCCTTGGCCACATACGCGGTGAGGCCGGAATCGTTCGGCGTGTTGACCACGAACCGTCCCGCCACTTCACAGGGCGTCGAATGGTCGCCAGTCAGCACGATCCGGTGCATTGCCTGATATTCGACCTTTGTATGCAGATCCCACTGGTTGTTCAGCACCAGGCCGCCATTCACGCCGCCGTCGATGACGGCGGGCTCGGGCGCGCCGTAGTCGAGAAACTTGTTCGTGACTGTCTCTCCGCTTCCCAGATATATCACCCGACCCGCGCTGGTGGCGTTGCACATGTACAGATCGGTGAGCAGTCCGAGAGAGCCCTTGCCTTCCGCGTCGCCGCCGAAGGTGGCCAGGCCAAGCCCATACGACCGTCCTTTGGTCGTTCCGTCGTTGCCTAGCACCTGCGCATTGTTCGACATCGTGCTGGCAGTTCCAGAAAGGTTCAGTCTTCCAGACAGCAAGGCGAACCGAAACTTGCCCTTGAACGCCCCTGAGAACTCCTGCAGCGAAGATGAACCCGAATTATAGTTGATGTTAATCGACTTTGGCCCTGCGTTGGACACAATGCCGGCGCCGGAAAGCCCGGTTAGGCTGACACCAGTTGCGTAAGGCATGATGCATACGCCGTCGCCATCCACGGTCAGCGCGCGCATCGGATGCGAATTCGCGAACGACGTGTCGTCCTGCGGCATCTTGACGACTCCGTTTTTCACATGCAGGGACACATAGTAGTCGTTGTACGTCGTAGCCCCGTTCTTCACAATCCCGTATGCTGTCAGATCAAGCTCTCCGGAACCGTCCTTCACCAGCTTCCCGCTCAATGCCTGGGCGTTGATACCATAGGTGGAGATGGCACAGGGCACTCCCACGACTCCGGATGGCACATTGATGGTAAGAGTCGAACCGTCCTGCGCGCCTATCCGGGAGATCTTCTGGATGACACCGAGGTTGGCGGTGTCGGTGGACGTGTTCACGGTCCATGAGCCGTTCTTCGCCAGATATATGGTGTCGCCCACGTCCGGCGCCCTCGAGACGGACTCGCCGGATGTGTTGAGATAGCTGCCCGCTTTCGTCCAGTCGTTCGAGCCGTTCTGCAGCACGAACACTTCTCCAAATGCGGCAGAAGCGACAACCGCAGCGGCGACAAGCGATATAATCTGTTTCATGTTGGCCTCTTTCTTGGCATGCATCTGCAAGACACATCTTCTTCAACTTTTGCGATCATTATTATAGCACATTGCGCCCCGTCCGGCAATCTTCCCAAAAGGACAGGGGCAATCGATCGGTCACTTAAATGCAGGTGTAGTCCGCCGCCCGCGCTTGCGCGGGAATGTAAATGAGGATAACCGTTGAGATTGTCCACAAATCTCAATGCCACCAATGCCAATAGAAGGACGTCCCCCCTCCCGCAATTGATATTTGCTATTTATGAACAATGTTGGCAATGAAGATTTGTGAACAATACTCGATGGAGTGGTCAAGTCTTTTTTTAG
>JAEEGG010026029.1_pt1 | contig 11205 bp, 7 predicted proteins | sample 9134161 | NCBI WGS metagenome assembly JAEEGG01 (sample SAMN16246543, study PRJNA631951) | gut metagenome | biome: gut microbiome; feature: rumen; material: CR-attached | host: Bos | place: Iran: Karaj | collected 2018-10
TGTCGCCCGTGGCATCGGGACAGAGCCATGCCCGGAACACCATCGTGGTGTCATCGAGGTCGAGGTGCATGGTCGGGAAGTCGAGGGTCGCCGCCTCATGGATGTTGAGGTAGAGACCGTCGTCAGTCTTCATCTGCAAAGCGGTCTGCACTCCGGTCTTCGAAAATGCAGTCCAGGGCCATCCGCCGTTCTTGTGCCCTTCGTCCCACAAATCGCGGATTTGCGACAGTTTTGATTCGGTGTAGTTGTACTCCTGCGTGTCCAAGTCGCCGGGAATCCACCAAGCGGTGTGGTCGCCCGCCATCGCGAACTCAGTCAGCTCCTCTTTGATCCAGAAGCAGACGAGCGCGTTTTCGATCGGGAACTCGTAGCGGAATCCGAGACCGTCGTCATAGAGACGAAAACGGATCAGCATGACGGTGGCTTTCTTTTCGGTGGAGTGGTCCATGCTCTCCACACTGCCGATGGGCTGTTCCAAAGTCACCAGCATCTCGTTGTAGTGATTGCGGATGTGCGCTTCTTCGCCCCACACGGGTTCCCACGTCTCATCAAAAGTGCTGTATGCTTTGTCTTTGATGACGAAGGCGTGCGCCAAATCGTCGCGCCATTCGAGGGTGAAGCCCATGCGCGAGGGCAATACCACGGGCTTGCCGTTGCGAAGAAGCGAATATTGTGGTTGCCCGTTCACCACGGCGAACTTGAGTTCCAACTGATGGTCAGGACTTTGCAGTGTCAGTGCATCTGCCGGCATGGCGGGTGCTTTGGGATGATGTTGGGCGAATGACGGCAATGTTAGAATTGCCGTGAACAACAAGATGAGAGCGCATATTCTTTTCATAATCTGAATTTTATTTTTCCGACTGCAAAAATAATAATTATTCTTTGACAAGTTATAGTTATTGTCATAGTCATAGTTCACGTAAAAAATATATTTTTGTCGCCGAAAAAAGATACTTCAGAAGATGAGTGGTAAGTTAGTACCGTTTATTAAACAACATTTTCTGCCGCTGATGATAATTGCGCTGGTGGCTTTGATTATCGGTGTTCGGCATCTGAATGAACCTCCGGCATATATCCATGCTTGGGCGCAGGCGGATAACTATTCGCTGGCTTTGGGCTTTCGGCATAACGGTTGCGATTTGTTCCATCCACAGACGCTAATATACAACAAACAGCAGTATGGATTCGAAGATCCGGAGTCTTTGGTGACAGGGTGTGACCTGCCGTTGCATCATTGGCTCGTCGCTGTGCTGATGTCTGTTACCGGCAGTACCCAACCCTGGGTTTTCCGTGGCCTGACTTTGGCGGTCACGATTTTGGGACTATGGGCACTTTACTTGCTGGCCTTTGTGCTGACCGCTTCGAGGGCGAAATCCTTGCTCGTGGCTGTGTTTATGGCCACTTCCCCTTCGTTTGCTTATTATAGTTCATCGTTCCTTCCCACAACGCCTGCACTGTCGCTGGCTATTGGAGGATTGCTTTTTTATGTACTCTATTTGCACGACGACAAGACATGGAAGCTCTATATGGCTCTATTGCTCATCACCTTGTCTATGATGACCCGAACTTCTTTTGCCGTGTTGTGGGTGGCGGTGGGATGCTTTCAGATGCTACGGATATGGCGAGGGGAAGCTCGCTTCTGCTCTTCGTGGCTGCCGTTTGTCGCAGGAGCTTTGCTTTTTGCCGCTTGGTGGCTGTGGAGCATGCATCTCCGACAGCAATACGGATCTCTGTTTTTGGGCAGTCTGCTTCCGGTTCGGAATATGGATGAAGCTCGCGAGGTTCTGCAGTATGTCCACGACCGCTGGATGTTCCACTATTATCAGCGGATACAGCATTGGCTCTACGTGGCGGTAGCCGCCGGTGCTGTTGTCACCTTGATATTCAAAGGAAAGAAATCCGAAGTAGAAGGCAAACGGTTGTCTTTGTGGTGGTTGCTGGCCATCTGGATGCTTGGGGAGGTGTTGTTTGCATTGGCTATGTCACAGCAATATGCCGACCATGACTACTATTTTCTGGACAGCTTCTATCTGCCAATTGTGATGTCATTTGCTGGTTTGTTGAGCCTACTTCCCAACCCGTCTAAACAATGGGTGCGTGTGGCGGCCCTGGCTGTGGTGTTGGCTTTCACCGCATACATGACCGTAGTGGCTTGCCGTATGCAGCGGGTACGCCGACAAGAAGGTGTGGAGGCGCTTACAACCGCCATCCGCTATAAAAATGCAAATCGTATGTTGTCGGAAACAGGCTATGGGTTGAAGGATCTCCGTTTCCTGACGTTGTTCTCCTATCCGCAGAACACTCCTTTCGTGATGATGAACAGGGAAGGATATGCTGTTATGTGGAACGATACGGATGTGGTCGCCCATGCGTTGACGTTCGACTATGATTACATTTTGGTTGAAGATGAGGTCTATCGTCGGGAGTTTGATGCGGCGCCCTATATTTTGCCTCGGTTACAACGCTTGGCAGGCAATGGGGAGATTTCCGTGTGTGTGCTTTCCGACAGTGTGCTGCATCCTACTGCCGATCATTTCTTTGAATAGATTTCCCCGGCATTTTTTGATTTCATTGTCGCGTATCAGTCTTGCCATCCGGCAGGGTGAGTTTCATTTTCTGTGAGGTGATGAACTCTCGTGAAGAGAGTCGGATGGGGATGTTAGCGGTTTTTCCATTGGGGCGCAGCATTTTAATACCGATCACTTTCACATCGTTGATATAGTCCACAGGCTTCTTCAGTTCGCTGAGGGTGCCAGTGGGTTCGTAGAGGTTCATTGAGCGAACGGTGCCCGGCACAATGACAGTCATGTTGTTGACGGTCAGGTTGGGCCAGCACTTACGGCTGAGCTCTGGACGACTGTTTGCGGCTGTGTCTAACAGCATCACATTGACCAACGAGTGATGGCGCATGGTGAGCTCGAAGGTGCAGTCTTGCATCACAATGTCGAAAGGGGTGTAGGCGTTGTAGCTGGAGCGGATGCGCACGGGAATGCAGTCCACGAAACGGCAGGAATCGAAGGTGACGGTACCGTACATGGAGGAGAATTGGGTCTGCCGTTGCCGAAGCGTGCATCGTTTCAGCAGGGCGTCCCGGCCGTAGCAGTGAATGTCGAAACGGTTTATGTCGCAGTCAATTAAGGTGGTGTTGGAAAGGTAATTGGTGCCGAAAACTCCCCAGTTGCCGTCTGCGGTGACTCGCTCGAACGTGGTGGCCCACAAGTTGTTGAGGGCGAAAGCGTATCCGTAGTCGCGCCAACGTCCGTATCCGGAGTAAGTGCCGTCCACGGTCACATCGCGGAAGGTGATGCGCGCTGAGCTGCTTACGTTGAACACCCCGTCGGCAATCATCTTGCTCTTGGGTGTCGTCACATGCACGTCCTCCACTAACACGTTGAACTGGCCTTTCAGGTAGAGGCATTCAGTCCTGAAAGTGGAGCTTTCCCGCCGGTGCAGGGTCAAGTTTCGGAAAACTTTCTGCGAAGTGTCCACATCGAAAAAGGATGCGTTTAGGTGGGTGGAATCGGTATTCCAAGGAGCGATGGGCTTGTTCATGCCCTTCCCGTCGTGAATCCAGATGAGGTCTTGCCGGAACACGCGGTAGCCGTAGCCGATGCGCTCCGTCCAGGGGTTATCGTCTTTCAGGACCAGAAGCTTGTCTCCGGAAGCCAGATCCGGTATCATGCGGAAATCCCCATTCTCGATCCGATATTTTGAGAGTGTCAGTTCTTGTTGCCGATTGGGCATGGTAAAAAGCGATCCGTGCCGGGCGTGATTGGTGACATAGAGCACAAGTCCGCCGAAATCGGTGTATGTGCCGAGCGGGATGCTCTTGAAGTCGGCCGGAAGTTCGATTTCAAGGGTGTCAATGCCTTCGTAGTTTACTTCCAGGCCGTGTGCAAGTGCCTCAGCGTGTGCGTGATACAAAGCCCAATAACGGGCGGTATCATTCTCTGCTTCTCGCAATCCGAAATCAAATGGGGAAACTTGTGCCATGAGCATAGGGATTTGTGTACTGGTTAGTGTCAACAATAAAGCCACCAACCAGAAAGATCTTTTCGGTTTCATAACGATATGTCCAAATGTTTTTCTTCAATCTAACTGATAATCAATTTTTTATATTGTTAACGAAGAGCTTTGATCCAAAAGACAAAAATACGATATTTTATGTATTTTTGCCGCTATGAAAAAACTGATTGTTTGTTTGGCAATATTTGCCGTGGTTTTGTCGGCTTTGGCACAGGAAAAACCGGAATTGTCCCGCTTTTATGGCGGTGTTCGTGTCGGTTTCACGGCGTCGCAGATTTCCGGAGACGACCTGACGGGTTTTCACCAGCTGGGCGCATCCGCAGGGCTGTTTGTGAACCACGCTGTGAATGCTTCAGGGAGACTGAAACTGCAGCTGGAACTCGATTTCACGATGAAAGGAAGTCATTCCTACACTCCTCCCAAACAGCAGTACGAGACGGAATTTTATTCCCTGCGGTTAGGCTATGTGGAGGTACCCTTGTTGTTGGAATGGGCTGTCGGGAGGTGGACACTTTGGGGCAAGCCGTTCCAGTTTGAGTTGGAAATCGGGCCTGCCTTCGGAGTGGTCGTCCTGCAAAAGGAATGGGAAGCCACGGGACTAATTGTCGGAAGGCCTCCTTTCCGGCGTTTTGAGTTTTCCGGTATCGCCGGATTATCCCTCAAAATTGCGGATCATCACAGCGTCAATCTGCGTTACAGCAACTCCATTATTCCTGTGCGCATCCCCACATGGGTCTATGGCCGCGTGATCAAAAAACAGTTCAATTCGGTGATAATCACTAGTTATTGCTACCAATTTTGAACGTCTCTTCCGAATCCCAATAGGCGCGGATGGAAATACTTTTAGGGAAGGCGAATACCTTCTCCGGTTGCTGTTTGGTCAAGTACTTGCCGGTGTCCCAGACTCCATTGTTGTTTTCATCGCAGAAAGCGTTGATGCGGTAAGTGTCTGGGTTTAGGTATGAATAGGTGATGGTCGTCGAACCAGTCAATCGGTCCTCCTGTATTTTATGATCCCCTTTCCAAAGGGTGACGACATAGGAATTCCCGTCTTCAGGAAGTTCATAGTTCATGATGAGCGTGCCGTAATCTTTGACGGATTTGGCGGAGAATTGTGTCTTTAAAGTGTCGTTTGTGAGTCCGTTATACCCGTAAAATACGGAATCGGGAATCATTACCGTATAACTTTTCTTCTCCATGTATTGCATGGGAATCGGCAGCTGAATCACAAATGTATCAGGGACAGAATACCGATAGACGACCGTATCTTTAACGGATTGCTGTTGAGAATACACATAAACATTGAAGGAGTCTGACGGACGAATGGGGTAGGGGAATTTCAGCATCAATGGCTTATTGTATTCACCTGCATTCAAGAAAGTCACGTTGAATTTTTTTGTCTGGTTTGAACGGCCTCGTCCGCTTGTTGCCTTTTCATGATAAGGTGCGAGATCTACGGTGTCGAGATGATTGTCGGCGTTGAAGAAGTAGGTGGTAGTATCCGACATCGGTGATTTCAGATACCAGGTGATGGTGTCTTTGGTCTCGTTGAAGCGTTCAAAATATTCCAAACGATTGTCTGCAGGAGTAGCGGAAAAAACATTAACTGCTGATTTATAAGGGAATATGTAAACTCCAGAAGCGGGGTTTTCGTATCGTTGCAGCATTTGGGAGGTGTCAGAAGCCATAAAAGAGTAGAGAGTCAGCAGCGGCAGTGAGGCTTTGAGGGAGTCGGCGGCGCTGTCCGGTAGTGCCTTATATGCGGTGACGGTCTCCTCCAGGAAAGCAATTTCCTCATTGGGGAGATTGTAAAGTAAATCGGAATTTATATCTTTGAGTGCGAATATTTTATAAGTCCCTTCCGTGATGTTTTGAAAAAGGAAACTGCCGTCATCATGGGTTTTGGTGACGAAGTCGGGTCTCGAGGTGAGCGGCATGGAATCGGCCGTGTTTTTGTATAACAGCACGTAGAAATCCTTGGATGGTGCCAACGTTTTGGCATCCAATATGTTGCCTCGTACCATGTGGTCGTCTAGACTGTCGCCCGTGGAGAAGCTGTAATGGAAGTAGCTCAAGGGCGTGTTTTCATGGTAATCCCGTATGCAGTCGGAGAAGACCATGTTGTAGGTGGTGTTGGCCCTCAGAGTGTCTTTGAACTTGATGACGAGGGACTTGCCTTTCAAGGTGTATTGCGGCGATTCCGCCATCGGGGGAGAGATGAGGACGTTCGTTGTCGGGTTGTTCAGCGTGACATATTCATCGAAAAAAATCCGGATCTGCTTGTCGTGAAAACGCACAGACTGATTTTCGGGAGTCATCTTCAACACTTTTGGCGGTGTGGTGTCCCTCGGCCCGCCCGTCGGACTGGAAATCTTAGCACAGCCCGCGAAAAACGCCGCCAAAATAATCATTGCCGCAATAACATCAATACCTTTTCTTTTCATCTAATTCTCTAATTCTCTAATCATCTAATCATCCTATTCTCTAATTAAAACGGAATAAATCCAATTCCCAGCTTCAGTCCGAAACAGTAAGCTCCAAGAATACGGGTACGGGCGTAATTGTCATATCGCAAGGTGGATTCTTCATAGTAAATAGCCGAGCTGTCCTTGATTCTGGCAAAAGGAACCTTGTAGCCGCCGAAAGTGGTGCCGAGACTTGCACCCAGCGTGAGTTTGAGACGGTTCAGCAAGATGAAGTCGTAGCCATATTCGATTTTCAGGCCGAAAATGTTGCCTTTGTTCTCTATGATTTCCTCGTATGGCTCTTGCGTACCTTCGATGATGCCGATTTGTATGCCTTCGGTGTTCATTTTATAATGGTAGAAGAAGCCGTCAAAGATGAATTTGAAGTAATGTCCAAGGGGTGCGAAACGGTTCCCGACGTATTGTTTGTAGTAAGCGTTAAAGCCGTGTGCGATGATGTTCCCATAAAGTTCAGCTTCGCCCCAATCTGTATAGCCATAGTATTGTTGTCCAATCCGGAGGCGGCAGTCGCTGCCCTTGAAGGGCGAATTGTAGTAGTTGTATCCGACGCCCACTGTTCCTTTTTTCCACACCATCAGCTCGACGTTTGGTGTAAGAAAGTAGTTGAGCCCCAGATATCGTTGCGCCCCTTTAGAGATGTCCCAGCCCGAACTCACTGGATTCGGGTTCAGCCATGCGGGCGAAATGTAACCCTCCATGTTCAGGATCACATGGTTGCCCAAAAAGTTGTACATCTTCGGCTTCACGTAATCCTCAACCTTCTGATAGACGTATCCGTTCACGTATGCTTTGCGCATCACTTCGGATTTGGAATAGTGGCTGGAGACTTCCGTCTTGCCATCCACCACATCGATGACGCGGAAATTCACATCGACATCGTGTTGGCGGAGACTCAGCACGGCCGCCACCACGGGAATAGAGTAAGGGAATATGGGGGCGAGCCAGGGCAGGGAGAGCTTGTTGCCGAAGAAACCACGGCCAGGGGCGTCCGTCACATGCACGAAACAGAGCTTGCGGCTGCCTAACTCAGAGGCGATGTCATCGAGGTATTCGGAGGTGTGGTAGCGCATGTCAAGACCACCGGCGTTAGTGAAGTCCTCATTCCATTGGCGCATTTTAACAAAGTTGTTGTATTTTTCCGTCTCTGGCTTTGAGAAGTCCATGGTAAGCGTGACCGGAGTGATCTTTTGACGTTTGAGGGCGCGGCACATCAGCTTCTGCAGCTGCTCGGCATTGCGTTTGTCAGCGGAAGAACTCTTGACGTGGCGGTAGTTGTCGTAGATGTGGTAGATTGGTGTGGCGACCAAAACCGACTTTTCGTTTCCGATTTTGGCATCGGAAACGGACTCCAAAACGGCCTGCATCTCGGCGTTCACCACTGCATCGTTGACCCAGGCCTTGAAGAGCGAGTCGCTGTGGATATCGACCAGCATGTAGTTGACAGTCTTGAATTTAGGGTCAGGCAGCACTTTCGCGTTCACGCTCTGCTGCTTAATGCGGTCGTACTTGGAGTTGGTGGCTGCGGGGCGTGTCGTGTCGCCGCCCATTTTGGCGATTTCCTCCAGGGTGGTTCCCTGTGGATAGTCGCAGAAATCGACAAAACGCATTTTGTTTTTCACGAAGATGTCGTTGATGAGGTCCTTGGCGATGTTTTGCAGATATTCGTCACCAGGAGCGGCCTGCAGTGCTGTCCACGCATTGCGCAGTGCAAGCACGGCATACTCGTTGCGGTTCATTTTGGAAAGGAAGTAGTTGACCTGCTGTTGCTCGCCTTCCACATCGCGGTAGGGCTCCATGTACGAGCTGGTCTGCCCGGAGCCCTTGTGCTTGGCGGCTCCGTAGTAGGCGGTGGCTTTGGCGCGGCACAGGTAGGCGTTGTCCGGGAAGTGCTGTTCCATCACATGGATGTTGTAGATGGCCTTGTCGTAGTCGTGGTTGATGAGGAAACGGTCGATGCAGGCGAAGCGGGCCACGTTGCGCAGGCGCGTGAACTGCTCTTCCGGTTGCACAAAGCGCTTGCGGCCTTCATTGGAGAACTTGCTCACCAAGCCATTGGCCAACGTGCGTCGTTTTTCCACGTTGGGGTGGGTGAGCAGCGTGTCGATCATGTTGGAGCGGTCGGGGATGTTGGCGACCGTTTTCAGGAAATAATTGTCAGGGAATTGATAGAAGTCGGCCTCCACTTCGGAACGCTGGAACGGGATTTCATCGAAGGGAAGGTCGGCATAGAGCAGCACATCAAAGAGACCGTCGAGGATGTCGTAGCTGTAGGGGGAATCTTTGAAGAAAGAAAGCAGTCCGACGCGGTCAGCGGCGAATTCCTGCTCGCGGGAGAACTGGTGGTAGCGCATATAGCGGCTCACGGCGTCCTTGTCTTTGCTTTTCGAGTTGTCGGCCTTGCTGTGGTGCTCACTGTAATGGGCAATCTCATGCGCCAGCACGAAGGCCAGTTCCGCCTCGTTGGTCACCTGCGCCAGCATCCCCATGGTCACCAAGATGGTGCCGTTCGGCAGCGAGTAGGCGTTCACGATGGTGCTTTGCAGGATATAGACGTGGACTTCCTGCTGCAGTTGCGGGTGGTTGACCAACAGTTTCTCCTTGATATTGTCGAGATATTGGTTCATCTCGGTGCCGTAGAGGATTCTGCCCTGATTGAGCATGGAGACGAGGAACGGGCTGTATTCCTTGTCCGACTTCGGGGTGTTCGCGGCCTTCTTCAGGTCGGCGGGGAAACTGCCCTGCGACTCGATCGGCGCGTAGTTGTTGACCGAGAGCTGCGGTTGGGCGAAACTCGCAACAGAACACAAAACCAGTATTGCCAATAATAACTTCTTCATAGTGCTTTTTTCAAACTGCAAAAATAACAACTTTATCTATTCCGTAGGACGCAAATCTTCCAAAAGGTTGCAGTTTTTTGGTGAATTTTTTGCACCCGTTGGAGAGGCAAAATTTTATGTCTCTACATAGAATGATTATCGAACCTCTAATAGCAGCCCCTTTAGATATTCCCCTTCCGGGTGGTAGATGCTCACCGGGTGGCATGGGGCGTGCTGCAGACGGCTGACCACGCGGACGTTCTTGCCAGCGAGGGCGGCGGCGGAGAAGACGAGTGTCTGGAAGTCGTCGCGGCTGATGGCCTGCGAGCACGAGAAGGTGAAGAGCAGCCCGCCGGGACGGATTTTCTCCATCGTCTTGCGGTTGATGTTGCGGTAGCCCTTGATGCCCTGTTCCTTCACGCGGTGGTGTTTGGCGAAGGCCGGCGGGTCGAGGACGATGAGGTCGTAATGGTGGTCGGGCATCCGGTCGAGGTAGGCGAACACGTCCTCGCAGACGGCGTTGTGCCGTCCCGCGAAGTCGCCGCCCATCAGGCGCACGTTCTCCTCCACGAGGTCGATGGCCTTCTGCGAAATATCGACGGAATCCACCTGTTGCGCCCCGCCGCGCAGAGCGTAGAGGGAGAAGCCGCCGGAGTAGGAGAACATGTTGAGGACAGTGTGCCCTTTCGCCAGCTCGCCCACCATGGCGCGGCTCTCGCGTTGGTCGAGGAAGAAGCCGGTCTTCTGTCCGTTGAGTATGTCGATTTTGAAGAGGATGCCGTGCTCGGAGGCGATGACCTCCCCGTCGGGCTGGCCGTAAATCCAGCCGTTTTCCATGGCATTGTCTTCATCCTCACCGTTTTCGATGGCGGTTTTGAGGCAGATGGCTTTCGTGTCGGGCAGCAGCTCGGCGAGCAGTTCCGCGAGGGTTTCGTGCAGACGGTACATGCCCATGGAGTGTACCTGCATAACGAGGTGGCGGTTGTAAGCGTCAATGATGAGACCGGGCATGCCGTCGCCCTCTCCGTTGACGAGGCGGTACATGTTGGTCTGCGGGTTCGGCAGCAGGATGCTTTTGCGGAAGGCGATGGCGTTCAGCAGTTTCTCGCGCCAGAAGTCGCGGTCGATGTCGCGCTGCTCGAAGCTGAAAATGCGCACGGCGATGGTGGTGGGCTGGTAGTGTCCGGTGGCGAGGTATTGGCGTTGCGCGTCATAGACCTCCACAATGTCACCGTCGTGTAAGTCTTTGTCTTTTCGGGCGATGGCGCCGGAGAAGACCCACGGGTGCCGCCGTTGCAAGGATTTCTCCTTGCCAGGGCGCAGGATGATGCGGGGAAGGGTATGATCATTCATGCTGCAAAAATACGATTTTTTCGGGTGAAGTCTGAAAGGCGCGATATTTTTTGTGATTTCGCAGGTTGATTCTGGATAATTTTGCGCCATTCCTGTCAGTGCTTGATTCTGAAGTACTCCAGCAATGCCTTGTATTGGTCTTGCGCTGTCAGGCAGGTGTCTCGCAGGTAGTCGTTGAGGTTGAGGATGATGCCGTATTTCTCGGCAAACTGGATAACTGGGATGTATTCCATACTATCGGCAAGATTCTAATGAAAACTGCGGCAAAGATACGATTTTTTTTGCCGATGACGGCAAAAACAGGAAAGTTTGAAACGGGTTGGGTGAATATTAAGGAAGAATCCGACAGAAAATACTGTTATGGAACCAGAATGACCCATGCTACAGCACCGAGGCGATCTTGCGGACGGCGGAGAGACGGCGGAGGAAGGAACGGTCGCGCTTGGTGGTGATCATGTCGTAACGTGTCTGTAGTGCGAGCAAAGGTTCTGCGTCCAAATCAAGTGCGGTGGCAATCAAAATGG
>JAEEGG010026034.1_pt1 | contig 11204 bp, 6 predicted proteins | sample 9134161 | NCBI WGS metagenome assembly JAEEGG01 (sample SAMN16246543, study PRJNA631951) | gut metagenome | biome: gut microbiome; feature: rumen; material: CR-attached | host: Bos | place: Iran: Karaj | collected 2018-10
TTGTCTCAAACTTTGTTGGAAATCACTTCCAGACTTGTCCGACAATCCGTGTTCCTGGTCTATCGCATTCAGTCCACCGCCTCCGATGCGGGCTGCCACGCGCTCCGCCCGTTGTGGCGGATCGCAGATCCGCCACATATTATTGTCAGGATTTGTAATCTGTTTCATTTTCCTTGTTATTGCCAATAGAATACAAAGTGTTTCAACACATTATAGTAACGCAGAGGAGCAATGAATATTGCCTTGCGGAATGCAATTCCTTATATTAAGTTGTGGCGGAGCGCAGATCCGCCACATCAAGCTGCAACGGGACATCAGCCGCGACGGGAGGGTCTATTGACCATTTTGATACTCCCTTCGCTCCTTCATATAAACCACACAACAATCTGAATCGTATCCATCACAATAACAAGGGCGATACAGAATGCAACTTCTATCTTTTTTTATATAGAATCGATTTGCAGCAGGTCCAATAACATAAGCTATACTTCCTTGCGTACGATTGTATTCGCTCTTAAAATAAGTCGCCATGTTGAATCGCTCGCCAGTCATGCCTATACTGCTCGTTCCCATTGGAATACTACATACTTTTCCACCACCTTCATTATAATCACATAAGAGTAGATTCCCTATAGAATCACTAAAACAGACGTCGAAGTATGTAACAAATTCTCCAGTCAAATCATACATTGCCACATAAAAAGAATCCTTGCTGTACAAATTTGAATCAATTAATGCTTTCACCACTTCTTGTGAAATGGATACATGATAGAAGTGAAAAGCTTTTTTTGTGCCATATATCAAATCCCCAAAAATGATTCTATCGTAAAGAGAATCTTTTTCATCTGTTATAATATAGTAAAAACCATAAGATGAACCCCAGAGCGATTTGGATTCATAGGTTGAATCAGACGTCAATCGAAAACTCCATTCGTTGTTGCAATAATGCGCTGTATATACCCCCAAACTGTTTCTATTCTGAGGAAAACACGTCATTGAAAACAGACAGAATGTAAAAAAAGAAAAGGTTTTAATATATTTAATCATCTCTTTCTGAATTTAGCTTTTTCCAAATAACATGGTTACGTATGTTCTTTCTCGTAATATCATACTTAATATCTAAGAAAGGAACTTTTCCGTCATTTCGTGCAACATATTGTATTCGTATTGGCATACCTAGTTCTCGGCGATATTGATTCACTCTGTCCACAATAGGACCTGTTTTGAGGCTATGAGGATCATTAAAAGAATTGTAATCACATCCGTTTTCGACAGGATCATCTTCTCCAGTAACAGCATGTCGAAGTTCATGTAAGAATATCATTCCTAGCCCATTCGTTTGGGCATCCTCTTCTGCTCGCATTTTAGAACAATACAAATAAACGAGGCCTCCTTTCTGATCTTGAGTTTGTCCCCCCTCACATTTTACAGCACTATTGCCAACTTGAATTACATAGTTTGATTCATCCTCATTTTTCTTATCTATTGCATCAATCAAATCTATTCTTGCCGTTTGCGATCCAGAAGAAAAAACAGGTTGCCCGTCTTTGTATTTTTTGTAATATAGTTTATTGCCTTCAATATATAACGACAAACCTGTTATTGTACTCAAACAATTTATAAGTCGAGTTCGTGTCGACTCATCTAAATATGAGACATCTATTTCTTCCCCATCCGGATCCACCAGCTTCACCGGATTCCAAGCACAATATGCATACGGGCTTATGCTGGGATACTTATCCGACATCGGGTCGACGCTCAGCCACATTGTCATCAGCTCGTGGTCCATATAGCGGGCGCCGAAGTATCCGTAGCCCGTTTCCTCGTCGCGCTCCTTGCCGGTGAATGGTACAAGCTCCAGTGGAGCGCGTAAAGGAGCCTTGTGCGTGGCCGCCCCGTCCATAGTCCCAACTTCCGATAGTTGAGAAGCTGCTCTTTCATTGTGTTTATCAATATGTTCCAAATGCCAAAAATAACCTTTTCCGATAATTCCGAAAGGTGTGGATCGGTTGGTCAATATGTTGGAACGTTTTTGCAAAAGGCTGAATTTGTTGATATAACAAACATTGCTGATTATGTGGCGACTAAGTGTTTGGAGGATTTAAAGGGTGTGTCGAATCGCAAATTCGATACAGTGTTAGCTATTCACCGTTGAGCATCATTCTCAACGAGTGAAAACATACCATTAAACTGACGCTTTAAAAAACCAATGAGCATTTGGTTTGGATAGCACAACAGATACCCTTCTGAATGAAATGTTCGACACACATAACCTTGTTTATTCACAGAGAAAGTCCATACATCTTCATTAGTATTATATCTGTCCCCACGAATAAAATCTATCACAATACAGGGCTCAAAATACATGTCGGGTTCTCCATTAATTCCATGTGGAATGATTAATCCGACACTATCATGAGCCACTCTTTCCAATGGTACTGACATTAAACTGTCATAGAGATTTTTTATATAATTTTTTTCCATTGAGAAAATGTACGTGGCATAATGACTTCTAACATAATCCGTATTATACATTTGTGTTTTTATTACGTCGACTCGATCCACATATGGGTTTGCAATATATATTTTAACACTGGAAAAAGACTGTGCAAAACACATGTTGCAATAGATTAAAGCAAATATTATTAATGTTTTTTTCATGATTCTATTATCTTATTGGTTTAGATGATAGGGGTCCTTCTGTTTTTATTATACTTAAACCGTCGAAACCGTTTTTATGAGACGTTCTTTGGAGCATTCCATGTTTTGCAGCTGCCGGCTGTTCGTATTCTTGCATCACGAATTTTTCCTCATTGTTACCATACGCATCACCTGTTTCTGTTTTTTTTCGATTACTGTAACTCTTGTAATCTGTCGCTGCGTTATATACATGTCCAAATTCATGGAGTAAACATAAAAATGGAGCCATATACTCTTCATTGTCTGCATCGGGTTTACATTGAGCAAGACCCATAGTTGGGTTAAAATCTATCGGCTGCACCCGACTTAATAAAAATCCATATTGCTCAGATCCTACTTTGATCTCGTTGTAAACAGTTCGCCCTGTTGTTTCGGAAATATAAATATCATATTCAGAGTTCCCCATAAATTCAGAGAGCAGAGCTTCATTGTCAGCATAAATAGCGTTTAAAGCCATAGCGGTTTGCAATACAAAAGCATCGTCTCCAGTATATTTACTTCCATCCATATTGAATAATCCATCGGTTGTCCACTTGATTCGTGGCGCATTTTCGTTATATCTATCGGTTTTAATCCATATTTCCCTCCCATCCGGGTCAACCAGCTTCACTGGATTCCAGGCGCAATAGGCATACGGACTTATACTTGGGTACTTGTCCGACATCGGGTCGACGGAGAGCCACATTGTCATCAGCTCGTGGTCCATATATCGGGCGCCGAAGTATCCGTAGCCTGTTTCCTCGTCGCGCTCCTTGCCGGTGAAGGTAAAAGGAATGAAATCCGCCGAACAGGTAGAAAACATCGGCATTTTCAGAGATTCGTCCTGTGGCGTTTTTTGAAAAAAAGTACTGAAAAAAGGGCAGCAAAGAGGAACACTCCGGTTTGGAGCGTGGGAATCGCCGTATGTTTTTTCCTGTTTCACGATGCAAAAATAAATTATTTTTTCCGATTTATAAAGAATTTCGTATCTTTACAAATCGAAAAACAATCCCATAACCCGAATAAATATCTGAAACTATGAATATTGTCATCAAATCAGACTTCCAATTTTCCGTCACATCCATCCGTTACGCCCCCAACGGAGAGCTCTGCATCGAGCTATCTTCCGAGAACGGAAATCCAAAAAACAGGTATCAGTACACCGCCGACCTCGGCAGCGGTCAGGCCGAGGAGAAACCCCTTGTGAGCCTCGTGGATTATTCCCGCAAGTTTATGGAGAACAGCAGGATAAAAGAGAAATCCAAAGACCCGTACCGTCAGATGCTCCGTTTCCTCGGGAGCTACGGCGACTGCACCCTTGACAAGGTTACGACAGAGTACCTGCAGGGGTTCATAGGGCACCTTCAGTCGGCGGGGCTGGCCCCGAACACGGTGCGCCTGTATTTCCAGAAAATAACGTGCGTCCTCAACAACGCCTACAAGGAAGGCCTGTTCGACGAGAGGATCCTTCGCCGCGTCCAGCGTGTGAAGCGTCCGAGGGAGAAGAAGAGCTTCCTCACCGAGGCCGAACTGAAACGTCTTGTCCGCAACAGGCGTTACGGCAAATACGGTGAGACGGAGTCTATGTTCCTGTTCTCGTGTATGACGGGGTTGCGTTTCGGCGACGTCCAGGGGCTGAGGTGGAAGGATGTGAAACGCGACGGCAAGCACCTCAGCCTTGAATTCCACCAGCACAAGACCGACACCAGCGAGAGCCTTCCCCTGTGCGAGGGTGCCGAGTCGCTGCTCAGGACTCAGAAAAAAGAGGGCGAGTATGTCTTCGGGCGCGTTTCAAACCAATGGGTGAACCAGGTGCTGAAAAGATGGTGCAGGGATTCCCGCATAAAGAAACCCGTCGTGTTCCACACCGCGCGCCACACCTTCTGCGTCCTGCTGCTCACCAACGACGTGCCGATATTCACCGTCCAGCAGCTTATGTGCCATTCCGACATAAACACTACGAAGGTATATGCCGACATCCTGAACCGCACCAAGACAAAGGCGGTGAAGAAAATGCCGCTGTTCAAGATGCATCGGCAGGCGGTGTGATTAGTGAAACAACTCCAGAAAAAAAACATATCAAATTATAAACATCCAATTAGCACTATAATTATGAAGACGACACTTAAAATATTCAAAACCGTCCAGGCCGCTGTATTGCTGCTTGCCTTCGTCAAGTTGGCCGACGCCCAGACAGCCGCTGACGGTCCGTTGTTTCACTGGCGCTGTACCGCCGGCGACTCGTCGCTTAACTTCAACCCTGCCGCATACGGCGGAGGGAATATGATCTTTGACAGCCTGCCATATGCAAAGGAATACACGATGATTGTTGTCTACAAACCCGTATTGGACACGGAGACAACGATATGGCATTTGGAGTACGGCGCTGACGATAACAGCCGCGGATTCACGACCGAACACATCCTTTCAGGCAATGTGGCAATCCGTTACGCACCAGAGACAGATAATACACCTGTCATCAGCACCATCCGCCAGTCAGCGCCCGACAGTGTGTCGCCCTATGCCCGACTGGTTGTAGGTGATAAAGCAAAAGTGTCAGAGATTTTGTATTACGACAAGCGCATAGGACACGCAGCCCTACGTAGGATGCAAAGTGCGCTTGCCATACGCTACGGTATCACTCTTGGACCTGTAGACTGGCATACGACCGATGGTGTGATATGGAAATACGACAGTGTATACCGCCACCGTATTACAGGCTTGGGTGTCGACACAGCCGCAAGTCTTTGCCAAACAATGAGCCGTTCTGAGATGGAGGGCGCAATGCTGACAATAACAGCAGACACTATGCTTTGTGGGACCTTCTTGCTTGTCGGTGATAATGGTAATGCACTGGAATTTGCTTCCATCAACGGTGTTGAGGTGCTGGAACGCAGTTGGAAAGTCCTGGCTAAAGGCGTGGATGAAACACGATTCACCTTATCTTTTGACACAAAGAACTCCGAACATCCTTGCGACAGCCTAGTACTGTTTGTCGACGGCGACATATATCTGCCGACAACACAGGACAGCGTAACGGTGGTATTTGCCAATGTTGTGTTCGAGAATGCACCTGACGATTCAGCAGGCATATACACAGGCGTACACTATCTGACAATTGGGCGAGGCGGTGATTTGTGTCGTCCAGTGAATACGAAGGGAGGAAAGGCGGCAAAAGACTTGGACACTGGCAATTACACAGTCAGCATATTTCCAAATCCTTCCTATGGCCGATACACTATTGAAGTCAATGGCACCGACCGCGTGCAGGTTACGGTATACAACCTTCAGGGATCGGTAATGGCAACATTCAATTCGAAGGATGGGAACAGCCATCGTTTTGAGGGTGAGTTGCCTACCGGCAACGTGTACTTCGCAACAATAACGGCCGGCGATGTCTGCCAAACGCTGAAACTTGTCGTCAAATAGTAATCCTGTTACAACCCATTTATAACGCACCCGATATGAAAAGAACAATTATAATCTCAGTTATATGTGCGGCAATGGCTGCATTCTCGTCCTGCAGCGCGCCCGTCACGGAAAGCTCCGGAAGCCGCAGCTTCACCCCTTCGGGGGAATATGCAGATGCTGACACGGTCCAAGGACCGGTTCAGGACACTGTTGTAAAGATATTTAGCGAGCTGCGCCGTCCCGATGTCAGGATACACGTCAAACGCGGCCATTCCCTGGCCCTGCAGACCGACGGTCTGCTGCTGACGGCTGCCGACGCCGCGGTGCAGCGAGAAGCCGACTATTCGGTCACCTCGCTCTACAGCGACGAGCTGCCTCCGCTTCCGCAGGGTATGGTGAATATGACCGCCTCCACAGCTGGTTACCGTCTTCTGCCCTGCGGTGAGCATTTCCGCCCTGCCGCTGAATTGAGAATCTCCTATAATCCCGAAAAACTGCCGGAGGGCTATACGCCTGATGACATATACACATCGTTCTTTGACAGCGCGTCCCTGACTTGGGTCAGGCTGGAGCGCATAGCGGTCGACACCGTGAAGAGAGAGATAGTGTCGCTGACGACCCATTTCACCGACTTTGTCAACGAGCTGCTTAAGGCTCCCGAGATGCCGGAAACAAAGGCCTTTGTGCCTACGGCGATGACCGATTTGGAAGCGGTCAGTCCGATGGACGGGTTGCCATTGCTCACACCTCCTGAAGCCAACAATGAAGGTTCCGCCAATCTGAGCTACCCAATTCAAATACCATCGGGTCGTGCAGGGATGCAGCCCAATTTGTCCGTCAACTACAACAGTGGAGGTGGCAACAGCTGGCTTGGTGTGGGTTGGGATCTCAGCGTTCCCGCCATTACGCTCGACACCCGATGGGGTGTGCCACGCTACGACGCAACCTTCGAGACCGAGATTTACCTGTTGGCAGGTGAACAACTGATAACAAGAGACGATGATGGCAATCCACGCCCAATGCCTCATCGCACCAATCGCCAAACAACCCGATCCTCATTGGGCGATGACGTTCGGTTTTACGCTCGTACGGGCGACGCTCACGACAGCATAATCCGGCACAATACGTTGACCTCCGATTACTGGTGGGAAGTTGTCGACCGCAACGGTATCACACACTATTATGGACATTATCCCGACTCCTCGCTCAATACACATTACCATCCAACCACCATAGGGGACAACCACGGCAATATAGCCAAATGGATGCTGGCAGAGAGCCGTGACGCTTACGGCAATTGGGTCCGTTACCATTACACCGTCGACACCTCTTTGGGCACCAACCCAGGACGACAAATATACCTTGACAGCATCACATATACAGGTCACGGTAAAGAAAAGGGATTGTACAGTATTTTGTTCGAACGCAAATACAGGAACCAGGACGATCGTCCCTTGAGTTGCAATTATGGGTTCAAAGAAAAGACAGACTATATTTTATGCAATATTGCCATAAAGTTCCGTGACACTACAATTACAAGTTATTATTTTGAGACAGAATGCGGATATGCATCAAATTTCAAGACCCGTCTTAAAGCCATTAGCAAACTATATAATGCTAAGAACACAAACGAGGTATGGACTTCGCTGAAAGATATATGTTCATCAGGATTGTCCAGTTTTGATGGCGAATATACACGCCAAGAGTTTGAATACTATGACAACCCATCAATGGACACACTATTTGGTGATGTCCGAACTATGAATGTCGAATCAGACGACATAAAAGGATTTATGCTCCGCCCCGGTTATCGTATCGACAGCGTTGATCACGCCACAGCCCTTGGACTGTCGCACACTTCGAGTTGGAATGTTGGTGGTACTGTCGCGGTAGGATTGGGTCCGGTAACATGTCACACCAAAAATAGCATAGGCGGTAACTACACAAGGAGTGGTAGTTCGAGCGAAACACTCTTGACGCTCATAGACCTCGACGGTGACGGGCTGTCTGACAAGGTGTTTGTGAAAGACGGGGATATGTACTGGCGAAAACAAACAATGAGCGCCGATGGGGATATTTCTTATGGTGATCTACACACTGTCAGTGGCGCAAAACATTTTCTTCTGCAGAAGAACACGACCAACACCTTTGGTGCTCAGGCTTCCGTAAAAGTTACCGACTCCCTGGGGATAAGCGGCAGCGGCAGTTGGAGCAAAACAACTTCCATCACGTCGACATATTTTGCCGACGTCAACGGTGACGGGCTTGTTGACATTGTCAGCAACGGCTTTGTTTATTTCAACTATCTTGAAGACGGTCAACCGACATTCACAATATTCCTTCCTGTCCGGCCTCAGGATGATGGCGATGAGCCGCAGGAAGCCCCGTCACAAATTCCGACATCGAATTGTGGTGGAATTATCTTTGACGGGGAGGTGAACGACACCGTGGTGTGCCAGACGGTGTTGCGTCCTTGCGAATTGTCGTCTGTAATGGATTCTGCTGAAGCTTTTCAATATTGTGAACAGTACCAAAATGAAACAATGCCTGCTCGTCCTGTCCTATTCCCCGAAGGCTACCGAGTTGTTCATTTTTGTCGCGAATTGGACTGCTCGAGACGCAATTTGGCTATGTACGGAGTACCTAATACCGAGGCGGTGCGCGTTTGGGTTGCGCCAGAAGACGGTATGGTCACGATGCAGACGTACATCAGACTGATTGAAGATACAAGCCAGTCCAGAGTTATGTCACGCCACACCGATGGTGTGACATACACCATACAGCATTCAAGTGGAGTGACAGCGACCGACTCCACCTTGCAAAGTACAACTGACACTGTGATTATGTCACAGTACATTTGTCAGACGTGCTACAGAGATGATGATTTCGATGATTCTTATGATTCGACAGTCTCTTTCCGTGTCAATAGAGGTGATATTATATTTTTCCGGCTCCAGTCCAACGACGATAAACAATTCGACAATGTTGAAGACCATATAAGCATCTTTCTTGAAGAGAAAGAATACAAAAACGACAACTCTTTCATCCTTACAGAGAACAAATACTTCCAAGCACCATATAACGGACACTATATAATTGATGGATACTACCAAAATCCAAACTCAAATTCCGAGTTGATAATTGTCCAACCCACGACGAGGCACATTACAGCCTCGACAACCACAATTAACGAGTCTGATACTATCGGAAGGGATTCCATTATTTTGCTTGCCGTCGTCACAAACGACGAGGAATTTAATTGGGGATCGGTGGATTTAAGAGCCAGGATACGTTATTGGAGCGACAGCCTCCCTGACACTATGACGGTTTGGACACCAGGCACCAAGTTCATCATCCATCCAAGCGGCAGTATCTGGAGAGACAGGACATACCAACGTCTGTTCGGAAACCTCTATAATGGATGGGGCCAGTTTGCATACAATCCTGCTGGCGAAACGACAAACAGCCAGTATATCAGGCTTGAAAATCTAATCCTCCCCAAACTAATGATAACAGACAGTACCACGGACACATCCGGTATGAGGGACAGAATCAATGAACCTATAAATGATCCAGGCTTTGAATACAACGACATTTCTGATTTTGCAGATGTCAATGGTGACCAATACACCCCCATCAGTGACTCCTCGTGCTGGGTTGAGATGACCGCCGATGCGGAGCACAACCGATGGGTGTCGTTTGGAGCTCAGAACAGCATAGGGTGTACAAACATCAGCAACAGCATTCAAAAAGAATGGTATTCGTCTGCCAGCCTGATTTCAAATGATTCTGCCGCTTTTCTGCCTCCTGAAGTGGAATTTGACGACCCTTTACCCGCTCTGCCAGATGGTATTATGGCAAAAACCATATTGAAAGTCAGCCGTTCAACCAACTTCGGTATATCTCTTGGCATTAAAGGATTCGGGAATTCTGGCAGCTATGGCAAAAACACAGTGGAATTAGACTATATGGACCTCAACGGGGACCGTTATCCAGACATAGTGGGAACGGATTATGTGCAATACAGCTCTCAGTGGGGTGGTCTTGGCGAATTGACACTTCTGCGGGAAGACCTGACCAATGCCTCTACTTCAATTAGTGCCTCTGACGGGTTTTCATTCGGCGCTTCAACGCCAAAACACAGCCGTATTATATCATCCAACCCGAAAACGGCAAAGTATTCACTTGATAGCGATGGCAGTGCCGGTGGCGGATTCAGTCTCGGCAACGACAACACTAACAGCACGTGGACAGATATAAACGGTGACGGATTGCCGGACATTGTGTATAAAAACGGCACTGTGCGATTGAACACAGGATACGATTTCCTTGATGCCGAGAATTGGAATTTCGATGGGGTACAGTCCGGAAGATGCACGTCCAAGTCGGAAGATTTGGGATTGAGTGCTTTAGGAGAAGCGTTAACCAACAATAATAAGGGGAAAAAATTCAATATTTATCAAGGCAGTATCCAGCTCGGGGCGGCTCTTGGACGCTCGGTGAACCGCGTAACACAATCGTTTATCGATATCAACGGCGACGGATTGCTAGACATAGTGTGGCGCAGACCGATAGAAATAGACATCAATGGTTGGAGCGACATCCTGAATCCCGCCGATTCCGTCCACGTCAGCCTGAATCTCGGGGGTGGCCGCTGGTCACAAAGCTACGATATGAACATTAAAAAATACAACTGGTCGGAATCCTATAACGAATCCCTGAACTTGGGATTTACCATCGGCGTCACATTCTTTGGAACCTTCAAGGCTACATTCGGTGCCAATGGCACCCCCTACAGCAGCAGTGTCAGCCGCGACCGTATGCAGCTGGTGGACGTCAATGCCGACGGTCTGCCGGATTTGGTGACATCAGACAGCGAAGACCGGCTGTATGTCCGTTACAACAAGGCCGGCCGTACAAACCTGCTGAAAAAAGTCACCAATTTCACCGGCAGCCGCATACATATAGAATACACTTTGTCAAGCCCTTGCTACGAACAGCCGTCGCGTGGCTGGATGATGACGGCAGTAATGACCAAAGACCCCTTGAATCCAAACGGAGGCGACACCACTGTTACACGCTTTGAGTACAGCAATCCTCATTATGACAGGTTT
>JAEEGG010026036.1_pt1 | contig 11203 bp, 10 predicted proteins | sample 9134161 | NCBI WGS metagenome assembly JAEEGG01 (sample SAMN16246543, study PRJNA631951) | gut metagenome | biome: gut microbiome; feature: rumen; material: CR-attached | host: Bos | place: Iran: Karaj | collected 2018-10
CAGCTACCCGAGGAGCGCACCCACACCCAGTACCAGACTGAATCCGTTGTTGCTGACACGTACCTTGCCTTTACGAACAAGGCAAAAGATCCCGGCCGGATCAGATTCGTTAAAGAGCACATCTCCCGGCGAAAATTTGTTGGTCTGGTTGAGCTTCATTTTTGTAACCCCTTATGCGCGTTTTTGCGTGTTGTTGATCGTTTAATGTCAGATTTCAGATACAGAGTTTATTATACCTCAAAATGCTCAAAAACACAAAAGATTCATACGCTTGACACTCCCCGACTCGTAATGTATACTTTCCCTTGTCGCGCAGCCGGGGAGTTAGCGGTGCCCTGAACCTGCAATCCGCTATAGCAGGGGTGATGTCCGGCCTCGGGTCGCCTGTCGGCAGGCCGCCCTCCATAAGTGATGTTGACGATCGGGTCTCGCGCAATGAGAGCCTGCGAACCGTGTCAGGGTAGGAATACAGCAGCACTAAACAGTGTCTTTTATGTGCCGTGAGGTTGCCTGATCCGAGTTAACTGTGGAGGTAACGCTGTCCTCAGCTTCTCAAAGCAGGACGCGCGATTTTTGCGTTTAGAGAAAACGCCATAAGCGATTATTCTTATCGTACAATCTCACGATTTGTAACATAGACTTACACTATATATTTCTGAAACTTCTTATAAAAAACAGAAAATAAATATCGGCATTATAACATTTTGTATTGAATTGTGTCTATTATTTTGTTATTATTGACGTAAGGGTATCGGTCGTCTGGGTTCTGTTTTTCTGTTGTTCATGACGCACCATTCCCCGCATATATATAAATATGTTGTAGTAGAAAGGAGTTTTTATGGTACTAAAAAGAATCCTGCTGTTAGGTGCTATTGGAATTGGCATATGCATGCTTGGTTTGTCTGAACGTAAAATATCGGATGATATTATTGTTATTGATCAACAGTATGTTTTTTCAGACAAAAATTCTTCGGAGGGCAAAGAGGTGACATCAGAAAGTGTTGCTCAGTTTGAACTTCCTCCTTGCGACCAAAGCCGTCCCTATTGGATTAGAAATAATCACGGAGAAATATCGATAACATATTATGAAGTCGATGAAGATAAGGAGTGCTATATTCCTCCCATTATTCCGGAAGGATTCTCTATGGAAGAATACTTATCAAGTTTCTCCTATACAGAGCAAGATAAGGAATCCCTTCAAGATGGAATGATCGATGACTTTACCATAGAAAAAGAATCTGATCCTTCTAGGATTGTCATAGGGTCAGATGACAGAACAAGAATTTATTCTGTAAATTCATATCCGTTTTCTGCGACAGCATATATTATTGCGACCTTCCCCGGAGGGGTAACTGCCGAGGGTTCGGGTTTTTTTGTCGGGCCTGACGTGGTGGTAACCGCAGGACATGGGTTGTATAGTAAGGATTACGGATGGGCCACTTCGGCAACCGTTTACCCTGGAGGATTATATTCGAGTTTCGGATGCACCGTTTCTTATGATTTAAATGTGCATTCGTATTTCTATGCTTTAGATTTGTCGTCATATGATGTAGGAATTATAAAATTGTCCAGCACATTTGGAAACGGCAGTTTTGGTTTGAGTACAGTATCGGATTACAATCTCAACAATGATAATATCATACTTTATGGATATCCAGGATATCCTTTTGCTTCCGGTGCGTTGTTCTATAGTACAGGGACAGTATTAAACGTATATTCGAATCAATTTGAACATGATGCAGATGCCTCTGAAGGAGAAAGCGGAAGCCCTATAGTTCGAAACTATACTCAATTTACCGCAACCGGGATTCATTCGGGAACGGCGGAAACATATAACAACTGTGCCGTCAGAATAACTGCAGGACTAATACAGTATATAAATTCTTTTATGTGATATTGTGGTCCCTTTGGTGCCTATAATATTTGACTTTGCAATAGCGCTGATTCATTATGCAAATCAAACGAGTGTAACAGGACAATATGACGTTATCAATTATCGACTGAGAGAAAGCCTGCATTCCCGCAAAGCATAATTATGTAACACGGGAATGCAGGCTTCGAACGGTCATCTATAAAGGCTTCGCCTTCATTCAACGGACTTTGTCCGCGAGATGACCCTCTGAAAACGATCTTAGAAAGCAAGACTCCTTTTTACCCACGAAGTCGTCTTACTGATGCTGTCTTTAAAGAGTCCGGCGAGCAGGTCCTGTGCATCCTGTGTCATGCCTGTTATGTGCATGGCGGTGTCGTCGTCAAACTTTTTGGCCAGCCCTGCCGCGAAAGCTTTGATAGTGGGAAGAAGGAGCTTGTACTCCTTGGGATCCGAATAAACCCATTCTACCGTAATGCCGTCATCGTCGACGGAAGCCGCCATTACCGCACAGAGCTTATCGTCCTTTCTGTATGCGATCGACAATTCCTCGTCAAGAATCCCGCTCTCCAAGAGCTCGTAAAAACAGGTGTTTCCTTCTCTGTAAAGATCTCCCGCGAGAGCTTTGAGTTCAGTCCGTTTGAGCTCTGCAAAGTTTTTGATCATGGGAGACGGCTTAAGGTCGGCCGTATCGGCAAACATCTTTAATTCTTTGACCTTCCCGATATAGAGAAGATACTCCTTTACTCCGCTGTCTTCTTTGTCGAATCCGGCTTCATCGAAAAATGCTGCGACATCTGCGTATTCTTCGTCGTCCGGATATTCGACAACAAAGACTTCAAGCCCCTGCTTGAGGCACATATTGGACATGTAATCGAGAAGAAGCGTAGCCACTCCCTCACGTCTTCTGTCCGGATCCGTAAACAGGTACCTGATACGAAATGCCTCGTCCGCATCGGGAGCGCCCACTTCGCCTGCGAGAACACCCGTAGCAACGTTTTCGGCTTCGTCGTCATACGCACCGACGGAAATCACTTCTTCCGAAAGGGTCCCTTCTTTGATCTCGGGAGAAAGGAACGGTTCAAAAGCATCGATATTATCTTTATTTATCATCGTAATATTCATATAAGTCCCTACTTTCTCTTAGTCCGGTAACATCCGGAATCTTATCTCCAACCCTTGTTGATCAGTGTGATGCATGCCTGCTGATAGTCCATGCCCGTGATAGATGATGCTGCCAGCATTACATCACGCGGTTTCTTAAGAAGCAGTTCGAAAAGCCTGACCTGCTTCTCCGGATTGTCTTCTATCCTTTTTCCGGACAGAAGATCCGCAAGCTCTGTCATGCGTTCGATCTGTTCGTCTTCCGGCAAATGGTCTTTGTTCTGCATTATATCGTCTATTTTATCGAACATCTCGTTAACAAGGTCGAGATCGATGCCCGATGCATCAACCGTTCTCCCGCCGTACTTGTTTCCGATCTCATCGACTCTCTGTCCTCCGAAACTGGAGCAATACTCTCCGTTGCTGAGACCGTGGGTATGTCCGAGCTGGTTCTTCTTTTTATAGGCATCAGACTCAAAGCCGAGCATCATGATCCCGTGCTCGCCCTTATCGCCCTGACGGTAGTACCTGTAGAGATGACCGCAGCTGCCGTCGTTTAAGAGAGGTCTTCCGGCAATGCCCTTTTTACCGAGTCCGCCAACCGCAACGTTTATACCGCTCTGGTCCCAGTACCAGCCGAGGCGTATCTTCTGTTCTTTGGCTTTCCCTTTCTTTGTTGCTGCCGAAGCCCTGTGAGTGGCGGATGTACGAACTTCAAACCCTGTTCCGGGAGTAATCCCCTGCCCGTCTCCGACGTATTTCTTTCTGAAATCAGTCAGCATATCGGGTGTATAAGTGCTGCTTGTCTGCTTTGTGTGCTCTGAGGGCAGCGTGTACATTACACGTGAGCAATGCGAAAATGCCGAAGCGATCGAGACATCCCAGTTTTCTTCCTTTTTGTCTTTACCCGATACTTTTCTGAATTTACCGAGCTGTGCGAGCAGGAGGGACTTCATGATATAGGTTCTGGACGTAAGATCCCTTTCTTTAGCCTGCGTGAGCTGTTCGCTCGTCATGACGCCGTCATCGATCAGTTTTTGTCCTTCTTCAACGCTTATCTCATTGATCAGGGTATTCCTCATGATCCTCTGATTAAGAAGGTCGTCGAGTTTTTTGCAGTCCTCGGCTTTTAAGCCTTCGAAGGTTGCCTGGCCCCTCATGCCGAGCGATATGCCGAGTCTTAAGAGCGGATGAGCAATCCTTCATGTCCCATCGATTCATCAAGGGCATCAACTATGCTCTCAAGGGTATGCTCGGCCCTAAGGAGTGCGCCCATCTTTTCCCTGGTATACTCTATCGCCAAAGTGTCCCTGAGGATGGGATCAAGCTTTTCGAAATCGTTAAAAACACCCGCTTTGCATTTTTTATAAAGATCACCTTGCGTTTTTACATTTTGCTCGCAGTTTGATACTTTCTCCGATAAGAGACTGTCCATATAGCCGGAATCGGCAAAGTCTTTCATGTTCAGTCTGTACACTTTTCCCTTTGAAGCGGCTTTGGAATACTCTTTTCTCTTCTTTTTTGCTTCGAATCCGGAATACGCGTCCTTACGCTTGGGTGCGTTTTTGGGTCTCGTGACATCCACTATCGAGGGAACTTCCTTTTTCATAAGCTCCATGAAAGAATGGTTCATCGCCGCACGATAACCCAGTACCTGACGGTCCGTGCTGAGATCCCTGCCCTGTTCATACGCATTAATAGCAGTATCATAGTAGTCTTCCATCGATGTCCGATATGCGTTTTCCTTTAATTTTGTAGCCTGGGACATCTCCGTTTTGGGGATATAAGTTCCTCCGCTCATATAAACCTCCTTTGTTTCCCGCCACCCCTTTGGGGTTACGGTTATACGCGAACTTTTTGTTACTCCCGATGATAATTATATACGTTTTCGAGACGATTATCCACACGGGCGGGCCGGCGTTCGTTTAGTTTTTCGCACAAAAAAGGAACAGACAGTCATCTGTTCCCTTCTCTGCTTTATGTAATGTCATTCTGCTCGAATCCCCTAAGCTCTCCGGGCTCGGCTCCGAACCCCGGAACCCCCGTCTGTACAAATGGATTCTCGATCTTCTCTATCTTGGGTTCGAGTACGAGCTCGATCCCCGGACTCGGTTCCATCCTTACACCCACAAGATTTCCCGCAGGTTCTGCGATTATCTCGGCTTCTACTCTTTCCGGCGTAGGTTCTGCCTCTGCAAATGCTGCCGGTGCAGTGTTTGCTCTTTTTTCGAAACTGTTCTCCTGTTTTGGCTGTGTTACAGATGTAGCCTGTTTGGTATTAAAGTCCGCTTTCATGCCTGATTCCGGACCGGGAGCGACATGACTCTCCGGGAAGGAGACTGTAAAGCGTGTTCCGAGTTCGGTTCTTGAGATAACGTCGACCCGTCCTTCATGGGCGTCAACGATCCACTTCGCGATCGAGAGTCCGAGACCCGATCCGCCGGTCTTGCCGTTTCGGGCTTTGTCCGAGCGGTAGAAGCGTTCAAAGATGTGCTTGAGGTCTTCGGCTTCGATACCGGTTCCTTCGTCCTGAACCACATAAGAAACAAATCCGTTGCTGCTCGTCACGCCGAGCGTGATGGTGTTACCCTTCGCCGTGTACTTGGCGGCGTTCTGAACAAAGATACGCAACGACTGTTTGATCATGGAGACATCGCCCCTGATCATCATGCGGGGAGCGGCTGAAAGGATGAGAGCGGAATCCTGCTCGTTCTCGCCTCCGCAGTCAACGCCCTGAACCGTGAACCGGTAGTCATGGTCCGCATCTATCATTATCGATTCCTCGAAGACTTCGCGAACGATCTCCTTGAGGTCGATATTTACTATCTTCAGAATGTTGCGTCCGCTGTCGCCCCTTGCAAGGAAGAGCAGCTGCTCTACAAGATCCTTCATGTACTGCGACTCATGCTTTAAAGCCTCTATCGACTCATTGAGTACCGCAGGGTCTTCCTTGCCCCAGCGGTCAAGCATGTTGACATAGCCCTGCACTACAGCGATGGGGGTACGAAGCTCGTGCGAAGCATCGGACACGAAACGGGTCTGCTGCATCTGGGCTTCCTTCATGCGTGAAAGCAGGCCGTTAAGAGCGTTCTCAATGCCCTGAAGATCCTTGTCCTGGGTTTCGATCCTGACATTTTCTTCCGTTCCGTCCACGCCCCTGATCGCCCTTTCGAGATTCTCAAGGTGGGTCGCATCGAGCGGGATATTGCTGATGACCTCTGCGCGGGACGCAAGATCATTGAGCGGCTGCAGCTTTCTTCTGATCCTTCCCGTTCTGAACATCGAGAAGAACAAGGAAAAGAACTGGAAAAACCCTATTGCGGAAAAAACGGGGACCAAAAACTCGACGATAGGTCTTACCTTTCTGTAAAAGAATGTCCCGTCTTTTAATGAAAATACGAACGCCATCGCGTTCTGCGGGTCGCGACCGAACGAGAATCCGGCGATCTCCCTCCATCCTCCGGGAATGCTGTTTATGGTAGTTATCGTATCAAAAGCCGCAAGAACCGCAAAAAGGAACATATCAAAAAGGATATAAGAAACTACCTTACTGCGCCAGAAGCTCCAATTGATCTTTCTGGCGATGGAGGACATTCGTTCCTTGCGCTCTTTCTTTTCACGCTTATACGGATCGACTCCTCTTTCGGGTCTTCGGTCCTGGTTCTGATCATACGGAATCTCTTCGCGCATCACTTCACCTCCCCGGACTCTTCCCTGATCACATAACCTACACCGCGGACGGTGCTGATCAGCTTTATCCCGAACCTGTCATCGATCTTGGTTCTTATATATCTGACATATACGTCTATAATGTTCGTTTCACCCACATAATCGTAGCCGCAGACCTCGCTTATGAGCTTGTCGCGGTTGAGTACGATGTTCTTGTTCTTCATGAGCAGGCGAAGAAGCTCGAACTCCCTGTTTGTGAGCTCAATATCCTCACCACCGACCGTCACTTCGTGTCTGTCCGCATCAAGGGAGACACCGTTCACGGTCATCTTCTCGCTTGTTTCCTGTGCTCCGGCGCCGGCCTTCTTCTTGAGCGCTACACGGATCCTGGCGAGAAGCTCTTCTATGGCGAAGGGCTTAGTAAGGTAATCATCGGCACCGGCGTCCAGCCCCGACACCTTATCCATGACCGCGTCCCTTGCAGTCAGCATGATAACGGGTGTGTCCTTGACGGCTCTTAAGCGTCTCAGCACCTCCATGCCGTTCAGGAGCGGAAGCATGATATCAAGGATGATCAGATCGACATCAGAGGAGAGGGCCTTTTCAAGGCCCTCCCTTCCGTCAAAAGCTTTGTCCGTATCGTATCCTTCGTGCTTTAATTCAAGCTCCACAAATCTTGCGATGCTCTCTTCGTCTTCGATAATAAGTATACGGGTCATGACGTTCCTTTCTTAGTTCTGTCCGTTTTTTCCGTTCTGTTTGTTTCTGAAATCGTTCCTGATGTCGTTTGCTGCGCTCGTAGCTTTGTCGCAGAAAGCATTGAGATCAACCTCGATCTTGCTGCCACCCTTAAAGCTGTACCTGAAGTCGAAGAACAGTCCGACGATCATAAGCGGAACAACAACCCAGAAGAAACCGAACATAAGGAGTATCAGTACAAGCACGGGCATCTGTCCGACTTCGTTCCCCTGCTTGGAGATGACGAACCTGTTCTCCCAGCTCTTCCTGATAAGCTTTCCGATCCAGGCGAAGAATGCTCCGACGCTGTCGCCGGCATCGCTTGTCTTCTTCTCGGACTTGGGAGGCTCCGTTACAAGAAGGTTTGTGTGATTTTCCCAGCCCGTCGAGTAATTGGCGCTGGCCGATGCTGTCTTGCCCTGCTTCTCGAGTGCGATCACCGCATCAAGCAGATCGTAATTGTTGGCTTCAAGTGCTGCCTTGGCTTCCTCGTAGGAAACTCCTGTCTTCTCTCTGATCTTCTCAACTTTTTCGAAATTGTCCATTATCTTTTCCTCTCTTTATCAAGTGTTGTATTTTGTAATCAGTTTCCTTCCGGGGGCGGGTGGCCTTTCCGACCCTTCGAAGGATCTCTGTCCCTCAAGACAACCTCATGATACAACACGAAGATTAAAGAAAAATGCAGCGAAGATTAAAAACACATTAATTTATGGTTCTTTTCTTTCGGCCAGATACCGCGCGAGACCGTCCTTCCAGTCGGGAAGTGCGCTAAAGCCGTGTCGCCCCAGCTTGCTGCAGTCAAAGCGCGAGTTGAGCGGCCTTTTTGCAAGACTCTTAAAGTCTGCGGTCCTTACGGGCATGACCTTCACATCGATTCCCGCTGCCCGAAAGATCTCCCGGGCGAAGCCGGCTCTCGAAACAAATCCGCCCGAAGCGGCAAGATTGTAGGTTCCGTACTCCGAGGACTCCGCGATATCACAGATCGTTCTTGCGGCGTCTGACGTATATGTGGGCGTTCCGAACTGATCGTCCACGACGCTCACTTCCTGCCTTCCGCGCGCAACCCTGAGCATTTTCTCGACAAAATTGTCACCGTACTTTCCGAAGGTCCAGGATACTCTGACCACGAAGTGTTCAGAGAGAGTTTCCCTCACCGCCTTCTCGCCTTCAAGCTTTGTGGCACCATAAACATTAAGAGGATTGAAATCCTCACAATCGGCATCGTAGGGGTTCTCTCCCTCGCCGCCGAACACGTAATCCGTACTTATATAGAGAAGCTTTGCTCCGTGTGCCGCGCAAAGACCGGCGAGCAGACGCGTGCTGTCGACATTGATCTGTGTGACCTTTTCACGGTTCTCCTCTTTTTCCGCTTCATCGACCGCCGTCCAGGACGCGCAGTGGATGACCGCATCGGGAAGTGCCGCCACGAAAGCGGTCTTGAGGCTCACTTCGTCCGCCAGATCAAAAGACCGGTACGAAAACCCGGGCCGGTCCGCAAGCTCCCGGGGAGCTTCCTGTTTCCTTCCGCACCCGAAGACCGTTTCTTTCCGGGACAAAAGCTCTGCAGCGACCTCCGCTCCGAGCTGTCCCGTAACTCCTGTAACCAAATATCTCATCTTTTTGTTCTGTCCCTTTTTTCCTGCACTTTTTCTGCCCGAACCTTCAATCTAAATTACCGATAAGACACCCCGTCTCTCTTTGTTTTCTGCGGACAAACTCGCCCGCTGCTCTCAGCGACTCTACTGTTCCCGCATCGATCCAGTTGTAACCTCTCCCGAGACGCTCGACTCGGAGCCTTCCTTCTTTAAGGTAGGTGTTCGTCAGATCAGTGATCTCGATCTCTCCGCGTTTCGAAGGCTTCAGCTTCTCTGCCCGCTTCGAGACACCCGCAGGATAGAAGTAGAGACCTGTGACTGCGTAGCTGCTCTTCGGGTTCTTCGGCTTCTCCTCGATGGATTCGGGATTACCTTTGCTGTCAAAGCCCACCACGCCGAAGCGCTCGGGGTCCTTTACTTTATATGCGAAAACAGTGGCTCCGGTTCCTGCCTCGCATTCCTTCACTGCTTTCTTAAGCTTCGCGGTCAGGCCCTTGCCATAGAAGATGTTGTCTCCGAGGATCATCGCACATGCATCTTTCCCGATGAAATCCTTGCCGAGCGTGAATGCCTGAGCAAGTCCCCCGGGGGAGGGCTGAACTTTGTACGACAGCTGTAGTCCGTGTTCGCTGCCGTCCCCGAAGAGCCCTTCGAATCTCGGAGTGTCCATAGGCGTTGAAATAATAAGGATCTGCGTGATCCCCGCGCTTTTTAAGACGCTGAGGGGGTAGTAGATCATGGGCTTGTCATAAACAGGGAGAAGCTGCTTGGAAGTCACTAGTGTAAGAGGGTGAAGACGGGTGCCCGTCCCTCCCGCAAGAATAATACCTTTCATGTATCCTCCTCGATTTTTTTCCAAAATATAATGCTTGATTAGAATTCTACTTCATGTATAATATGAAACCTAGGTTATTTATCCATCTTTGTGCCCGGACTTGCCGGGCCACACACATCACTATAAAAAGGAACCGTACTTTAATTATGAAAGACGATTTTGAAAACAACAGCATAATGCCTTCCGATAACGGAACGGAACCCGCCGTTCGCAGGGCAGAAGAGAACAAGATGGGTACGATGCCCATAAACAGGCTCCTCATCACCATGTCTCTGCCGATGATGGCGTCCATGCTTGTTCAGGCACTTTATAATATAGTAGACAGCATCTTTGTGTCAAGAATCCACGAGGATGCGCTTTCGGCCGTTTCTATGGCTTTCCCTATCCAGCTGCTGCTTGTGGCTCTCGGCATGGGTATCGGTGTCGGAGTCAATGCGATCCTTTCAAAGGCTCTCGGAAGCAAAGACAGGGACAGGGCAAATCTCTCGGCCAGGAACGGTATCTTCCTGTCGCTGATATGCTACCTGATCTTCCTGCTTGTAGGACTCTTCCTGATCAAACCCTTCTACCACTCGATGACCGAGATTGAATCGATCATTGACTACGGGGTTTCCTACCTCACGATCTGCGCGACCTGCTCGTTCGGCGTGTTTGCCCAGTTCATGTTTGAGAGGCTCCTTGTTTCAACCGGCAGGACCGTCCTTTCGATGATCACACAGGGCACGGGTGCCATCATAAACATTATCCTCGATCCCATCCTGATCTTCGGATATTTCGGACTCCCCGAAATGGGTGTCGCCGGCGCCGCTGTTGCAACCGTCATCGGTCAGTGCGTGGCTGCCTGCTTGGCGATCTACTTCAACCACCACAAAAACCCCGATATCGACATCTCGATGAAGGGCTTCCGTCCCGATCTGCGGATGATCCTTGATATCCTTCGTATCGGTATCCCTTCCATGATCATGCAGGCTATCGGTTCTATCATGAACTATGTCATGAACAAGGTGCTCATCGGATTCTCCTCGACGGCAGTTGCCGTGTTCGGTGCGTATTACAAGATGCAGAGCTTCATATTCATGCCGATCTTCGGACTCAACGGCGGTATCGTGCCGATCATTGCCTACAACTTCGGTGCCAAGCGTCGCGACAGGATGATGAAGGCCTGGCGTCTTGCGTGGGGCTACGCCACTGCCATCATGGGCGTCGGAACTGTCCTTTTCCTCTCGATCCCTCAGGTAATGCTCTCGTTCTTTGAGGCATCGGATACCATGACCGGGATGGGGATCACCGCCTTTAGGATCATAAGCGTTCACTTCCCGATAGCGGCCTTCTGTATAGTGACGGGTACGCTGTTCCAGGCTCTCGGAAAGAGCATGTACAGTATGGTCGTTT
>JAEEGG010026038.1_pt1 | contig 11202 bp, 8 predicted proteins | sample 9134161 | NCBI WGS metagenome assembly JAEEGG01 (sample SAMN16246543, study PRJNA631951) | gut metagenome | biome: gut microbiome; feature: rumen; material: CR-attached | host: Bos | place: Iran: Karaj | collected 2018-10
GCTTCAGACTAGATGAACATCCGAAGGTAACTATTTGAATTTATTTACATAAATTCATTCTCTCATAACGTAGTTCATTCACTTTTCAGTGAAATCACTTAGACTAAGCAATCGGGTAGGGAGAGTACTACTCACCCCTCCCACACCACCGTACATGCGGGACCGCATACGGCGGTTCAATACAGCTATGTCGGAATTACCCAATGTCGGCAATTCCTTCGAAATACGGCAGCTTCCAGAATTTATCCCATAGAGGGCGGCAGTTTCCTTTCTTCAACCGTATTTATGCTACTCTCATGGTATGTATACCACATTCCTTAGCAACGTCCTTCAGATATACTTTCACATTCCGTGCTATCCTCACTGAAGTCAGACCTTCGCTTATGCCTTATGTCTTATTTCTGTGCTTGGTACCTTGGTCGGGATGGAGTTTTCCCATGATTTGACACCTGTATCGTTCGGTCCTTCACGCCTGCTCTTCGCTACTATGACCTCTGCTGACTTCTCATCATTCGTTGTTACTGCTTATTCGCTGATGAGACCTCCTCGGGTAAGGGCATATTCTTTCATGTTAAACCGCCACCTTTACCTACGTGAATTCCGTATAGATATTGGACTTCGAGTTATTTGGCACTCTTGCCCTCCACGTCGGCCTGAAGTGATTTCTGTACGTCGGTTCAACACTTTGCTATCGCTTCTTTCAGCTATCACGTCGCCATGATCACCTTGCGAGTCGCTAATCCTTTCCTCTAGCGGACGGATTCGGGACTTTCACCCTAAAGATTATACTCATGCCGAGCACACTAAATAATATGGTATATAATATACCATATTGATTTAAAATAACAACAAAAATCTTCGAAAAAGCTATATTTTATAAGGGTTTCCGAGCTTTTTTACTATGAAAAATTAAGGTCAAAAAATTCGGTTTTGGAGGATGAATAGAATTGTTTAAAAATTAGTCGTATTTACGCATTACCAAGTGTGGTAACGATCCTGCGATTTTTGACAGGCTGTGAATAGTAACGGTATATTACCCACCATTATGTCAGAAGCCTCAATTAATGTTGTTATCTCAATCAACTCGAGCATACAATATTATTTCATCATCCATAATTTTATATTTTTTAAACGGATAATAATCTTTCATTATCTCATCCATAAATTTCGCATTAACGATATGAAAAGCTTTATCTTTAAATTTAAAAGACATTGGAGACACCACATCAACAATATATTTAGGCTTATTTTTGTTAATATCATAAACATATTTATCCCTGTAAAATAAAGGATATTTATCTAAAACCACAAACGAGATGTCACTTTGCGATGTAGCCGAAGTTCTTTGGGAATAAGGATATATTTCGTTTTGCCACCCCCAAACCACAATTTTATCATCATTATTTGAATTTATTCTTATGTCATTCGAAATTGTCAACCATATATTATTAGCAGTTGACGTATATAAAGCTCCAACAGTTTGTTTTATATCGATGGAATAAAAAGAAACAGAAAAAACTACTATAGAAATACACCAAAAAAGCACAAATGATCTAAAAATCACATGTTTAACCACGATTTTTTTTTCATTATTAACATAATTTAAACTAAAAATATATGCTAAAACTGCAAGGGAGATTGGCATAGTTATATTTAAATAATGATTGAATGGTTGCAATGGTCTGCTTACAGAAAAATATATCGAAAAATATAACATTATAAGTAGCCAATATGATTTTTTAAATTTTTTAAAAAACATTGTTACCAATAAAATAAAGCTAGCAAAAATCATTGGTAAAAACGATGGATAAAATTCCATAAATTGCGACATATATTTTATCAAGGCACACATATTCAACAAATAATCTTGAAATGAACTTGATATATGACTGAAAGCATTATAAAAATATAATCTAAAAAACCATTCTAGAATTCCTGCAAAATAAAAATAAATCGTTATCAAAGCCAAAGGAAAGACGCTTAATATTAAAGTTATCACATTGCTTCTACTAAATAAAATCTGTGTGAAGGATGAAGAATCTACTTTGGTGAAATTATCAAATAAATTTCTATTGTTTTTAATAAACATAATAAGAAATAAAACCATAGCAATAGGCACGAACTGCAACTTAATAAACGGCATAAGACCTAGCGTAATATAACAAAAATACTGATACACACATTTTTTTTGATTTGCGCAACAAAATATAAACAAAGACATAAATAAATAGAATGTTGTTTCACAATTAAACGATATTACATCCATTGTATAAAGAGAGTTATAACATAAAAAATATAATGCCAAGGCAAAAGCAATCCATTTATCACAGTAAAATCTAAATGATTTTTGAATCAATACAAATGATACAATTTCAATAATTAATGTTAGCAACCTCATTGAAAAGATTGATGGACCAAAAATTTTGAACCAAATCAAAAGTATAAATGAATTAACAAGTCCTGTCGTTGCTGTATCAGTATCAACATATAAATTAGAACCTTGCAATAAACTTAATCCAACATTAAAATGAAATCCTTCATCAGGATTAAGCATAATAAAAAATAGAGTAGCAAATTTTATAAATATAAAAAAAACACATGGGATAAAATATAAGAAAAAGGATGTAATTTTTATCTTAAAGTAACGTTCAAAACACCATAAAACAAATGGTAGTAACAGAAATACACCAAATACAACTTCTACAAAAAAAGCATATGAATTGTAGTTAGCTTTTAAAAAGTCAGCTAAGTTTATAACTAAATTGTCCATTGTAAACAACCTTACTAATAAAAAATAATCAATATCAACCTTCTTTCTATGTCAGATATTCAATTTTACAGACAACTAAATTTAGTCTATTTTATTGCTTAAAACTGAAGTATTTATGCCCAATGTAACTTGTTATAACGGGAAACGCTATACCCACGAAATGAGCAAACTCTTTATTAAACATAAAATCAATATTATTCTCCAACCAGTAATACAGATATACACTTATAAAGTAAGTCTGTATAACAGCCAGGATATTGACGATTGTAAATTTTATGCTGCTGGAAACCACACTTACATTTTTTGCATCGAATACAAAAAATTTTGTCAGCAAATAAGCGGTAACCATCCCGACCAGATATGCTAGCACAACAGAAGTTTCAAAACTCAGCCATATATTGAAAACAATTCTGGACAGAAAATTTACAAGAGCTGCAAATCCTCCGGCAGCCACAAACATGATAAATTCTTTTTTATTCATTATCTTCAACAAGCGAGGCAATCTTCCTTGCTATCTTGATTCCTTCGGAAATTCCGCGATCCTCGGGATAATAATATGACGTATCTGCAATATAGATTCTTTCATTTTTCATTTTTATGTCAGGTATTGTTTTCATATATTCCATTCCGCATATCGGCTGAGCATAACGGTATCTTGACACCTGAATATCAACAAAATCATCATCGGACAGTTCTTTATTTATTTCTTTGAAATATGTTCTGATCTTACTGCGGTATACATCATCCGAATCACTGAACCTGCTGTTGGTAACAGGCATATAATATGGAACGTACACAATATGTTCACCGTCAAGAGGATTTAAATTTGTATATTCAATTGTACCAGGTATATCCATGGACGGATCGTTAACATTAAGCCAGAAGTTTTCTGTCAGTGCCTTTTTAAGTTTGACAATTACGCAGACAACTCCTTCATTCACAGTTTCGGAAAACATGTTTCTTGCTCTTTCATCAATGCATTCAAACATATCGGATATATACGGCAAAGGAATTGTGGATACAACATTTCTGCAGTAAAACTCATTGCCGTCACTGCATGTTAATTTATACAGTCCGTTTTCATCCTTTACAACTGTATTTACAACTTTATCAGAAAAGACATTTCCGCCGTTTCTCTTTATGTAATCGGCAATACCGAATATCAGAGGTTTAGAGCCTCCCTCAAGATATCCCAGTTTTTCTTTGAACATGCTGTATCTGCTTCGTCCGATTCTTCTGATTCGACTCCAAATCCATGCAGCAGACAAACGGTCGCTGTATTCATAAAACTTCAGTTCAAAAAGATTTTTCCAAAGTTTATCCCATGCCTCCTGACCTACCCATTTTTTTATCCAACCGGTTGACTCGATTTTATCCAAATCATCGTAACGATTTCGTTTAACACTCAGGAATGCATGAAGACCATACCTTATTTTTGCCATTAAGCCCAGTCCCTTGAATTTGAGCAGAGCTATTGGATTTCCCCACGGCTGCAGTGTTTTGTTGAACCAGTAACCCATTGAAGTACTCTTCCACTTCAATCGTTCTTCCAAACCTAGTTCCTTCAGCATTTCGAAATAATCATAGTCTGACGTGCAGTGAAAATGATAAAACCTTTCAATTTCAGTTCCCGAAAAATCAAATGTCACGGCCATTCCTCCGATTTCCTTTTCCTTTTCTAGAACTGTCACCCTGTAACCTTTTTGTGTCAGGTAATAAGCGGTTGCCAACCCCATTATGCCAGCGCCTATCACCGCAACGGTTTTATCATAATCCCTGTTATCCACTGTAAATCCTTATCCTTTAAATTCCCGCTCAATCGCATACATCACACAGTTAATCAGATGAGTGTCCCGACTGAACAGTTTGTGTTAAATTAAAATTCCAGAACAATCTTACTGTATTTCGGATCGTTAAAAGTTTTATCTATAGCTTCAGCAAACGGCGTGGGTGTTACACCGAAAATATTCGGCCAGTCTATCACCTCAAATTCATCGTGTGCAACAAGTGCGGCAAGCTGCTGTGTCGTAAACGGCGGATTTTTGTCAAAAAATGCGTAAACGTACAGAAGAAAATAAAATAACGAATACGGAATCTTTAATATAATTGACTTTGATTTAATTGATTTTTTGATTGTTCTGATAATATCAATGTAATCAATTTTTTCCAGACCTGAAATATTATAGGTTCCTGTTATCTGACTGTGCATGCAGCTGATTACTATATTTGACATATCTCCCGCGTACAGCGGCTGTCTCATGTATCTGCCGCTGCCAGGTATCGGGAACACCGGAGTTTTCTGCATGAATCTCGACAGCCATCCGAGATGCTTGCGGTCAAACCATCCAAACATCAATGTTGGTCTCAATATAACACATTTCACCCCGCTGTCTGTCATGAGTTTTTCCTGCTCTTTCTTGGTATTTGTGTACCAGTCATCGGCAACGGATTCCACTACGGATGAACTGAAATGAACTGTATACGGAATATTGTATTTTTTGATAACCTTAATAATATTTTTGGTCGAATTGATGTTGTTTCTTATAAACGGTTCGAGTGATGATGCCCCGATTTGAGCCTGCAGCTGCACAACAATTTCAGCGCCTTCGAAGTATTTTTCCCAGTCACCCTTATCCGCCAGATCAACACAGACAACCGTTATGTCGGGATGCATGCTTTTTAATATTTCCACATTTTTTTTATGCTTATCAAGGACTACTAGGTTTTTATATCCCTGATTAATTAAATCAGTTACAGTATTCTGTCCCACAAGTCCGGCTCCGCCGGGAATAACTATCTTTGAATTATGATCCATTACGCATTCTCACTGTAATTACGATGACAAATCGCATTTTATACATAAGTCTTTTCTGTGTCACTATATTACCGTAAAAGATTACGCCGATAATAAAAAAACGAACCGCATATGCAACATGAAAACAATGAGTTTCATGTTTCTGCCTACATACTGCAAGACGTAGCTGCACAAAATCTAGATATTTATCAGATTAAAAATGAAGGACGGCGTATTTCTGATTATAAACATGATAAGTCTCCATTTACAAGGAGTATAAACTTCCTTTTTTCCTTTGTTTACCGCCTTCACTATGTCATTAGCAACAAGACCTACTGGTGCAAATTTGGAATTATCAAAATTCGCTGTCATAGGAGTTCGTGTCGGACCAGGCTTTACCAAAGTAACTCTGATTTTGCTTTTTGCCAAAGCAAGTGCATGCTGTACACCCTGTACATATGTCTCAACAAGGCTTTTACCTGCGCCGTATACATAATTTGAGGCTCTGCCCCTATCACCCGCAACCGAACCGATAACTCCGATATGCCCTTCAATATTATGGTCTTTCATAATCGCCACAACCGATTCAAGAAATACCACAACACTTGTACCGTTAACCATAAAACCTTTGGCAATTTCATTGCAGTCGTTCAGACAAACTCTGTTATCGCATAAAACGCCATGTGCTATCAGAACAGTTGATATTTCTCCATCCTCGCTTCTAATCTCGTCGCAAACCTGTTTAATTGAAGCTAAATCCGAGAACTCGGCTGTCTTTTCGACAATTTCAACAAGGTTGGCACTTCTTGCTCTTAAATCCCTGCCGATAACAGACAGTTTTTCCTTGTTTCTTGCTACCAGAATCACCTTTTCATATTTATTCTTTTTGTCATTTATCCAGATTTTTGCACATTCTGATGCCATACCTGACGTAGCACCGATTATTAGAAGAGTATTCATCACTATCCTTGTTTTAACTACATTTCAATAATTTTAAAAAATTCGGTTATATTTCATTTTTCTGCAGAACAACCAGAAAAAACGTTCTGCGTATTCATGCGTAATAAGAAGCAACACAGAAAAACATCGGTTAAAAGCCAAGAAGCCTTCTTGATAAATCAGAACTGACTGACGGATCCCTGTATTTGACGAATTCATTAATCACGTCTGTTCCATAACCCTTTTCAAAAAGTTCTTTCGGCTGTCTTGCATCCTTTGCAAGATAAAGACGCCCGTACGCTTCGTTCACAATGGAATCAAGTCTGGAAAACAGTTTCTTTGTCTTTTCACCCAGATTAGGAAAATCAAGTGCATAAGTAAAACCTTCCTTCGGGAAACTCAGCATTCCTGCTGCCTCTTTATCTCCGAACGTTTTAAGTACACCTAAAAACGAGCCCTGTCCCGATTCCGATATAACCCTCTGCATTTCCTTTATGGCATCGAAACCGTTTTCCATGGGAACGACGCACTGATATTGAAAGAATCCTTTTGGTCCGTAAATTCTGTTCCACTCGAGTATGTTATCCAACGGATAAAAAAACTTTTCATAATGAGCTTTAAATTTACTTTTTTTGACCGTCTGAGCAAAGTAGTACATCTTGTTGAATAAAAACAGCGACAGTTTATTTACAAGCGACATCGGCATCATAAAGGGAACCTTTATATTCCTTTCAATACACTTATATGCAGTATCTCCGGAGTTGTTTCCTCTCATAAAAATACCGCGTTCGCCGTTTCCGGTTATGCAGTCTATCCATGAGACCGTATGCTCATAACCTGCTTCGGAATCTTTGGCAATGCTGTAGAATTCGTCCAGATTTTCATACGGTATATTTTCTGCGTCAATCCACGGACCTGCAACAGGTTTCAATTTTAATTTTGCCGTGAGAATTACCCCTGTAAGACCGATGCCTCCAATTGTTGCCCTGTATAATTTCTTATTTTCACCAGCACTGCAGTTCAAAATTGAACCGTCAGATCTTGCAAGGGTAAAACTTTCCACATGATGTCCGAAAGTTCCAAACATATGATGATTTTTACAGTGAACATCATTGGCGATTGCTCCGCCCACTGTAATCAGCTGAGTTCCTGGTGTTACAGGAAGCATGAATCCGTTCGGTACCAGAAACCTCTGTAAATCCTTCAGCATTACTCCTGATTCACATTCCAGAGTCATTTTTTCCGGTTCAAAGGAAATCAGGTGATTTAAAAATTCGGTTTTCAGCAATACCCCGTTGGAATTGGTACATACATCACCGTAACTTCTCCCGTTACCCAAAGGCAATACCTTGTGTTCATAATCGTCCCGAGAATTGTTTTTAAGATGTTTAACAAAATACTCAGGCAGCGAATATGAATCAGTCAAATACTCAATTTTATGTTCAGATCTAACAAGATTTCCCCATGAACCAAATTTTGTCATTACAATACAGCTCCCAGACAAAACAGCAGTACAAAAACAAATCCCAAAAACAAACTTACTTTATCCTTTAACACAAACAGAACAGGATCATCATCTATTTCACCTCGTGCTGTTTTTATAAAAAGATAAATCATCCAGTAAAGTATAAAAATTAAAGAACTGTAAGCATACCAGATACTGGAAAATGAATTTCTGATTTCCTCACTGTTAAGATACATTGCAAAAACCAGAACAGACAACGTACCGAATGACACGTACATGGCTGATATTATAGGAATATCCGAAACAGTGTATGCCCTTCCAGCAATTGACTGAATCCCTTTTTTCTGCAGATTATACAACTCAATATATCTTTTAATCAGAGCAAGACTTAAAAACAGAAATACAGCAAAACTGAACAGCCACAATGAATAGTCCAGTTCAGATGCAACACAGCCAAGAAATATACGATAGGTGTACATACAGGCAAGAAGCACACAGTCAAGTGCCACTATATTTTTCAATCTGATTGAATAAAACAGATTAACTGCAAAATAAATTATTTCGAAGAGGAAGAATTTAACTGACAGAAACAAAGACAGTGCCGAACTTAATAATATGCATAAAACGGCAATCATAATACCAGACGGTATTGACAGATTTCCGGATGCCAACGGTCTGTTTTTCTTTTTCTCATGTGCACGATCGTTCCATAAATCAAGCAGATCGTTGATAATATAAACCGACGAAGTAAGAAAACAGAATGAAATAAATGCAACAATCAGTTCTCCGTATTTACCAACAGGCAAGATGGCATGAACAGCAAATGCAGAACAGAATATCAAACCATTCTTTGTCCACTGATGAATACGGATTTGTTTGAGAACCAATCTGACCAGGCAATTCTTTCCTTTGCAGGAGTTTTTCCCGGCAGATTCGCCTACAACCTCATAATTCTGGTTTTTCAATGAACTTGTAAACTTTTCGGATTTTTTTCTGCCGGCAAATATATAAGCCCTGCCGCATTCGTTCCATACAGCAATATCATCACTGGAATTTCCGACATAATCGTATTTTTTATCGCCGAACACTTTATTCAGGAACGCGGCTTTGTTATATGATGATAAATTTATGCAATCGGAACATTGGTCCTCAATACCCGTTTGTCCTCTGGTGGCATAATATCCGTCAAACAGTTCACCCGAAAAATAATCATGAATTTTTTTTACAATTGATTCGTATGAAGCACTGACAAGATAAACCTTCGAACCATGCTTTCTCCGGTTCTTTATCAGTTCAATTACTTCTTGGTTATACGGTAAAAGTTCAGGATCAAAATCAAATTTATCCGCCAGTTTTTGCTTTAAGTAAGCTTTCCCTTTAAGCAACCATAAAAATACAAACAAAATTACGAAAGGATTTTTCTTAATCTGATAAAGAAAGCTTTCCCAAAGCATATCTGTGTTTATAAGCGTTCCATCCAAATCAACACAAAAATTTTTCTGCACCAATTTCTACCTTTCTTATATTTACAATAAGGTGGCCACATTTCATTAGCCACTAATTTTTTGACATGACTATATAAAAACTAATTTTTAAATAATAGCGTTAAATTGTTTGTATTTGAATAAAATTCGTATAAATTTTGAATAATTTTATACTCTTCTATGGTTATAAGATATCCCCCTGCAGCCCAATGATACGGTTGCCAAGAAACAACATAAATTACAGAAAGAATAAAACAAATCATAAACAAAGTTTTTGATTTATTTTTAAATTCAATATTTCGTTCAGTAAAAAAACATAGAAACAAAATCATTAAATAAAAAGTAAAAATAAACCATCGTCCAAAATCAAATGCAACTAATGATAAAGACAATGGAAAATGTAACACAGAAAACAAAACTAAATATAGCCAAAACCTTCGTCTATTTAATATCGGCTTAATTTCATTTGGTATACAAAGTTTTACTAAATTTAATTTAAGGATAACAACTAATGGAATTATCATTAAAAAGTAAATCAAAGCTAACTCATATAACTTTGATTTACCATAAATATATGAATACCAGTCTAGATAAGTTTGTTTATCCATCATTAAAAAAGCCAAAGGATCTACATTTTCTAATTTAAAATTTGGATATATTAATCCCCAATCTTTAATTATTCCTGCAACGATATTTTCATTTCCAAGATAAGGGAAAGTCAAAAGAGCAAACAATAGAGCAGAAATAAAAAGAAGAAATAATGACAGTTTAAAAGCGACTTTTGCACCACAGCATTTTGTCACTGTAATAAATGTATACAAACAAATAAAAGGCACAAAAACTATAAAAACTTCATAACATAACAATATACATATATACATATATACATAAATTATAGAGAATATTATTAATTTCTTCTTTTGACTTTCTATTCGAGAGTTTGGCTTTGCCCAATAAAAATTAATAAACGATAAAACCACAACACATGCAGCTAAAATAATCAAATCTTTCTTGTATAACAGTGTATAGTGCATGCTAAACATGAATAAAGCAGGAGAAAAAATAATCGCAATGAATAGCCAAAATGGCAATCTAAGAGTCTTTAAATGATTATATATACAAGTACAACAAATCATTAAGCAAATGTAAATAACAATAGTTGCAGAATACTTAACGGGAACATATGGTTCTAAAGAATAAAAGAAAGTTCCTAGCAAGCCTCTTCTAACAATTTCACCATCACTCCACTTAATCATTATTTCTTTCCATGCATAACAATTAGGGAAACAGTTGTAGTAATATAAACTTGCGTACATAAAAAAGACAGCGGTTATGATAAAAAGAAAAACATATTTAATAAAATCGATTTTTTTTAAAAAATGCACCATTTTGAATTTCCTGTTTCTAATATACAAATTGTTGCTAAATATTAATTAAGGCCTTTCGCTGTTTAGTGTGAAGATTTTCTATATCTTGTGTTTTACCCCATTTTTCTTCACTCTATAAAACAGTGATCTGTTTGGTTATTTTTTAACCTCTGAATAAGTCTTTATAACAGCGTCATAATCCAGATCTCCACATACCAAATAGATCATGGTTTTAAAATATTCCTTATTTCGAAATCCTCTTGCTCTACGCTTAATGTTTTGAATAATGCTGTTTATTCCTTCAAGGGTTGCGTTCGTATATTTGTTATCGAAGTAATTCAGAATTTCGTCCCAATGATTTTTTAGTGTACCGCAAAACTTCT
>JAEEGG010026040.1_pt1 | contig 11202 bp, 10 predicted proteins | sample 9134161 | NCBI WGS metagenome assembly JAEEGG01 (sample SAMN16246543, study PRJNA631951) | gut metagenome | biome: gut microbiome; feature: rumen; material: CR-attached | host: Bos | place: Iran: Karaj | collected 2018-10
ATCCCGAGGCGCTCAAAGAGGCTGCCCAGATGGAGGGATTCCACGTGGGCACCATCGTCCAGAGTCCTATCGACGGACTGGTGCGCTATCACTCAATTTAAGCTGATTATTCCGCGTAGCGGCGGAGACCCTGGCGCAGGAAATCGATGTAGGCGTCAACATCCTCATCATACGAGCGGCTACCCATTAGTGGGTGGCCCTCATTGTTTAGGATGACGTAGAAGGGCTGTGCGTTGGCACCGAACTTGTGGCTCTGCAGATAGCTCCACTTGGCGCCGACGGTGCGCAGGGTGCGCCTCTGCCCTTGGGTGTCGGTGACCTCGATGGGTTCTGCCAGCGGTGTCTTGTCGTCGACGTACAACGAGATGAGTACGTATTTCTTTTCCAGCAGGTCGGCCACCTGCGGGTCAGTCCATACGGCAGCCTCCATCTTGCGGCAGTTCACGCAGCCGAAGCCTGTAAAGTCGATGAGTACGGGTTTACCCTCGGCCTTGGCAGCCGCCATACCTTGCTCGTAGTCGGTGAAGCGGGCCTCGACAGTCTTGCTATTCAGGTTGAAGTCCTGCGTGCTGATGGGTGGTGCGAAGGCGCTGACGGCCTTACAGGGGGCACCCCATAGTCCGGGCACCATATAGATGGCAAAGGCCAGCGAGATGAGTCCGCCCATGATGCATGCCACGGGCATGGGACGCTGCTCTTCGCCCTCGACGACGTCGCTTTGGAAACGGAACACGCCCATCAGGTACAATCCCAGCAAGGTAAATATGGCTATCCACAATGCAAGGAATACCTCACGGTCCAGCAAATGCCAGCCGTAGGCCAGGTCGGCCACCGAGAAGAACTTCAGGGCGAAGGCCAGTTCGATGAATCCCAGCACCACCTTGATGATGTTCATCCATCCGCCCGATTTGGGAGCCTGCTTCAGCCACGAGGGGAAGAGTGCAAAGAGCGTGAAGGGCAGTGCCAGTGCGATGGCGAATCCCAGCATGCCCATGGCCGGTGCCAGCCAATTGCCGCTGGTGGTCGTCTCCACAAGCAGCAGTCCGATGATGGGCGCCGTACACGAGAACGACACCAGCACCAGTGTGAAGGCCATCAGGAAGATGGACAGTTGGGAGTTGAGAGATGAGAGTTTAGAGTTGGCTTTCGCCTTTGATGACAGCTCATCGCTTTTCTGGTCTACCTTCGTGGCCCACGAGTCGGGCAGCTTGATTTCGAACCATCCGAAGAACGACAGGGCAAACACCACCAGCAACACAAACAGGAAGATGTTGAAGAAGGCGTTCGTCGACATGGCGTTCAGCGTGTCCGATCCGAAGATGGCGGTGACGAGCAGGCCCAACGCCAGATAGATGACAATGATGCTGGCGCCATAGGTAAGAGCGTCGCGAATGCCTTTGGCCTTATCGGTCTTGGCACGTTTCAGAAAAAACGACACCGTCATGGGAATGATGGGCCAGATGCAGGGCATCAGCACAGCCAGCAGTCCACCCACGAAACCCATCAGCAGAATGTACAGCAGCGAATGGTCGGCAATGTTGTCCGTACCCGTATTCATGGCTCGCAACTCGCTCACCACGGGCTGCCACAGCGAGGAGTCGTTTTCGAGGTTTGAGATTTGAGGATCATGAGAACCGTCCCCGTGATCCGCCGAAACTGGATCATGAGAACCGTCCCCGTGATCCGCCTGATCCGCCTCTGTACCCCCCTCCCTTTGGGAGGGGATGGGGGTGGGCTCCGTCTTTACCGGCGCCTTGCCGCTGGCCTTCAGCTCGATAGTCGACGGAGGCATGCACATCTGGTCGTTACAGGCACCGTATTCCACGTAGCACTCAATGTCGTACTGCGGCTTGGTAAACTGTATCTTCTGCACGAAGGTCACCGCATTTTCAAAATAGCGGACCTCCATGTCGAACATCTTGTCGAACACCTTCTGCTCCTTGCCGCGGGCTTTCAGCGCCCCCACCGTCTTTGCTCCTTCCATCTTGTCGGCGTGGAAGGTGGCAGAAATGGGACCGTCGTTGCCGAGCCCCGTCGAATACACATGCCAGCCGGCATCGATGGTAGCCGAGAACAACAGTTCAGCCTCTGTGTCGCTGATGGTCTTCAGTTCAGAACGGAAGTGGACGGGGTCTTGCATCTGTGCCGCAGCGGTAATCACAGCCAGCAACAGCAGGAGTATTGTAAGCGGTTTTTTCATCTTTTTTGTTAAGTTTTGCGTGCAAAGATACGAATTATTACAAAAAATGAGTACCTTTGCAGCATTAAAATAACTAAAATAACGATGAAACATCTACTTTTACTCTTAGCAATGGCGGCGACCATCATGGGTTGCCAGCAGAAACAGACTGGCGAACAGGACTTCGTGCGTGTCGAAAACGGACATTTCGTGCGCGCAGGTAAACCATATTATTATGTCGGTACCAACTTTTGGTATGGTGCCATCTTGGCATCTGAAGGACAGGGCGGCGACCGTGCCCGTCTGGCCCGCGAGCTCGACGAGATGAAGCGCATGGGCATCGACAACCTGCGCATCCTGGTGGGCAGCGATGGCGAGCGTGGCGTCAAGACCAAGGTCGAGCCCACCCTGCAGGAGAAGCCCGGCGTCTATAACGACACCATTCTGGCCGGACTCGACTATCTGCTCATGGAGATGGGCAAACGCGACATGGTGGCCGTGCTCTACCTGAACAACTCGTGGGAGTGGAGTGGGGGCTACGGCTTCTATCTCGAGCATGCCGGAGCCGGTAAGCAGCCGCGACCCGATGAGGCTGGCTATCCTGCCTTCATGGAGGCGATGTCGAAATATGCCACCAACGAAAAGGCCCATCAGCTGTTCTACGACTACGTACGCTTCATCATCAGCCGTACGAACCGCTATACGGGCAAGGCCTATAAGGACGACCCCGCCATCATGTCGTGGCAGATTGGCAACGAGCCGCGTGCCTTCTCCACCGAGGCACTGCCCGCCTTCGAGAAGTGGCTCAGCGAGGCATCGGGCATCATCCGCGAAATGGACCCCAACCACCTCATTTCCATTGGCAGCGAGGGCGCATGGGGCTGCGAAAACGACTTCGGATGCTGGGAACGTATTTGCGCCGACCAGAACGTCGACTACTGCAATGTCCACCTGTGGCCCTACAACTGGGGCTGGGCCAAGCCCGATTCGCTCATCGAGCATCTGCCGCGGGCCTGCCAGAACACGAAGGAGTACATCGACCAGCATTTGGCCATCTGCAAGCGCCTGGGCAAGCCCCTTGTCATGGAGGAATTCGGCTACCCCCGCGACGGCTTTTCGTTTGCGACAAGCAGTCCTACCACGGGTCGCGACGGCTACTACCGCTACGTCTTCTCACTCGTGGCCGACAATGCCGAGCAGGGCGGACTCTTTGCCGGCTGTAATTTCTGGGGATGGGGCGGCTTTGCCCGTCCGCAGCACGAACAGTGGCAGGTGGGCGACGACTACACCAACGACCCCGCCCAGGAGGCTCAGGGTCTGAACTCGGTCTTCGCCACCGATACCACCACACTTGCTGTCATCCGCGAACAGGTGCAGCGCATGAGCAAGGTGAAATAAAAAACAATAGTACTTTAGGAAATGAAAGCCGAGGGAGCCATACCGGTTTCCTGCTTGAAGATTTTCTGGAAATAGGCTCGGCTGAATCCGCAGTGGTCGGCCACAGCTTCATTGGTCCAGTCGGGGTGTTCGAGCAGCACGCGCTTGGCCTCCTCAATGCGTAGGGTAGTCATCCAACGGGTAAAGGAGGTATGGCCCGAGGCTTTGACCCATGCCGTCAGCTGGTAGCGGGGAACGCTCATCGCGTCGGCAGCCATCGGACTGGTGATGCCGGCCTTCAGGTGGCCACCCGATGCCAGCCAGCGTTTTACCGCCTGACTGACGTGCTGCATCAATTCGGGCGAAAGCCCGTCACCTTCAGCCATATTACCTCTTACATCTGACATCTCTTCCTCGGCATTATCCTCTGCTTCACGCACCCGCTTTATGTCGTTGCTGGTAAAGTAGCGCACGAAGCAGAACCACATCATGAAGATACCCCAGAAGAAGGTCAGCGAGAAGATGACGATGATGACGTTAGGGCCGAATATCAGCAAGGGCACGAATACCGCCAGGAGTCCGTTCACGCTGATGGCGTGCTTCATCCATCGGATCAGTCCCTGGTGCTCGCGGTCGAAGTAGTCGTCAATGACAGCCTTCATACGTTCCAGTTCACGAAACTGCAGGAAGCAGTAGTAGGTCTGCATGACGGCATAGACCAGGCTCATGGCAGCCTCCGTCCAAAGCACACGGTGTGAGAGCCGTTCCAGCGGGTTCCCGTCCGTAGCCACCGCTATGGCCAGGGCGACGATTACCACCAGCGTCACCGCCGTCCATGCCCACCGCTCGAAGCGCGACAACCGCCCCTGCCGTTGCAGGTTCAGTATCGTCAGGTTCATCAGCGACGAGGCTGGTACGAAGAATGCCAGGTTGGCCAGCACCGCCTGGGTGACGCCCATTGCGCGCAATCCCATCACGTATTGCACGACAAACTGTGCCCCGATCAGTCCCAATGCACCCACCATGAGCCAGCGCGACTGGTTGATCACCTTGTCGCGCTTCACCCGCTCGGGCATCATCAGCACCAGCGCCGAACACATCATCACCATCATGACAATGGCTGCAAACTGCATCTCTCTCATTTCGGTGGCAAAATTACGAAAAATCGAAAAAATGACCAAGAAAATGACCAAAAAGTGTGTCGATTCGACGAATTGACACACCTAATTCTGCGTTTCGACACAACATTTCGCGTTTCGACACACCTCGTTTCAGTTCATTTTCCTATTTTTGCACACGATAACCAGAGGTTATGATCGACAACCATAAACCTCGACCATTAAACGCGTAAGTCCTTAGACTATGAACATTACCGAATTTTTCTACGATGCCCCGGTGCTCGCCACCATCATCACCCTGGCCTACGCGGCCATTTGGGGAGTGTTCTTCTATATCATGTTTCGAATGTACAAGAAATAATCAATTTAAAACGCAATAAACGATAATGACAACAAAAACATAAATAAATATGAAAACTAAATATATATCTCCTTTCCATCGGGCAGCGATAATGCTGCTCAAATTACATAAAAAGAACCATCCCCTTTGTGTATGAAAAAGCAGTATTTTCGCCCGGTGATGCGGGTAGTAGAGATTCAGAACAGCTGTCGGATTCTGGCAGGCAGCGTGACAAGCGTCAACAACAGCGACGGTTTCATCTATAACGGTGGCGGCTCCGGCTACGGCCGTGCCCCACTATTCGATAGCGACGAATGGGAATAAAGCCAAGAGAAAACGAAGCAATCGTTACGATATGACAAATTTATCAAAAACAAACAGACTTAACCGCGTCCTCGCCGCAGTGCTGCTACTGGCAGCACTCGCGACAGGACAAACAGCCTGGGCCATGCAGATTTTTGTCAAGACAATGACCGGCAAGACCATCACCTTTGAAGTGGAACCGACGGATTCCTTCGAAGCCATCAAAGCAAAGATACAAGAGAAAGAAGGTATTCCCCCCAATCAGCAGGCTCTTTTCTGGAACGGAAAGTTTTTGACGGAGGGTAAGACGTTGAGCGACTATAATATCGGGAAAGAATCGACGCTTTACCTTGCTCCGCGAACCATTGGCAGCATCGCCACCAATGCGACGCTCGGTGCTTACGAAATCAAAAGCACAGCAAACCTCAACGACCTCGCGGTGTTTGTGAACGGAACGGGCACCTACAGCACGGGTGGGGATGCTGAAACCACCGCCCACAGCTGCGTCGGTCTTGGCTTTAAGATGTCTGCCGATATTGCGTATACTGGCGACAGTGACAACTACACCGCCATCGGCAAAGAACATAAGCCATTCCTGGGCCATTTCGACGGGCAGGGTCATATCATCAAAGGCATCCGCATCAATACGGAGGATAACTATCAGGGCCTGTTTGGCGAAATCGGATCTGGCGCTGAGGTGAAGAACGTCATCCTTACCGATGCCCAAATCATCGGTGCAGTATGCACGGGTGGCATTGCGGGCAGAAACAACGGTGGCACCATCAGCGGATGCTTCGTGGAGATCGATGTCACTATCGGCACTTTTTCCATGGTGGCGTCATGTCATGGCGGCATCGTGGGTAACATCATCAACGGAGGACTGGTCGTCGGTTGCGCCAGCAAGGCCACCGTAAATGGTAATACCGGCACCAACGGAAACCAGAGCTTTGGCGGTGTGGCGGGCATGAACAATGGCGGCACCATCCGCGACTGCCTCTACCTGGGCAGCACCGTCGGAGGTGGCTTAAGCATCGGTGCCATTGTGGGCAGCAACAACAGCAGCAGCACCGTCCGGAACAGCTACTATACCGCCAGCGGCTTCGTGGGTAAGACTGGCAGCGGCGCTGAATTTACCTTCAACAGCAACAACGGCAACGATCCTGCCATCGGCAGTAACAATGGCACCACCGAAAACGTACGCCTGGCACCGCAGGACAATCAGGACAATACGGCATTCCTTGCGCTGATGGCTGCCCATAATACTGCCCTTACCACGGTGTACCGCACACCGGCGCTGACCACCGCCACCGACGTCACCCTCACCGGGCGCACGCTCTATAAGGACGACAAGTGGAACACCATCTGCCTGCCGTTCTCGCTGACTGCGGCACAGGTGACGGCACAGCTGGCACCCGCAGCCCTGAAGACGCTGAGCAGCACCGAACTCAATGGCACTACGCTGACGCTGAACTTCACCGACGCTACGGAGATAGAGGCTGGCCGTCCGTACATCATCAAGTGGGATAATGCCGCCGATAACCTCGAGGATCCGACATTCACCGGCGTCACCATCAGCAACACGACGACCAATGTCGAGACCACCTATGCCGACTTCATCGGCATCTACGCACCCATCAGCTTCGCCGCTGTTGATAACACCAAGTTGCTCGTAGGCTCTGGCAACACGCTGTACTATCCGCAGGACGGTGCCGGCCTCCGCGCCTGCCGCGCCTACTTCCAGCTGAAAGGTGGCCTCACCGCCGGCAACCCGCCCAGCAACTCGGCACCGCGTCTGAACTTCGTCCTGAACTTCGGCGACGGTGATGTAACAGGAGTTAGAGAAGTTAAAGAAGTTAGAGAAGTTCTCACACCTGAAGGTATGAGTGTGGCACGCAATAAAGACGATAGTTGGTATACGCTCGATGGCCGCAAACTGGAGTGCAAACCCACCGCGAAAGGCCTCTACATCCACGGAGGTTGTAAGGTCGTGATTAAATAATTCCTTAATTCCTTAGAAATAACTATGAAACGAACTGTAACCAACAACATCCACCGCATCATGGCAGCGGTGATGACCATGGCAACGATGTGCTGCCTGGCAGCATGCAGCGACAACGACGATGCCGACGCCCCCGTCACTGCGACGGAATTGAAACTCGTTGTCAATGGCGAGCACTACGACATTGCGCTGCCCGCCACCAATGCCGTGGATCTCGTGACGCTCTGTCGCGAGTTCGACGCCGAATTCCAGGTCGAGAATGCCGCCGACTTCCAGACCGTCACCATCGGCGGTCAGCCACTGCAGGACGGCCACTGTGCCCTCCCCATCAAAGACATTTCCAGGAATGCTAAAATCGAGATTTCCTACACCGCGGGCGACCAGCAAGGCACCGTGACCCTGAACACGCTGCATAGCGGCATTCCCGAGATCAACGCCAGCGGGCGGGCCCTCATACCCGGACATTTCTACCTGTCGTTCATCTATCTGCGCCTCATCATGAAGTACGACAACACCGGCGACGTCGTCTACTACCGCTTCGAGCCCACACACCTCTTGGGCACCTTCAGCGAGCTGGGCTACTGGGACTTCAAGAAACACGTGTTCGACGGCAAGACCTACTACAGCTACCACGCCCCCGATCCCAAGTTCGCCGACCTGGCCTGCACGGGCTACGACCCCGGCATGCGTGTGCTCATGGACGACCACTACGCCCCTGTGGACACCATCCATGCACTGGCCAGCCGCGACGGCTTCCTACCCGACGGAGCACCCCTCGACGGCCACGACTTCCACTTCTTCTCGCCCACCCATTACATTGCCTCGGCATCCTATGTCGAGCGCGAAATCGACGGACAGCCGCGATCTGTGGGGTACCTGCAAGAGGTGAAGGACGGCAAGGTCGTGTTCGACTGGTGGAGCACCGACCATACCGAGATGGCCGACTGGTGCAGTCCCGTGTTCGACACCAGCTATGACTACGTACATTTCAACTGCGTACAGGTGCTGCCCGACAGCAACTGGCTCTGCTCCTTCCGCATGCTCAATTCGCTGCTGAAGATCGACCGCAAGAACGGTACCGGCGACATCATCTGGCGCATTGCCGGCGACCAGCTCGACGAGCCCTTGAGCTTCTACGGCCAACACTATGCCACGCTGCATGACGACGGCACGCTGACGCTCTTCGATAATGGCAACGGCCACACCCCGCAGCACACCCGCCTGCTCCGCCTGCAAATCAATCCCGAAACTGGCGAAATCCTCGGCGGCGGCGACATGCTCAATCCGCACGGCGACTATTTCACCCACGCCTGTGGTGCCCTACAGCTCTTTGGCGACCGCTTCACCGTAGGGTGGGGCTGGGGTGTCGAATTCGGCAACAACGACCGTCTCGTCACCGAGCATAATGCCAACGGCCAGGAAATCTTCTCGCTGCGCTATCCCCGCCTGCGCTACCGCCGGAACTCCATCCATTCCACCTACCGCTGTGTGAAGTGTCAATAGCCCCCGCACAGATGATGTCGGGGGGACAGCCCCCTAGTATCCCAATATGACAACAAAAACATCAAATAAATATGAAAACTAAATTTACATCTCCTTTCCCTCGGACAGCGATCATGTTGCTCGTGATGCTGCTCGCGACCACGACGGCGTGGGCAGAAAAATGTCAGGAATGCGGATCCTCTGCGTATACGATAACTAACACTGCTACTTGTACTCAAGGCGGTAACTATCAGTATGAATGCGATAATTGTCACTGTGTATGGCTTGGAGAAGTAACTCCCGCCCTGGGTCACTCGGTTGAGAATAACGTCTGCACCAGATGCGGAAAATACGGCTACTGCGGCGATTACTACCACGAATCAGAGGTTACCTGGGAGGTGACAGGCGACGCTCCTGCTTACACGCTGACCATCAGCGGCACGGGGGCTATGAAGAATTACGGCAGTAGCAACCAGCCGTGGGCGGCCTTTAAGGATGTTATCACTACCGCCAACATCGGCGATGGCGTGACGCGCATTGGTGGTAATGCTTTCTATCAATTCACTGCGCTGACCAGCGTCACCATCGCCAGCAGCGTGACAACCATTGGCAACGCAGTCTTCTTCGGATGTACCAACCTGACCACCGTCAGCGGCGCCAGCGGCGTGACATACGTTGATTCTTCCGCCTTCGATGAAACCGCATGGGAAAACAACCTGCCCGACGGACTGACCAGCGTGGGCCATGTGGCCTATCGGTTCGTTGGCGATGGCACCAGTGTCAACCTTGATGCCGCCACCACGCAGATATATGAATACTGCTTCCGAGACAGCAAAATCACCAGCATTGTCATCCCCGCCAGCGTTGAGCGCATCGGAGACTATGCTTTTGCCAACTCTGCCCTGCAAAAGATGTATGTGCTGCGTAGTGGGTCAAATTCCACAGAGATCACGCAATTAGGCAATGATGCGTTTTCGGAGTGGCGCGACGACCTTGTCATCGTCGTGCCGACTGCCGCGTATAGTACTTATTCAGGTCACTGGTATTCATACAACTTAAAACTGCAGCGCGGCTACAACATCACCTGCAACGAGGGCATCACCGCCACGAGCTATGCGCCGATTGTGGCACAGGGCGAGACGGTGACGCTGAGCGGCACGGGTACTATCCCCGACGGCTACGCCTTTGCAGGCTATAGCGTGAAGGATGCCGACGATGATGATGTCATCGTCACCGAGACCAGCGGCGTCTATTCCTTCACCATGCCCGCCAGCGACGTCACCGTCGCGGCGACGTGGAAGGGGCTGATTGTTCTGAACGAAACGGACGGTTGGACGACATTGAACCAGTATGGCGGTGAGACCGTTAACATCTCGTTCAAACGTACTTTCGCTAGTGGAAAGGCTTCAACCGTCTGTCTGCCGTTCGATATGACGGCACCAGCGGCCAGCGTAGGAACATTCGCCACCTTTACGGGCGTTAATTCGGAAATGACGGAAGTCACCATGACGGCTGTAGCAGAGGGTACTACGCTGACAGCCGGTACACCTTACCTGTTTACGCCAGCCACAGATGCTGAGATAACCTTCGCGAATACCGACTATGTCGTACCCGCAGGAGGCTTCACGGCAGCCGGCATGGTAGACCAAGACAGTTGGCACTTCAAGGGAACCTACGAGAATCTGACGTGGGATGACGGTCAGACGGTACTCTACGGCTTGGCAGGCAACGCATTCACACCGACAGGCGGCGGCACGTATGAGATTGGCTCTTTCCAACGCTTCAACTCCGGTACGACGGCAGCCTTCCGCGCCTATATGTACTATGGCGATACGGCACCCGCGCATCATGCTGCCCCCATATTGCCTGAAAGCATGAAGGTAGTGCTTGTCGGAGCCAGTGGAAACACGACGGAAATCGGTACACTTCAAACGTCAAACATCAAACTTCAAAGTGATGACTGGTTCACGCTCGACGGACGTAAGCTCGACGGTAAACCTATGCAGAAGGGACTGTATATCCATAACGGGCGTAAAACTGTGGTAAAATAGAATTAATGGCAAATTCATGGTCAATTAATGATCATTATATGTTAAAAGAAAAGAACATGAAAAAGCAATATATAAAGCCTCAAATGGAGACCGTACAGTTAGAGATGCACCTCATTCTGGCAGGTAGCGGACAGGGCAACATGAACGCCCCTCGTTTCGACTGGGACTACGACGAGGAAGAATAGCCACAACCCGTGTGCAGGGATGGCCAGCCAGCGTTCGACGGCTTGTCCCACCTGCCGTTGCTATGCCTTGTGGTTGTAGTATCTGATCAACAATGCCACACCGCAGAATGACAGCAGGAATTCCAGGGCGACGATAAAGATATAGCTCATAACAGTAATGGTTTAAGT
>JAEEGG010026046.1_pt1 | contig 11199 bp, 10 predicted proteins | sample 9134161 | NCBI WGS metagenome assembly JAEEGG01 (sample SAMN16246543, study PRJNA631951) | gut metagenome | biome: gut microbiome; feature: rumen; material: CR-attached | host: Bos | place: Iran: Karaj | collected 2018-10
ATCCCGATGGAGGAGAAAGCCCGAAGAGTGAACCTGAAAGTGGCACCGGCAGCAGGAGGAATCCTGGGCACCGGCATCCTTGCAGCCCTGGTGACGAACCTCGCATCGGCTCGGAACAACACAATTCCCTCCTATATCGGCCATGGAAGGGTCATCAACAATCCGTCCAATCCAGGCGGTACACAGCCAGGCGGATCTGCTACATCCAGCACAGAGAATCCGGGCGAGGGACCGACAGATATTCCGCCAGAGGGCCCCGTCTCCTCGGGAGAGCCCGTCAAAGACCTTCTGGACCAATCCGCTCATTATTTCCCGGTCCAGGTTGGCCTTTCCGCCAGGCTTCCCCTTTCCGAAAGACTCTATTTGTCGACCGGACTGCAGTATACCCTCTACAACTCGAAGTTCATGATGAGCCAGACCGGGGAAAAACGGCAGCAAGTCCATTATCTTGGAATTCCGGTCCGGCTGGATTGGGTCTTTGCCTCCGGTTCCTTGTTTGACGTCTATGTGGGCGGCGGCGTACTGGGTGATTTCTGCCTGAATGCGACGCTCGCGGGGATCAGCCGGGAAAAGGACAGGCCCAGCCTCTCCCTGGTCGGGGCGGGAGGAATCCAGATGAACGTGACAAAACGCTTCGGAATCTATCTGGAGCCGGAACTGAGCTGGAGAATTCCGGTGAACGACCCGGCCATAACAACCTATACGCCTGTTACCTACCGGAGTGAGCATCCTGTGATGTTTTCCGTCGCCGCAGGCATCAGAATCAATCTGTGAAATTAAAACACAACCGTTTATGAAAAGAATTATCCTGGCCATAGCCTTGTCTGCCATGGCGTGCGTATCCTGCGAGAAAACGGCCGGACAGAAACCGAATCCGGAAGAATCGACAGAGGTGAATCCGGAGGAAAACCCGCTCAACAAGATTGAACTGGACACCCGGTCAGAAGCGTTTGTCCAACGGGGAAAGTCCTTCGCCTTCGAATTCGTCCGGCGGGTGAATGAGGGGCGGAAAAAGAGTTTCGTCATCTCACCGCTCAGCATGCAGTTCCTCCTAGGGATGATCCTCGACGGCGCGCGGGGAGAGACCGCCGATGAGATCTGCCGGGTGCTCGGGTATGAAGCGGGCGATGTCCAGGCCGCCGATGCTTTCGCGTTGTCAATGCTGGAACAACTCCCTGCCGTGGACAAGGAGACGACCTTGTCCATCGCCGACGCCGTCTTCGTGAACAACCGTTGTTCCATCCTGGACAGTTACCGCACAAGTGTTGTCCAAAACTATGATGCCACGGTGTCCGACTTGGATTTCTCCGACGTCGGAGAGGCCACGAACCGGATAAACCAATGGTGTTCCGACCACACGAACGGAATGATAACCCATGTGCTGGACCAAGTGGACGCCACCGTGCTGGCCTACCTGATGAACGCCGTCTATTTCAAAAGCCGGTGGAAGGAACCGTTCCCCGCAGACGCCACCTCGCAGGAAAAGTTCCTCGATGAGGAAGGAAAAGAATCGACCGTGCCGATGATGAAGAACGCCGGCTCGTTCCTCTACCAGGAAAACGAACACTTCAGCGCCGTCCGGCTTCCCTATGGGAACGGGGCTTTCCAGATGACGGTCATCCTCCCTCAAAAAGGCAGGACGGTCCAGGACGTCGTATCGGTTCTGGACGCCCACGGATGGAGCGAAATCACCGACCTCAGGTTCATGCGGGAAGTCGATGTCTGGCTGCCCCGATTCGAGACCAAGTTCCATATTGACCTGAATCAGCTGCTCATCGAAATGGGGATGCCCACCGCCTTTGAAGAGTTGAAGGCGGACTTCGGAGCCATGTCGCCTCAAGCCCTGTTTCTGAGCCGGGTCATGCAGGACGCCGTCATCAGAATCGATGAAGAAGGTACCGAGGCCGCCGCCGTTTCCACCGGCATGTTTGCCACCTCCGTACCGCAGTACTCCCCCTTCCATGCGGACCATCCATTCCTGTACCTGATCACCGAATCCAGCACCGGCGCCATCCTCTTCGCCGGCAAGTTTAGCGGAGAATAAGCCATGACAAAAACAGTGAAACATTCTTTCTTCGGTCTGGCGGTCCTGTGTCTGTTTGCTTGCGAGAAGGTCGACGACGGGGCTTTCCCTGAAGACCGGCTCATCGAGCGGAAGGATTTCGTATTGACCCGGTCGGACCTTGATTTCATCCAGGCGAACAACGGTTTTGCTTTTGAGCTGTTCAAGCGCGTGGCGGCAATAGAAAAAGGCAAGAGTACGTTGATATCCCCGCTCAGCGTCACGATTGATTTCGGTGTGGTGAACAATGGTACCGCCGGGGAGACACGGGATGAAATCAACCGTGTACTGGGCTACAGGGAAGGTTCGGTGGAAGGTCTCAACGCGTTTTGCCAGTCGATGCTGGTCCAGTCCGCCGAGGTCGATCCGACGACGACCTTGAATATCGCCAACGCCGCCGTGGTCAACAGCATCCATCCTCCACTCAAGGAGTCGTTCTCAAAGACCGTTCAGTCCGTCTATGATGAAGAAATCTTCTACATGGAATTCGGCCGGGATGACGTGAAGGGCTTCATCAATCAATGGTGCAGCGAAAAGACGAACGGGATGATTCCGGAGTTTCTGGATTATCAGCCACATCCCGTCGAGTATGCCCATTTCCTGAATGCCGTGTATTTCAAGGGAATCTGGTCCGACAAATTCGACAAGAAAGACACGAAGAAGGAAACCTTCACGCGCGAGGACGGAAGCCGGACTTCTGTCCGGATGATGTGGCAGAAAGACAAATTCAACCTGGGCGGCGTCAGAAACGTGTACACCTCCCTTTGCCTTCCCTATGGAAACCAGGCCTATCGGATGATCCTCCTACTCCCATATGAAGGAAAATCCATCGAAGATGTGAAGGACGCCTTGAACGCGGAGAATTGGAACTCCATGGTGAAGGAGATGAGAGGGTTCGACGTGGACGTGAAACTGCCTGTTTTCGAAACGGCGACAAATCTTCTGCACCTGAAGGGCGCGCTGAGAGAGATGGGAATACGGAAGGCTTTTGATATGGATGCCGCTGATTTCAGTGCGTTGACCGATTCCGCTGATTATCCGTTCTACATCGGAGATGTCCTCCACAAGGCCAGGATCAAAGTGGATGAAACCGGGTCGGAAGCGGCGGCCATAACCGATATATCCATCATGACTACAGGCATCCACGTCGGCGAACCACCGGTGGTGGAATTCCACTGCGACCGGCCATTCCTCTACGTCATTACTGAACTCAGTTCCGGCGCCATCTATTTCATCGGACAATATACAGGGGAATGACTCACCAACCGCCACAATGCCTACAGTCTGTCCTGGGACAGCGTGGCGGGGCGTTGGAAGAAGCTGAGCATCTTCCCGATTATGCCGAATTTCACATATAGAATTTCGTTCGGAGAGAAGTGAGAACCCCAATCCATTCACGGGCGAATTGATGTAAATTCACTTCCATGAAGACGTATTAAGGGATGTAAGTTGTATAGTATATAAGATGAAGCAGATCGATTACTTCATATGCTTGCTGACCTGTATCGGAGCGGTTTCGTGCGTCGAGACCATCGTCATGGACCCGCAGGAGAAGAAACCAGCGGTGGCCGTCCATTGCATCCTTCAGGGAGAGAACCGGGCATACGAGGAGTGGTACTATACGCCGACGCCTCAGACCCAGTCGTTGACGCTCCGATATGTCAAAGGAAAATCCGAGCAGGATTACACTCCGGTCGAGGATGCGAACGTTTCCATCAAATATGTTTCCAGCTCTTCTTCGGCAGAAGAAGCCCTCTCGTTCTACTATGTAGGAGAAGGCCGGTGGGAATCCGACCGCCCTATCGTAATCGAGCCGGAGACAGAGTATTCGTTGTCCATCGACATCCCAGGTCGGGAGACCATCTGGGCGAAAACGGTCAGCCCTCCCCGGGTCTATATCAACTGGAATTCAAAATCGGAATTTGAATGGAACGATTATATTCTGCGTAGTTTCAGGTTCAGATCCACGAGAGGGCAAGGTGACAGCCCCGAAGGACAGGAGGGTGTAAAGGGGTGCTCCGTCTGGATCTATCCACAAGAATATGTGTCTGGAACGTGGAAGGATCTGGACTATATCGTTACAAACAATCCCTACGCAGATGACTTCAATATCAACAATATGAAGTTCTCGGACCTTGACGTCATAGGTCGGCCGGCAGGATTATCCCCGCATCTTTCCGCCGAGACCACTCCTGCGGAGTATTATGTCATTTGTTTTGAGGGCGCCAAGATACTCGAGCCGAATCTTCCCGTGCACGAAAAGTTCATCCGCATCGACAATCTGGAAGCGGAGAGTTTCTTCTTTCTCAGAGGCGGCCCCATCTGGTTCGTGGAGCCCGAGAGCTTCGATCCCAATGTGTTCCGGTGTCTTTGTCATTTCGTGAGCAATGACCTGGATGAGTATTTGCGATATGTCTATGTCCACGAATACAGTCTTGATCATTATCTGACCACCTTGTATTCGAACTCGAACACGCTTTCGAACGTTCATGGCGGCATTGGAATCTTTGGCTGTGATTGCGTGTCGTCGCTCCCGCTGTTGACGATAGGTGCGGCGTCAACAAACTAGAGAAAACTTGACGGAATGAAAACCAAGCCCATCCAACGTCTATATTTTGTCTTGCTGTTCCTGTATAGTACTTCCTTCTGGGCATCTGCGCAGGTGGTTGGAGAACTCAGGGACACGCTGACCTCCGCACGTATCGTATCGGACAGGATGCGTCGGGATGCCGGCACCCGCATTGTGGTGCTGCCGGAGCTGCGCTCGATGGTCACGGCGACGGGCGTGGCGGATGCCGTCAAGTTCATCCAGACGTTGCCGGGCGTCTCCACCGGCGCCGAAGGGACATCGGCCATCTATGTCCGAGGGGGCAATATCGGGAGCAACCTGACGACATTGGACGGAGTGGCGTTGTACGGTGGGAGCCACCTGCTTGGTTTGTCAAGCGCGTATCCGGCGGACATCGCTTCTTCGGTGGGTTTCCGTGTAGGCGGGTTCCGCGGAGACGAGAGCAACATAACGGCATCGCACATAGATCTGGTGACAAAAGACGGCAGTTTCACGAAGCCGGAATACAGCGTTTCAGTAAACCCTTTTATCCTTGGGACGACGGTTTCACTGCCGATTGTGAAGAATAAGCTCTCGCTGCTGGGTTCGGTGCGGATATCTCCGCTTGGGCCGGTGTTCCGGACGCTGCAGTCTGCTATCGGGGGGCCGCTGGACAGCCTCAGTCGACCGCATGCTGTAGTCTATGACGCATTCGTCAAGGCCAAATGGATACCGAACGAATCCAACGCGCTGTCTGTCAGCGTATTCAATAGCGTTGATGCGTATAGTTACATTTATGGAGGAGACTCCGAGGAGAGCATGGGATGGAACAACCTCATCGTCAATGCCCGTCACGAGGGACGCCTAAATAACGAATGGGTGATTGAGGATGGAGTCTCTTACAATCGTTTCACGGGACGACAGGGCATCGTACGCGATATGAGAGGAACACTGAACAACCTGGCAATCGTCAGTTCGGTGGACGAATTGACGGCTGATGCCGTGCTATCGCGACCGCTGAGCGTCGGAGATTTTCGTGTCGGTATCCGTGAGCGCTTCGCCATCTTCAACCCGGGCACTTCTTCGACATTCTCGGGCAGTGGTCCCCTGAAGCCGCTGGATTCTCCGAGAAGCGACAATATCAGCCACAGCAGTATCACGACGCTGCACGGGCAGTGGAGCCTGACTCGGAACCGGTACGAACTGATGGCTTCAGCCCGTATGAACATCTGCGGCACAGACGAGGCCTTGAACCCGCATTGGAGTTGGTATTTCAACCCAGAAGGGAGCCTGCTTGCCAAGGTGGATCTCGCAAAGTGGATGGCGGTGGAGGCGACGGCGGATTGGACGACCCAGTACTACCATACGCTCGAGGGTATTCCTGTCGGCTGGTCGGTGGACCTCTTGGTTCCGACTGCTCCGAGTCGCCCGCCGGAGCATGCCCTACAGTTCTATACAGGCCTGTATTTTTCGTTCGGCCATCATCACATCACGCTGGGTGCGTATGACAAGCAGATGTATAATCTAGTGTACTTCCTAGACGCCGGCCAACTCTTCAGCCCCGCGATAGCAGGTTGGAGCAGCAACGTCAAAGTGGGCACCGGAACGTCCAGAGGCGTGGAATTCCTTTATGAAAAGGATGGCGAACGCTTGGACTGGCGCGTTGCATACACGCTTTCGAAAACAGACCGTACGTTTGCGGAGGTCAACGAGGGAAAGACTTTTCCTGCGAAATTCGACCGCAGACATATCTTGAATATGACTACTTCTTATCTTCTGTTCGACAACGCTCGGACGAGTATTTCGCTGACAGGCCTTTTCACATATCAGTCAGGTCATTGGGAGACTGTCGCCGCAGGTGAAATCCTTGCAGTTACCCTCTCCGGAGAAGATGTTCCGATGGATGTGTTCTCCAGCGTGAACAACTACGAGATGCCGACCTACATCCGGCTGGACCTGGGTTGCGGTTTCAAGTTCAAAACCCGGCATCCACAGGAACTGAACCTCGGAATATACAACGTCTTGAATCGTCACAACCCGTTCTCAATCATCTATGATGACCGCTCACGCGAATGGCGCCAAGTCTCCCTTTTGCCCATCATGCCGAGTTTCAATTATCGGATTACGTTTTGAATTGAAGAAGTGTCTCATCTAACCAGTAAGAGATAACGCCCCTTTACCCCAATCCATTCATGGGCGGAAACTCTATCGGAAAGGGGAAGTGATTGAGCAGTATTCGGTTATTAGGAGAAAAAGTAGTATTTTTGAGGCAACCGCGGATTTAATACATATGAAGAACGGAATGAAACAAATATGGAAGTATCTGGCAGCCGGCATCATGGGATTGCTGGGATTCGCTTCCTGTGGTAAGAGTCTGGTCGATGACCACGACGACGCTGCCATGTACGGCCCGCCGCCAACTGCGGACTACAAGGTTATGGGAACCGTCAGCGCCGAGGATGGGAAGCCCATTAAGGGCATCCGCGTCTCCGTCCTTCTGAAATACTCACCCTGGAGCAAGGATGTGGAAGAGACGCTGTATTCCGACGATAAAGGGGCCTATCAATTATTGACCCGGTCATTGGACGGTCTGCCCCCTGTTACCATCTTTTTTGAGGATGTGGACGGAGAGGAGAACGGTGGCGAATTCGTGTCCACGGAAGTGACCCCGGAAGTCAAACGCACGAAGGATGGTGACGGCACGGGATCGTATCAGGGCGCTTTCGAGTTTCTGGCCGATGTTCAGTTGAAAAAGAAATGAAAAAGACTGTTCTCCTGCTCATTTTGGGATTGGCATCCTTCTCGTTATCGGCACAAAGCCGTATGACCTATTCTTGGGAATTCATTGCTGGCGTCGGTGTCGGTAAAGGTCCTCAAGCGTTGTTCACTCCGGAGTTTGTCGCCCAGTATGATTTGGGTTGCGGTTTCAGGATAGGGGCGGGCGCCGGGACTCGATTTGGCAGACCTTGCCTTCAATACATCACAAAGAACGGGGCAAAGAGCCGGTCTTTCACCAACGAACTGGATATTCCCGTGTTCATGCGTCTGGGTTATGGGAAGGAGAAACTCTACGTCCAGGTGGATGCCGGTTATGCAATAGGCATTCTTGGATTCCCAGGCGTCAATTATGATGGCCCCGGCCTTTATTCTAAGGATTTCCCTTACAACGGTTTGTTTGTCGAACCGCAGATCGGGTGGAAAGTGGGAAGACGGAGCGCGCTCGCCCTGGGTCTTCTCTTCCAGCAGAGCACCGTGTCCAACCACGTTACGACCGAAACCGGGACCATGAATGACCCTTCGTATTCCATTAAGACGAAAGTCAATACTTTGAACATCTTTACTCCGGCGGTCACACTCCGGTATGTCCTGGGGTTCTGATCCAGTGCTCGTACTGGTGCGGCAAGTCTGACTTGTGCAAGTAATCTTTCGCAGAGCGATTCGTTGATATCTTACGAATCGTAACGCAGTATTTCATCATAGCGGGAGTTATTATTGTTGATGGTGGAGCAGGAGCTGGCGACTCGATGCGCCCATGGAGACAATGTGGCGCGAAGGGAGCTGTACGAGCAGTACAGTTCCCGGATTCTGTCGTTGTGCCGACGGTATGCTTCCGGTCCTGGCCGAGGTGGATTTCTCACAGAAGGCAGCCTCCGGAAAGTATGTCTGCAGCATCTGCGGATATGTCTATGACCCTGCCGAGCACGACGGCGTCGCCTTCGAGGATCTCCCTGACGATTGGAAATGCCCCCGCTGCAAGCAGCCCAAAAGCAAGTTCAACAAAGCATAAACACAATAAACAACAAATACTTACTATGACAAAAGAAGAAGCATTGAAGAAGTTCGCCTTCTATGGCGCCGCCTGGTTCGGAAACAGCAAACAGCATTTCGCCTTCTCGGCCTATGACCGTCTCCAGGGATGGAACAAGCTGGCCGACAAATGGAAAGAGGAAGCTGAGGAAGAGTGGGACGAAGCCGAGGAAGTGCTCAACCGCCTGGTCGAGCTGGGCTGCAAGCCCGCTGACCTGCAGGAGGCGATGAAGACCATCGAGTTCCCGTTCTACGACGATCCCAAGCAGCAGATCGAATCGGATTACGCACCGGATGCCGTCAAGGACCTGAGCGAGCTGGCGCAGGCCTTCGCGGATGACTATCCCACCCAGAAACTCATCCTGAAATGGATCGACGGCGAGGCCGAGCATATGGCCTGGGAAGCCCAGTATCTGCACTTCATCGAGAAACTCGGCTACGAGAATTTCCTCATCGCGATGATGTAGAAGGGAGGATGGACCAAGTCTTCAAGTCCCGGCGAACCCTCGTTTGCCGGGACTTTTTTGACAAGTCGGGGAAAAAATGACTATATTTGTGACGAATCAATGATTAGTTGACCATGAAAAAACTGTTTCTGATCGCGCTTGCGGCCCTGATGTGCGCGCCCGCCTTTGCGCAGCGGAGCACCTCCAGCCTCTATTCCACCAGCAACGATGTGCTCTCCATCAACAGCCTGTCCCATTGGGGCTGGGGCTATTCCTTCGTGCAGTCGGATGCGTTCAAGCCGGCCGGGAGCGGCGAGTTCTTCCTGAACATCCTGGATTTCAAGTTCTATCCCGTGGAAGAGTTCGGTCTGGAATTCGGTCTGGACTGCAAATGGTCCTACACCGGTTCCAAGGAATCCATGTTCATCCAGAACGACCATATCGTCAAGGCGGTTCCCTTCGTGATTCCTGGCAAGACCATCGAGAAGACCCGGAGCCAGATTTCCATTTTCTCCCTCTCCGTCCCGGTGCTGGCGAAATTCGTTCTCAACCGTTTCCGCATCGGCGGTGGCGCCGAGGCCAATTTCAACCTGGTCGGCGATACTATCTACCGCTACCGCGTCGATGGAAACAAGACGAGGGAACGCGAGAAACAGCTTGCGCTGAACAAGTTCTCCTACAATTTCGTGGGCCTGGTCGGAATGGGGAACCTCACCATCTTCGGAAAGTACTATCCCAAGAATTCCCGGATGCTCCCCGAGGGCAGCGTGGATTTCAACTACTGGACCCTGGGCGTGGCCCTGGACCTGTAGGATTCATCCCGGAAAGCCCTTTCATAGAACCCTCGAAAACGGACGCGCCATCACGCGTCCGTTTTTGCAGTTATGGGAGAGAACCGCCCGCCACAGGGGAGGAGCTTATACGAATCCACCGGATTCAGCGAAATGCGGGACATGATGCTCCTCACTTACGGGAAATAATGCTAAATTTGTATGCTATGAACCACAGAACGTGCACGATAGACGGCCGTGAGTGCTTTATAACTGACTCCGTCCAACCTCAATATATCCTTATTCAGACGCTCGGGGATCACGAACGTGGCATTTTCGACCGGACGGCAGAATTGATTGAAGTGACCTATAGCCATGGCGGTCCTGCCTCTTTGGCTTCCGTTCAATCCTGCATGGAAAAACAGGACTTCAAGTATATGGGTTCCTTCGTGCAGGAAGTTTTCGTCTATCGCCTGTACCTGTCGGCCGATGAGCAGACAGAATTCGTGGCTTATTCGACGAATGACGTCATTTATGCTGAAGGATTTGGAGAATGGGCGGCGACTTTCCAACCCTTCAATCCGGACCACCTTGATCTGCTGGAGTTATAAATCATATCTGACCTCTCCACCCCAATCCATTCACGGGCGGAATCTCTATCACGGCTAATTCTTCCGGCTCATAGATTCAGCGCGACAACCCATTCCCGAAACGAGTGGAGATTGACAACCCGACCATCCGCGCTGTTTTCTTGAGCCGATGAATGTTCTCGAGGATGCAGGTATTTGATTGGTGTTGGAACGGCGGCTATGATTCGGCGGTAAAGATTCGGCGGCTATACGGATAAAAGACTGGTGTTTGAAGTCCAGAGAAGTCGTCTGTTTCCTGTATGATGGCCGTACAAGTCGCTTCCCCTATACGTCCTGAAAAGCCACGAAAGTTTCTCCTATGTTTCACTAAATGTCTTTTTGGATTTCTTTAATTTATTGATTGTTAATGTATTATAAGAGATAGTTCGAGTCTCGTTTTCCGCTCCAAACGCCTCGCAGTCCTGCGGGGCGTTTTTATTTTTTTGGGGGGCTCTGCGCTGCTCGGCTTGTGTACAAGTCTCGCTTGTACAGGAAAACATCGGCAGAACGGCTCTCCCTTGTACAAGTCTCATGGATTAAGCCGATTATCCGCCCAATCCCGGAAGACTTGAGCAGAAAACCCCGGCCAGAGATGCATTTTGGTGCACAAGCGAGACTTGTACAACGCATCTTCGACCTTGCCTGACAGATACACCTCGAAGAAACCGGACTTGCTCTCATCCCTGGTGTCGATGAATATGAGCTTGTGAAATAACGCTGTTGGAGAAAGGGCTCGTGCCCTTTTTCTTTTCGGCTGATTGTCTTATATTTACACCGATAAATCGTTATTTACACTGCACAATGGCTCTTAAATCTCCTCGTACTGCTATGATATTGGCTATCGTAATTATTGCTGTCACTTTCCTTGTCGTGGTGGGTGTAATGCTGGCCTATTGGCCCAAGGGTATCTCGATCAACGAGAATGACGAAATCCAGT
>JAEEGG010026053.1_pt1 | contig 11198 bp, 7 predicted proteins | sample 9134161 | NCBI WGS metagenome assembly JAEEGG01 (sample SAMN16246543, study PRJNA631951) | gut metagenome | biome: gut microbiome; feature: rumen; material: CR-attached | host: Bos | place: Iran: Karaj | collected 2018-10
TATTGATTTGTATATGATTAATATTGAGTGAGGACATGAAACTGATAGTCAAAATGATTGGAAGATTAAAGTTGTTTATTATAATAATTTAGAGTCTAATTTCTCAATTAAACAATTTAGAAAGATTCTTGAAGATGCTTGAATCATTGATAATTTCGTTTTTGAGCAAGTTAGTTCACCTGAAGCTTTGGAGGCTAAATTAATAATGGAGGATTATGACATTATGTTAAATACTATCAATATTTGAATGAAGAAGGATATTTTGAGAATCTTAACAACAAGTGATGCTGTTGTTAATCCTTCATTATATACGAATCCTAATCTTACTAGTTTATTTAAACAATATACAAAGGCTTCTCAAAAGGATGAGATTATGTGACAAATTAATGCTATTTATGCACAAGATATGCCTTTTGTCATCGTATGATATCCTTATTCATTTGTAAATATAAAAGCATGATATGTAGAATCTGCTTTTTGAACATGAGGATTCTTATATGAATATAATTGGAGAAATCATTTATATAATCATGTTACTTTGATTAAATCAAAGAGCCTAGATTTCTCAAAATTATTAGAATTTAAATCGTTTGTATCTTATCTTATGAATAAAATAGAGCTGTCTTTTGATAGTTTGAGTTTTGATTTCTTTAAGTGAAATAAAACAAATGAAGATGCTCAAGTAAATTCATGAGAGGTAGCAGAAACTGGAGAAATAATAGAAGAGCCTTTGACTTGAGATTATGAACTTGTTCAGAATTATGATAATACATGAGATCCATTCGCATGATTAATTCAACCTATGTAGTAATAATTTAAAAGAGTAACTTGATTTAATTGTTACTCTTTTTTTATTTGTCAATATATAAATCTATTGTTTGAAAAATAGATAGAACAATCGTTATTTCATAATGTTCTTTTTTTTTGATTTTGGAATTTTTATGTATACTTATTCTATCTTTTATTTTATTGAAGATTGCTATGTGAAATTTTAAATATTTTGTAGTATTATCTTTAATCTTATTTATTACACCTTGTTTCGCTGCTTGAGATTCTGATTCTTTAGATTTTTCAAAAGATATTTCTTTTAGAAATGCGATAGAACAGGTTTCATGATTGAAAAATTCATTAAAAGTATTTAAAGAAAGATTGGCTGAAATGGATTCAGTTTCGAAGTGAAGACATGAAGGAGAATTAGATGATCAATATAAAGAAGTAAGAACAGAAATGGTAAAAGTCATCCAAGATATTAGTGCTTCAACACAAAAGATGACAACAACTATTCAAACACTGTATAAGTTTAGAGAGGAGTTACAGAAAAATATAAAACTATTGGATGAGACAAAATATCATTTGGAAGTAGCAAAAAGATATCTTAATCAACTTCTTTTTATGGTATATAAAATGGAAAGAGAGATTTATACTGAAACTTGAGATGAAGTTGATTTGTTAAAAACTTTTGTAAAATCTGATGTAATGCCTCAGCTTTTAGCATGAGATGATACTTTAAGAATATTATTAAATCAAATTAATACTTTATTACAAAAGACTTCAGCACAAGAACAACAAAAGACAGATGCTGTTAAACGTTTGACTGAGTTAAAAGTTGCTGCTCAAAAATCTCTTGATTATTATAAAACAGAGATGCAAAAGTTAGATCAAAAGAGAGCATATCTTATGAGTTTTATGCAATTATATAGTGAGAAAAAATTACAAGATTATATTAATTTTGAAGCTGCTTGAGATGAATGAAAACTTCATAATCTTGTTAATTGAATGGTTGCAGATATTGTTCAAAGAAAGTATTTATCAATGAATTGACTGTTAGAGAAAATTGCTGATTTAAATCGTCATGTTGATAGTTCTGAAAATGAGAGCAGTCCTGTTGCTTGGCCAACATATCCTATTACTCAAATATTAACAGTATTTAAAGATCCAGCTTTTGAAAGAGAATATTGATTTAAAAATTATTCAGTTAAATTATCTGTTGATCAATGAACTCCTGTGTATGCTATGAGAGATGGTATAGTATATTATGTTGATAATTGAGTTGGAACTTTGAACTGGTTGCTAATTATGCATACTGATTGATATGTTTCTACATATGCATATTTGAGTAAGATTTATGTTCAACAATGAGATTATGTAAAAAGAGGGCAAGTTATTGCAAAGAGTTGATGAGAAGCCTGAACTCAGGGTGCATGATTTATTTCAAAAGGTGCTAATCTAACTTTCTCTTTATTTAAAGACTGAATTGCAATAGATCCTTTAACTGTTCTTGATTTGAGTGTCGTTCAAGATAGAGAAAAAGTTCTTCCTGAAGAATATCGTTTAAAATATTTTAATGATCAGATTGTTAGACCTATTGATGTTTCTAATGTTGCCCTTCTTCAATGAGATACTGTTGATATTAGAGCACAAACATTCCTTAATTCTTATGCTGTTGGTACTTATAGAAGCTTAGCTTTCTGGGATGAAGTTGTTAAATGAACGAATATTGATAGAGATATGGTTATTTGTATTGCATTTGCTGAATCAACATTAGGAAGGTTCTTATCAACTGATAATAACATTGGTAATGTATGAAATAATGATAGATGAGATCGTGTTGCATATAATAATCCTTATAATGGAGCAAGATTAATTCCATTAACATTGAACAACCAATATTTGTGAAATTATCATACTATTAAGCAACTATCTAGATATGGTAATGAGGATGGTAAGATATATGCATCTAGTCCTATAAATTGGCAATCTAATGTTCAGAAATGTCTTTCAAAAATTAAATGATTCTATGTTCCTGAAGATTATCCATTTAGAACTGCTCCAAATCCTAATGGTGTAGATAATGGTGAAATTGCTAATCAAGGTAAAAGTGAAGTAAGTGAGTTGATGAGTTGATCTGTTATGAAAAAGATTTCATGAGTACCTGTTAATTAATACTAAGTATAATAAAAAATAAGAGTTCGTTTTGGACTCTTATTTTTTTTAAATTAATTCTTTTATTATTTTGAAGCTTTACCTAATCCTTTGATGGCATCAAGAACTTCCATAGGAATCATCCATACTGTAGTATTAGATTGGTCTGAACTTAAATCATTGATTGATTGTAATGTTCTAAGGTGTAAAGCACCAGGTGCTTCTGCTAACATTGCTGCAGCTTTTCTAAGATTTTCAGCACTAGCTAATTCTCATTCAGAAGTAATGATTTTAGCTCTTTTTTCTCTTTCAGCTTCTGCTTGTTTACCGATAGTTCTCTTAAGATCATCTGGAATGTTGATGTCTTTTAATTCTACAGAAAGAATATCAACTCACCATGCATCAGATTTTGTGTCAACGATTGTCTTGATTTTATCTGCAGCTTCTTCTCTTTTAGCAAGAAGTTCATCAAGTTCAAATTGACCAACAATGTTTCTCATGGTTGTAAGAGCAAATTGTGTCATTGCATAATCAAGATTTCTTACATTAAGAACAGCCTTATCAACTTGATCTTCTTTAACTCTATAATAGATTACAGCGTTAACTCAACATGCGATGTTATCTTTTGTCATTGCTTCTTGTGAAGGAAGATCTACTGCCTTTTCTCTGACGTCAACTGTTATTGTTGACTCAATAATAGGGATAATAAGATTTAATCAAGGTGTTAAGACTCTGCTGAATTTTCATAGAGTTAATACAACTTTTCTTTCATATTGGTTAACAACTCTAACCATTGTTAAGAATAGAAAGATGATGATAAACAATAAAATTCGTCACATTCTATTATGAATAATAAAATAAAAACTTATTTAGTAAAAGATGTTTTTACTCAAATTAAACTTCACTTTTGATGAGTACTGTTTTCAAGTAATTTTTTAGGGGATGAAAAGTTATTTCATTCTAAAAAACATCTTAGCTTTTGTTCTTCTGTAGCTGTATTTACGTGACTTGTTTTTAATTGATCAAGAAAGTTAATAATACTATCCATGTTATTTAGAAATTTTTTCTTTTCTTCTGGAGATAGCTTTAGTTTACTTAAAACCGCTAAATGCTCTAATTCTTTTTCAGTAATGCTCATATATGTTTATTCAATATAAATATCTAATTAATTGCTAGTGATTATAATAAAAATAGCAAGAGATTTTTTCTAAAGAAAAACAGTTGATTTTTAGTTTCTAATAGTTATAAGACATATCAGTCTCATATTTTTTTAATATGTGTGATGGCACTATAGCTCAGCAGGTTAGAGCGCGCCTCTCATAAGGGCGAGGTCGGTGGTTCGAGTCTACCTAGTGCCAATAAATTAGATCATCTCAAAAGTCATTCAAAATATTTTATTTATTTGCAAATGTTGTAAAATGGCCGCAAAAAAGAAAAGTGGAGTAATTAAGGTTGCAATGGTTTGTAGTGAATGTAAGGCTACAAATTATTTTACAAGTATTAATAAAGCTGTTACTCCAAAGCTTGCTCAACAAAAGTATTGTAAGCACTGTAGAAAACATACTGAACATACTTCAAAAGAAAAGTTGAAGTAATATTTGATTTTAGTTTTTTTATGAAGTTCTAAACATGTTAACTATTAGATTATCAAGACATGGAAGATCTAAGAGACCTTTTTATAGAATTGTTTTGACTGAACATACAAAGCCTGCTAAGTTTTGATATAAAGAAGTTTTAGGTTCATATGATCCATTGCATCATAAATTAGAAGCTGATGTTGAAGCTATTAAAGCTTGGGTTTCTAAAGGTTCTCAAATGTCTGAAAGAGTTGCTAAATTGTTATACAAAGAAACAAATGATGCTCTTTTCCAAAAATTCTATGAAATGAGAGAAAGAAAAAGTTTACCTAAGAATGCAGATAAAGAGTAAAAAATCCTTATGGGATTTTTTCTTTTATATTAAAATAAAAAAGGAATGTATAATCTTCCAGCTGTTGGTTCTTCTTTTGAAGAAGTTGTGCTATATGTTTTAGCAGCAATTGTTCTTATTATTTGTTTAGGGTGTATTTATGCTTTTTTTAGAGCTATTATATTATTTGTATTCTCTAATTGAAAGGCTGAAAAGATTCAAGCTGCATGGAGTAGTATTAGATATATGATTTTATGAATGTTCTTTACTATTTTGTTTCTGTTTGCAGCACCAGGTCTTTTAAAATTTATGGATGTAAGAGGTGCAGAACAATATACAGCAAAAAATGTTTTTACATATATGTGAAAGATTCTTAGTAAAGCTAGTTTGTTGTGAAATTTCTTTAAGGAATCTCAAGAAGCTAATCAATATGATGGTAAATTATATTATGATATGTAAATTTCTTTGATAATTATTCTGAAAATTGATACAAAAAATGGAAAATATCTTTTATGTAAAGGTATTTTTTATTTTTTTGTTTGACAAATGGCTTAATATCGTTAGAAAATTAGATGATAATTATTTTTCTTGGGTTTATTTATTGGTTCGTTTTTTGAAAAATTAAAAAAAAACTCTAAAATTGAGTAGAGCTTTTAATAATAAATACATAAAATGAATTCATTAAGAACAAAAAAGAAGTTGAAAACTGGGATGTCATGATGGCTTCCATTAGTGTTTTTGTGCTTAAGTGTATTATTTTTTTCTTATACTGTAACTGAATTTTGATTTGCTCAGGATGATCCTGAGACTCCAGCTTATTCTGAAGAACCTAATTATCTTGTTGATTGAGATTATATTGTGGTTACTTGAGTTGCTAATACAGTTGAATATTTGACTTCATTGTATTTGTATGTAACAGATCCTAAATCTGCAACTTCTGTTAATATGAAATATGACCCTGAATTGAATGCATTGCTTCTTAATTCTTCTATTAATGCAAATGCAATGGGTATTTGATTTAATGAATTCTGAGAATGAGTAGTGTGAAGTGTGTTTGTATGATGATCATGAAATAAAATATCAATGAGAGGTCAAGAAGTTCTTGATGAATATTGAGATTATACATGAACAAGAAATGGAAAGAATGATAGTGCTGTTGCAATTTGATGAGTGTCAAATAGACCTAGTTCAGCATGAAGTGTAATTATTTGATGAAAGAATAGTAGTATTTGATTTACTGATTCTACAATGATTTGAACTGTTGATAGTTCATTGGCTTGACATACCTCTGTTGCTTTGTGATCTAGAAAAAGTTCACTTAATGTACAGGATTGGAATTCAGTTGATATGTGATATAATAATCATGGAGATAAATATACTTTTTTAATATGAAGTTGAATTAATACTCATTGATGATCTCACTGGAGTGCTGCTGTTTGATGGGCTTTTGCATATTCTCCAGGTAATAGTGGTTTTGCATTACATGGATGAAATCTATGATGACAACCATGATTTTATGTTAATGTTAAGAATGGTTTTTGATTAAATACATCTACACCAAGATTGACATTCGATTTTAGATCATGATGACCATTGAGAGTTGTTAAGGCATTATGAGTTCAGAATAATACTATGCAGTTTTCTGAATGATGAGCAGATTGAATTACTTGTCCTGATGAAGTAATTGTTGAAAAATATAGATGAACTGTTGCTTATGTTGAACATGGTTGAATATGAGCATTTTGTTGATGTAATGGTAAGGTTTGGATGCCAATGTCATCAGATGCAAATGAGCAAGCATTGTGTGCTGAATCTAAAACTGATGCAAGAGTTTGTGAAGGTAGCTTTGATAACAAAACAGTAATATTCCATGAAGAAACAAAATGAAGACCTAGATGGGATGAAGACGCAAATGAATGAAGATGAGAGTGGATTAATTTGGATTGGACATATATGTGAGTTCCAAGTCTTTATTCATGAGATGTAAGAGAATGTTCTTATACTTGTGCTGTATGATATCATCCAAATAATAAAAGTGCTAAGTGATGGTTTACAGGTAATTGTGTTGCATGTTCTGAATTATTAAATTGAAAATATATTTCTCCAGGTACAGGAATAAATGATTGTGAATTTGCATGTGATTGATGATATAAGTATGATAAACGGGCTGAAACTGAAGCAGGTAGATGTACTCCATGTCGTGCATGAGAATGGACAGAAGATTTAAATCAGGCTATGTTATGTAGTCAATGTGAACTTCCTGTTTGAATATCTGCAGATTGATCAGTTATTTATACTTGATGAGTTATGTGGAACTGAACAACTTGAAATTGAGAACCATATTTCAGAAAATTTACTTCATTTTCTACAATTGGTGAGTATGGTTGTGATTTTGAGTGTGCTTCTTGATTTATGTATAGTTATGATCCATCAGGTAATAGTCGTTGTCTTGAATGTCCTATATGAACATTTTCTCCATGATGAACTTATACTTGAGAAGGTTGAACTTGTGCAAAATGTACAAATAGAGATCAGCCTGATATCCAATTCTCACATAAAGATATTAATGGAAAAACTACTAATTGAACAATACTTGCTAAAGATGCTTCTTGGTATACAACAAAATGAAAAAATTGACCAGATAGTTGTGAATGGATCTGTAATCCAAAAATATGATTAGTTAAAGATTGAGCATCTTGTAAATGTCCTAATGGTTCTCATTTGGAGTTAATTGGTGGACAACCAAGGTGTGTTTCAGATATTGCTGATGTAGCTTGTACAGGAACGCTATGATCATTTGCAATTAAGTGAGATTCTATTGCTAGATGAGTTAGTGCTGGAACTTTAAATTGAGATAATTGGGAAGCAAAGAAATATAGTTGGACATATGTTAATAAGCCTGTTGCAAATCTTGGTGCTTGTGAATGGACTTGTCCTGAAGATTATACATTTGATGGAGTTAATAATTGTACACCACCAGCTGTAGGTAAATGTGGACCTAAAAATTGAAAGTTAGTTGATAATTTGTCTACATCTGATTTGTGTGCAACTAGTATGTGATATAATGGATTTACAAATTTAGCTGGTGAAATTGAAATTAATTACTATGTTAATTGAGTATTCCAATTTTATCCATCAAATACTTTATTAACTAATCCTGCAAAATATTTGGCAATTTGGACTTGTAAGTGATACAATTGAAAACCTCAATATAGTTCAACTTGTTTTGCATATGTTAAGTGAGAGGCTAAAAAAGCGCAATGTCCAGGTGAAGGACAATGGAGAGATGCTAGTGGTAAAGCACAAGCCTCATGTGTATATGATACACCAAATAATTGTAAAGAAGGTTTGAATTGTCCTCCTGTGATGAATAAACAAGATGTAGATAAGGTAATTAAGGATGAGTCTATTGATCTTGATAATGTGTTACCTCATTGATTGATGTGGAATTGTCCTGGTACTTTCTGAAAAGAACCTACTCCATGTCATTCTTGTGATGCTGGTTATAGTTGGTGGAATCGCAGATGAGGTTGTACAGAAGATGTAATTACTACTCATTGTAAAGTAGTTTCTTCAAATAGTATTCCTAGTAATCGTCAATATACTAATTTTTGACCTGAAACTTATACGAATACTTTTGATAAGGTAGCTGATAATTATACTCCATGAATTAAATCTTATAGACGTTTGAGTGATTGATCAGATCCTAAAAATCCTTGTGAGTGGGCTTGTCAAGCAGATACACACTTTTGTAGTACTAGATGTGAATTGAATCCTAAATGTTGATCATTGCAAACTGATTGATCAGGAAATGTTATAGAAAGTTATTTGTGTAATATAGGTAGTAATACTACTTTAATTGAGTGAGATGATGATGAATTCGAATGGAGCTGCCATAATTGATGTGATTATATAGATTGTCAAGCTGAATCATATTCTTGTGAAGATACAGCCCCAGCTAATACTGTATATGTTTGAGCGACAAGATGATTACTTTCACCTGCTAGTTATACTTTGTATCCAGAATGATCACCACATCTATGAGAACCTTGTTCTTTAGCTTGTGCATATGGTTATAAATATGTTGATGGACACTGTGAAAAAGTTGATAAACCTGAATGTTGAGAACCTAATTGAAAAATATGGGATTGGAGGAATTCTCCTCAATATTGTGAAGAAGCATTTGGTACGACTAATATTGTTAGCTGTATAGATTCTATATGTGCTAGTATACATTGAGCATCAACACCTGCTTATTATAATTGTAAGACTACATATACTATATATAATTATTGTAATGTATGAGAGCTCGATGAAGATAGTTTTTCAAGGTGAGGTTATGTTTGAGCGGCTTGGAAGTGTATTTCCGATGATAATGAAGTTTCATGTGATGCTGATTGTAACCCATGAACAGATAATTTCAATCCTTATACCTTGTGTTTAGGTGATGAAGATTCTCAAACTGATTCGATACTTGTGCCTAATAGTGCGACTGATTTGAAATATACGTGATGGGATCCTTGGTTAACTGTTACGGCTTCTGATTCTGGTTGACTTAGTGGTTATTGAATGATGAGTTTTACTGCTAGCCCAAATACTGGTGAATCAAGATCAACAACTATAAAATTTACTTCAACAAATGGTGATTATTGTGAAAATTGGGATTTAACAATTTATCAATGTGGAGTGGGTGAAGAAAATTTTTATGATATTATTGATGGAAATAGAGCTTGTCGTTGTGCTCCTGTTGGTGGTTGATATTCTTGTCCTACATATTGACAGCCAGCGCATTCAGTGAACATATGACCAATAGATAATTTGAGTGTTGAACCTTCAGGTTATAAGTTATATGAAAAAAAGGCGGATGCGCTTTGAAAACCTTGTTCTGTGATTTGTGAGGAGGGTTATGAGTTCTTTAAAGGAGAATGATGAGCTCCAGATAGGTGTGATAAATGTCCTGACTGAATGGTTTTGAATGAAGAAAAAACATATTGTGTTGTTGAAATTTCTTGTCCTGAATGATATGCCTATAATCCAGAAACTAAAGTTTGTGATGTTATGGGTAATTGTCTTGATTATAGGAATAAAACTAGTACTAAAGTTCCAGATGATGGAGTAACTCCTTATACTTATGAGGAATCTAGGCCTATGTGAGGTAATATATCATGGTCTTGTAGAAAAAGTGTAGAAGATATTAGACCTGGTGTTTGTGAATTTGCTTGTAAACCTGGCTATCTTTGTAGTAGTGATGGTGGTAAATATTGTTTTAAGCCTAGTTGTGCTACTTTTAGCAGCTATCTTTATTGAGATACTAGTATTGCTGTTAAATTGGAAAATCCAACTTATGATTATTTGGTGAATATTTGATGATGATATCAGTGGAGTGCTCCATGGCAATATACATGAGCTGGTAGTTTGGAGGCTTTTAATAATTGGGCATATAATGAGGATGGTAGTCCTAAGGTGGAAGGTTGTTGGTATTGGTGTAATAATAATTATTTGGATACAACAAGTACTGCAACTGCTAAAAAATGTATTATTCCTAATGCTCCAGCTGAGGTTTATGCGTGTATCGGTTCTAGAACGTGAACAGTAATTTCAAATATTATTTCGACAGATAGTAGTGTAACATTTACTGATCATAATAGATATTGGACATTTGTAGAAGATAGAGCAGAATATTGGAATAGAGTTGCTCAATGAGAGGAGTGCTTGTATACATGTAAAACAGGTGTGGAGTTGAAGACTTTTAGTGTCTGAGATTTGTGTGCAGAAGAATGTAATCCAGAAACAGAATATATGACACGTTGGTGATATTGTTTAAGTTGTGATGAGGGTTATAAACCAGATCCAAATAATAAGGATAATGGCGTTATAATGGGATGTGTTTATAAATGTGATTCTGGACAGATTTGGAATGAACCTCTTAAAGCGTGTCTAGCTAATCAAGTTTATGAATTAAATTGTCCTGATTGAATGGAAGAACTATGAAGAACTCCTGCTTGAAAACTTATATGTTGAATAAGATTTGAATAGTGTTTACTTTTATTTAATAATTATATAATAATGAAAACATCATTTTTAGACAAATCTACTTGGAAAGGAATATTGGCATGACTTGCTACATGTTGAGTATTCTTCCTTGGTGTTTTTGCTGCTGAATTGATTTCACTTGATAGTTTTAAAATAATGCCACCAGATAGACTATTAGAGCAAAATGATTGGAACGGCTTAATTTGAGCTTTGTGAGGGTTTGCTTCAGATGTGGATAGTAATTTGAAGAACTCAGTAATACCTTCTTGAACTGTTATTATTTATGCAAATAATGGTAAACCATGTCCTGAAGGATGGTCTCAGTGGTCTTGATG
>JAEEGG010026054.1_pt1 | contig 11198 bp, 6 predicted proteins | sample 9134161 | NCBI WGS metagenome assembly JAEEGG01 (sample SAMN16246543, study PRJNA631951) | gut metagenome | biome: gut microbiome; feature: rumen; material: CR-attached | host: Bos | place: Iran: Karaj | collected 2018-10
TTCTCGTCCTTCATCCGGCAGTCGTTGTCGGTAGTCATATAGGTCTTGGTCATATACTGGTTCATCAGGCTGTCCAAGTCGTAGGTCATAGCCTCGGGGAAGTCTATCTCCTCCTCGTTGCCCATCTCATCGATGACCTCCATCTCGTCATCCTCATCATTTATCTCCACCACTATCTGTGCATGCAGCATAGTCAGCGGACTACACATTATTAATAATAGGAACAGTCTATGAATCTTCATTCTTAAATATTTTTCTACATTACTACTAAATTACTTTACTCCTTCTCTCCTTTACTCCTCTACTCCTTTACCTCCTTTACCTCCTTCAGAAGTTAATACTACAGTTTACGCCCAGCGACGTGGCATATAACGGATTCGTCGTTGTCTGGGATCCTATGACCGTTGGCCTTACCTTCAGGCTCAGGTCTTTGGAGATGTCGAAGGCCGACAGTTCGGCATCGACGTAGGCATCAATCACCGATATGGCATAGACACCAAGGAGGCAGAAGAAACTCAAGTCTCGCCAACGGCGGTATTTATCCTTACGGCTTTTGAATATCTGCTTGTAGCGCTCTTCGTTCTGCGGGGTTATCTGCCTTCCCAGGTGCAGGAACTGGTTGTAACTGGCCGTCGTTGGGTCATCGTCCATAATGTCGAGGTAGGCCTGCGAGTAGTCCTTATACATCATGTTGTTCCAGGTCATGGCATAGATGCAGCCTACGAAGCCGCCATAAACGATGGGCAGTTTCCAGTATTTACGGTTGTATATCTGACCTCCGCCGGGAATGACGAGAGCCAGCCAGAGTGCTCGCTGCGGGTCGGGCTTCCAGGTGTTCCAGTCGCGCTTTGTCTTTATCTTCTTTGGAGCCTCTTTCATGACCACAGGCAATGTCTGGTCTATTGCCTCGTTGATTTTCTCGTTGATAAAGGCCGTATCGGGTGGCATGGCCTCATACATGGAGTCGATAGCCATGATAATAGAGTCCGTCACCTCTACATCTGTCTGCGCCGAAAGAGACCAAGGGATAAAGGCAAAAAGATATAAAACGACTTTCATACAGTCCAATTTCTCTGTTTTTACCTTTCAATCACGGCCAGGATTCGGTTCAAGTCTTCCTCGTTGGCAAAGGCAATGGTAATCTTGCCGCTGCCCTTGGGCGAGCAGGACAGTTGCACCTTGGCCTGCAGCAGGTCTGTCAGTCGCTGCTTGCGCTCGTTGAGGTTGTCGGACAGCGGTGTCTTCGTGGCTATGCGCTTACGGGCCGACTGCACGTCCTCGCCGCTTTTCAGGGCCTGCACCATCTCTTCCACCTTGCGCACGGAATACTGGTTCTTCTGCACCTCCTTAAAGAGTTTCAGTTGCATCGTCGGCGAGTCGAGCGACAGCAGCGCACGGGCATGTCCCATGTCGATGTCACGGTTTTTCAGCGCCATCTGGATCTTAGCAGGCAACTTCAACAGACGCATATAGTTGGTCACAGCCGTGCGGCTCTTACCCACACGCTCAGAGATCCGTTCCTGAGTCATACCAGTGGTCTCAGCCAGATGCTCGTAGGCCAAGGCGATCTCAATGGCATTCAGATCCTCACGCTGGATATTCTCCACCAGCGCCAGCTCCATCACGTTCTCGTCTTCCACCGTGCGGATATAGGCGGGAATCGTGGTCAAGCCTGCCATCTGCGAGGCGCGCCAACGACGTTCACCTGCAATGATCATATAATGGTCGGGCGCCGTCTGCCGCACCGTGATAGGTGCAATGATGCCCATGTTGCCAATGCTAGCAGCCAACTCCTGCATGGCCGTCTCGTCAAACTCACGACGAGGCTGGTCTGGGTTGGGCTCTATCTGTGACAAGGGAATCTCGTTCAGGTTCGACGAGCCCTGTGTTCTCACTTCGGAAGTATCAATCAGTGCGTCCAGTCCACGACCATTAGCGATATCGTCGAGACCGCGTCCGAGCGCACCCGTTCCTTTTGCGTATTTCTTATGTACAGCCATATTCTTACTCGGCAATGCCGATACTTCTTAACTCTTTATTTCTCAATTCTTACTAATGATTTCCTTTGCCAGTGCCAAATGGTTCTTCGATCCCGTCGAGTCAGCATCGTAGAGAATGACGGGCAGACCGTGGGAAGGACTCTCCGAGAGTTTCACATTGCGCTGGATGACAGTCTTGAACACCAGTTCCTGGAAATGGCGCTTCACCTCATCGTAAATCTGGTTAGCCAGACGCAGACGAGAGTCATACATCGTCAACAGAAAACCTTCAATCTCCAACTTCGGATTCAACTTCGACTTGATAATACGGATGGTGTTCAGCAGTTTCGAGATACCTTCAAGGGCGAAATACTCGCACTGCACGGGAATGATGACAGAGTCAGCTGCTGTCAGCGCATTCACGGTGATCAGTCCCAGTGACGGTGAACAGTCAATCAGTATGTAGTCATAGTCTCTGCTGATGGGGTCGAGCATCTGCTTCAGCACCCGTTCACGGTTTTCCAGGTTCAGCATCTCAATCTCGGCACCTACCAGGTCGATGTGACTGGGGATGATGTCCAGTCCGTCAATATCCGTTGTATAGATGGCATCGCGCACGTCGGCCTTGTCAATGATGCACTCATAGAGCGAGCAATCCACCTCCTTAATATCAACACCCAGTCCACTTGAGGCGTTGGCCTGCGGGTCAGCGTCCACCACCAGTACGGTCTTTTCCAAAGTAGCAAGCGAAGCGGCCAGATTGATGGTCGTTGTGGTCTTGCCTACGCCTCCCTTTTGGTTGGCTAATGCAATGATTTTTCCCATTTTGCAATCTTTTTCCTATTGATAATAGGGTGCAAAGATACACATTTTCTAACGAATAACGTGTGTTTTTCGCTAAATTTCACTTTTTTTCATATCACGTCTGCCTATCATCTTTCCGTGCCACCCACCTTGGAAGAGGCGAACGAGGAAGATGATGCCTCGGAAAGTCAGTTCAATGGCCATAGCCACCCATACACCTCTCAACCCATAACGGGGAGCCAGCCAAGCAGCCAGCGTCAGGCGTACACCCCACATCGAAGCAAGGCTCATCATGGCAGGTTTGAGCGTGTCGCCAGCACCGATGAACACACCGTTACAGACGATGGCAGCAGCAAACATCGGTTCAGCAAAGGCTTCGATGCGCAGGGCATCGGCACCCTGAGCAATAATCTCATCGACAGGGGTCATCAGCGTCATCAGTTCAGGGGCAAAGACAAACATCAATATACCCATCAGCGTCATCACCACGATGCCCAGCCCTACCGACATACGGGCAAAGCTCTGGGTGAGCAGGCGCTGTCCGGCTCCAACGCCCTGCCCCACCAATGTGGTGGCAGCCTCTGCGATGCCGAAGCCAGGCATATAGCAGAGGCTCTCAACGGTGATGGCCAGTGAGTTGGCAGCAATGGCGATAGTGCCCAACGGTGCCACAATGATGGTGCTCACCACCTGTGCACCGCCCATCAGCATGTGCTGCAAGCCCATCGGCGCCCCAATCTTAAAGGCCGTTTGCACCACATCGGCTGTTGGTCGGAAAGAGGGAGAGGAAAGAGGAACAGATGATGATGGCAGATTCTTCTTAAAGATACCCAGCATATCGGAGCGTACCAACAGGAAATAGAGCATCAGCACCGCCGTCACCAACTCGGCCAAGGCTGTGCCAATTGCAGCACCTGCCACGCCCATATTGAGCTGATAAATCAGGCAATAGTTGAAGATGACGTCGAGCACGCACATCATGATGTTCAGGGCTGAAGGGATCTTCATGTTACCCGAACACTTCAGCATTGAACCCGCCAAGCCCTCCATCTGAAAGAATATGCCTGCCAGACAAACAATCAGGAAATAGAGCGAGGCATCACCCACGATATCGGCATTGCCACCCAACCAGACTGGCAGTCCACCATGAATCAGGATGCCTGTCAAGGCAATCATCAGCGACCACAACAGACAGCACACCAGCGACTGACGGAGCACACGGCGAGCCGCCTCGAAGTCGTTGGCGCCGATGAAGTGCGCCACCTGTACCGAGAAGCCTAAGTTTGCCGCCGACCCCAGACCGCCCATCAGCCATGTCGTCGTCTCAACGAGTCCGATGGCCGCTGTGGCGTGCTCGCCGAGATGCCCCACCATCGCGGCGTCGATGAAGAACATCACCGTTGCCGAAATCTGTGCCAGGATGCTGGGCACGCTCAGGCTGACGATGAGCCTGAGTTTCTCGGCCTGCGTCATGTTGCGGCCTTCGCGGATGTACGCCAGTAGCTGTTCGCTGTTTCTTGCCATATAATACCTTGTTCTAACGGCTTGCAAAGATAATATATTTTCTCATGATACAAAAAGAAAAACCCATGAAACATTTATATAATAGGTAAGAACAAAAAGAAAACCCTTACGGACGTGTGGAAATGCGCGTTGGTTAAATTATATATAATTTTGCAACCGAAAATGAAATTCATAATTTTTTTCAAATAACTAAAACTCACATTAAGTATGAAAACCGAAAGACGATTCTGGAAACGTGGCCGGCATTGGATGCTGGCTGCGGGAGTACTGTTGGCAGGTTGTGGTGCTTTCTCGTCGTGTGAAGAATACGACTTGGATGAGCGTACGCCCGATGGCTGGGGTGCGAGCATCTACAGTTGGCTCGACGAGCAGGGCAACTACACCAACACGGTGCGCATGATCAATGACCTTGGCTACCGTGAAGTGTTGGCCAAGACGGGTTCGAAGACGCTGTTTGTGGCCGATGACGCCGCTTACGACAGGTTCTACTCTAACAACAGCTGGGGAGTACGCAACTACAGCCAGCTTACCACTTCGCAGAAGAAGCTGCTGCTCTTCGGCAGTATGATGGACAACTCGATGCAGCTCAACTCCCTGCCCAGCGTGCAGGGTAACCCGCCCCAGGAGGGCAAGAGTATGCGTCGCTTCGCCTCGACGTCGGAGTTCGACTCCGTGGCTATCATCCGCCCCGAGCAGATGCCGGCCAGCAAATACTGGGACCGCTTGCGTAATGCCGGCCGCCCCATTGTCTGTATGACAGACTATACTAAGGTGACGCTCCTGCAGTTTATTGAGAAGTGGCTCACCAACAACCGCATCACGAATGACGACTACAACTTCCTGTTCAACAACCGTACCAACCGCCAGGCCGGTGATGCCAGCATCAACGGCGTGCAGGTGGCCGAGCCGAACATCAAGTGCTCTAACGGTTTCATACACCGTATGGCCGAGGTCGTCACGCCGCTGCCCAACATGGCCGAGGTCATCAGGGCTAAGAGCGTTGCCAGCAGCTACAACTCGCTGCTCGAGCGTTTCTGTGCTCCCTATCCCGACATGACCCCCAACAGCAACGGTTCGATGACCATGCAGTACAACTACCTGTACACTGACAACCAGACAGACACCGTCTACCAGAAGCGCTTCTTCTCGATGAAGACCCAGAACGGCGCTGCGCTGAACAAGTCGCCAGACAACGGTCCTGTGTCCATGCTGAAGTACGACCCCGAGTGGAACTCCTATTATTCGGGTGACGCCGGAGTAGGCAACACGGGTGTGCAGCGCGACATGGGCGTGATGATGGTGCCCAGCAACGCTGCTATGGACGCCTACTGGCAGAACGGCGCCGGCAGCATCCTCCGCGAGCAGTACCATACATGGGACAAGGTGCCCGACGACGTGATTGCCGAGCTTATCAACAACAACATGCTGAGCTCGTTCCTCATCTCCGTGCCCTCGAAGTTTGCCAGCATCCTCAACGATGCCAACGACCCGATGGGTGTCGACCGTGCCGACATCGACTCCGTATGGCTCGGCTGTAACGGTGCCGTCTATCTTACCAACAAGGTGTATTCTCCCACCTCGTTCGTCAGCGTGCTCTATCCTGCCCTGACCAACGAGGCCATGAAGATTCTCTACTGGGCCGCTCAGAAGTGTCGTTACAATGTGTACCTGAACTCACTGAACGCCCGCTACAGCCTCTTCATCCCCACGAACAAAGCCCTGCTGGAGTATGTCGACCCCGTCTCCTACGGTATGGGTACTACCCAGCTCTTCCGCTTCCACTGGAATCCGTCGAAGGTTGCACAGCCCGACCGTACGCCTGACGACCGTGTGTGGGCCAGCGTCTGGAACTACGACCCCGCTACGGGCGAGGTCGGCGACTCTGTCCGTAAGGCCAGCTTCGACGAGATTAAGAACCGTCTGAAGGACATCCTCGACACCCACATCGTCATCGGCGACGTGGAGGACGGCAAGGAGTACTACCAGACGAAGGGCGGCACCTTCCTGCATATCAGCCGTGAGGGTGGCAACATCTCCGTAGAGGGCAGCTACCAGACGGATAACGACACGCCGCTGACGGTCACGAAGGTCTATGACCAGACCGTCGAGGGTAACGGTAAGGCTTACATCCTTGACGAGCAGCCCATCATGACTACCCGCAAGAGCGTCTTCGAGGTGCTGTTGCAGTACGACGACTTCCGTGTGTTCCGCGAGATGCTGGAGAGCAGCGGCCTGCTGGAACGTCTGCACGACGACCAGTTTGCTACGCCTTACGATAACATCTCTGCTTTCAATACCTATCACTATACCGTGTACGTGCCTACTAATGAGAGCATCGAGGCGCTCATCAACTCAGGCAAGCTGCCTACCTGGGAACAGGTGGAGGCTGAGAAAGAGGCCGGCGAGACCGAGAAGTCAGAGGCCGACGCCCAGCTCATCCTGAACTTCCTGAGATACCATATCCAGGACAACTCCCTGGTTATTGGCGGCGGTACCGACGACGATGACCACGAGACGGCCCTGATCGACGCGGAGACCCATCGTTTCCATCAGCTCCATTCTAAGCTTACCGCTACCGGCCTGACCGTCCGTGACAATACCGGCAGCGAGGCTCACGTGATGACCGACTCCGGTCTCTACAACCTGATGGCCCGTGAGTATCAGTACATGGGAACATCAGCTATCAATGCAAGAATGCTTCAGACAACCTCTTCGGCTGTCATCCACCTGATTGACAAACCGTTAATGTATAAGTGATAAGCTATGAATAAAAGACTATTCAGAATATTAGGATTGATTGCGATTGGCTGCCAACTGTCAACGCTCAATACCTTCGCCCAGAAAGCTGGCGACATCATCAGCGGTACGGTGACCGATGCCTTCGGCCCTGTCATGATGGCCAATGTCGTCGAGATTGATGCGGCCAACCGTATCGTGGCCTCGGCCCAGACCGATATGAGCGGTAACTTCTCGTTCAAGTTGAAGAACCCGAAGGACAAGCTCCGCGTGTCGTACGTCGGTTACAAGACGCAGACCCTGGCTATCAACAAGACCAAGTTCGCCATCCGCATGTCGGATGCCACTCAGATCAAGGAGGTGACCGTCACCGCCAAGCGCAAGGCGCAGGGTTCGGGTCTGGCCATCCCCGTGGATGAGATTTCTACCGCTCGCCAGAGCATTGACATGAAAGAGTTCGAGGGTCTGGCCATCACCACCGTCGACGAGGCTCTTCAGGGACGTATCGCCGGTCTGGACATCGTGGCAGGCGGTGACCTCGGTAAGGGCACGTCGATGCGCCTGCGTGGTGTGTCGTCCATCAACGGTTCGAGCGAGCCGCTGATTGTGGTCGACGGCAACGTCTGGGAGAGCAACGTCAACAACTTCGACTTCGCCAATGCCAACGACGAGAAGTTTGCCGAGCTGCTCAACGTCAACCCCGAGGATATCGAGAGCATCTCCGTGCTGAAGGACGCTGCCGCTACCGCCATCTGGGGTTCGCAGGGTTCTAACGGTGTCATCGAGATCAAGACGAAGCGTGGTGCCCGTGGTAAGACCCGCGTCAACTTCAGTGCTCGACTCACCGGTACCTACCAGCCCAAGGGCTACAACATGCTGACGGGCGACGAGTACACCATGCTGCTGAAGGAAGAGTACTTCAACCCGCAGATGAGCGATGCCGCCAGCGACATCAAGGAAATCAACTACAATCCCGCCTTCTCGGAGTACGAGATGTACAACAACAACACCGACTGGCTTGACGAGGTCAAGAAGACCGGTTGGCGCCAGAACTACTACCTCGCCCTGAGTGGTGGTGGTGAGAAGGCCAACTTCCGTGTCGGTGCCGGTTATGACCACGAGACGGGTTCTATCATCGAGCAGAAGCTTGACCGCTTCACCTCGCGCGTGAACCTTGACTATTTCGTCAGCGACCGTATCAAGATTGAGACCAACATCGCTCTGACCTACACTAAGAACCACATGAACAACGGTGACCTCCTTGGTATTGCCTATAAGCGTATGCCTAACCTCTCTGTCTACGAGCAGGACCGCTACGGCAACGACCTGGCCGACTACTATGCCATGCTGCCCAATGCCTCAGAGGAGCTGAAGGACCAGCGCGACATGAAGAACCCTGTGGCACTGGCATTCCTGGCCAAGAACGAGGATACCAGCTATAACATTACGCCTGAGTTCAAGCTGAACTACCGTCTGTTAGGTCTTGACGAGGAGCACACCCGTCTGGACTATGAGGGCAAGGTCGTGTTTAACATCTTTAATAAATATAACGACCAGTACATGCCCCTGTCGCTGAGCACGAAGGGCTGGAGCGACGGCGAGAGTAACAAGGTGTCGTCGAACTCCGACAAGAGCCTCGGTGTCACCACGACTCACACGCTGACCTTTACGCCGCACTTCCGCAATACCGACCACTCGCTGACGATGATGCTCCGTGGCCAGCTCACCAGCGGTACGTCGTCATCGCAGGCTACCGGCCTCTGGGGCCTGCCCAGCGGTTCTATCCAGAGTACGGCTGCCGAGGGTATCATCAGCAACATCGCTACAGGTAGCGGCCAGTGGCGCAGCATCTACTTCACCTACTCTGCACACTATGCCTACAAGGGCCGTTACATGGTCGACTTCTCCGTCCGTCGCGACGGTTCTACCAAGTTCGGCGACGACCAGCGCTGGGGTAACTTCCCCGCCGTCTCGCTGCGTTATAACATCAGCAAGGAGCCTTGGTTCCAGAAGACACTGCCCTTCGTCTCGATGCTCTCTATCCGTCCAGGTTGGGGTATCGTCGGTCGCCAGCCCGGCAGCGAGGGTCTGTTCTACAGCCGTTACACCAACGGCGCCGGCTATCTGAGCGTCGGTACGAGTGTCGCTCCTGCCAACATTCAGATGAAGAGCCTGAAGTGGGAGCAGAAGGAGACCTACAACATCGGTACCGACTTCGGCTTCTTCAACGAGCGCATCACCGGTAATGTCGAGTTCTACTGGCAGTACACCACCGACCTGCTTATCTCCGGCCGTGGTATCCCCACATCGTCGGGCTTCCCCACGCTGGCCTACCAGAATGTCGGCGACATGAAGAACGTCGGTTGGGAGTTCAACCTGAACGGTAATCGCATTGTCAAGCTCGGCAAGTTCTCGGCTGACTTCAACATCACCTTTGCTAACAACAAGAACACCATCACTGCTATGGACGAGACCTATCTGGCAACCCTGAACGGCGAGTTCAACCGCCAGAACGGTTCTTACCTCACACGTGTCGAGCTGAACACGGCTATGGGTAGTATCTACGGCTTCCGCTACAAGGGTGTCTATCAGTACAGCGACTACTCTCCGGTCGAGGTGCCCGGCGTCAGCGGCCCCAATGCCCCTGTAGCCCGCGATGCTGACGGCAACGTCATCGTCGACGAGAACGGCATGACCACGCCGATGATGTTCTGCTACGGCGGTTCTAAGGACGAGACGAAGGTGTTCCGTGGTGGCGATGCCATCTACGAGGATATCAACCATGACGGCCAGATTGACGAGCTCGACATCGTCTACCTCGGTTCGTCACTGCCTAAGTTCACCGGCGGTTTCGGTGTCAAGCTCCACTACGGACGCTGGTCGCTGAACAGCCAGTTCAACTTCCGCTACGGCAACAAGATCATCAACGCTGCACGCATGAACGCAGAGAAGATGTACGACAACAACAACCAGAGTGCCGCCGTCAACTGGCGCTGGCGTGTCGAGGGTGACATCACCGAGATTCCCCGCGCTCTCCGTCAGGCCGGTTACAACTACTTAGGTTCCGACCGCTTCGTCGAGGACGGCTCGTTCATCCGTCTGAACTACGCACAGCTCAGCTACTCGTTCGATCCGAAACTCATCAAGAAAATCGGACTGACCCAGCTCAGCTTCTACGTCTCGGCCAACAACCTGTTCTGTCTGACCAAGTACTCAGGTGCTGACCCCGAGGTGGGCTACGGTTCAATGGGTATCGTGACCGATAATGCCCAGACACCGCGCTCGAAGTCATTCACCGGTGGCGTGACCATTCAGTTCTAAATGAGGAATTAGAAATTAGATATTAAGAATTATGATTACTAATATAATAAAGAAATATAGCGTGAAGTTCGCAGTTGGCTGTGGCTGTGCCACTGCCGTTCTTGGACTCGCTTCCTGCTCTGACTTCCTCGACATCCTGCCACTGAACGACGTGGTGCTCGAGAACTACTGGACGCAGAAGAGCGACGTGGAAAGCGTCCGGGCCAGCTGCTACGTGTCCCTGCAGAGTTCCGATGCCATGAACCGTATCGGACTGTGGAGCGAGCTTCGTTCCGACAACCTCTTTGCCGGAGCTAACGTGCCTAATGAGGTTTCCGAAATCCTGAAGGAGAACCTTCTGCCTACCAATCCCTATTGCAACTGGTCGAAACTCTATGAGTGCATCAACCGTTGTAATATCCTCTGTCACTATGCCCCTGAAGTGCAGGCTACCGACCCTAACTACAGCGAGGCTGAGATGAAGAGCGACATCGCTGAGGTGTCTACCCTGCGTGCCCTCTGCTACTTCTACCTCATCCGTACGTTCCGTGACGTTCCTTACACCACGGAGGCCAGTATCGATGATACGCAGAACTACGTCAAGGCTGCCACACCGTTCAACGCTGTGCTCGACTCCCTGATTACCAACCTGGAGAGTGTCAAGGACTACGCCGTGCGCCGCTATAAGCTGGAGACCGTCAGCGGCAGCTATTTCACACTGCCTGACGAGAACACCAGCCGTATCACCCGCGTCGCTATCTGGGCACTCCTGGCCGACCTCTATCTGTGGAAGCAGGACTGGGACAACGCCATCAAGTATGCTGACATGGTCATCGACTACAAGCGCCAGCAGTA
>JAEEGG010026055.1_pt1 | contig 11198 bp, 8 predicted proteins | sample 9134161 | NCBI WGS metagenome assembly JAEEGG01 (sample SAMN16246543, study PRJNA631951) | gut metagenome | biome: gut microbiome; feature: rumen; material: CR-attached | host: Bos | place: Iran: Karaj | collected 2018-10
TTCAAGCACCATAATTCATCGCCTTTTATCGTCAACGGCATGTCAATATTGTCAGTGAAAAGCATCCCCGTGCCTAATCCTTGAGGCATGGAAATGCGCGGTCCGTAGGTCTTGGCTGTGTAATGCGCTATGGCGTTCAGTCCGACATTGCTCTCGAGTGCGCTTGTCACCCAGCTGCCTATGCCTCGCTCACGCGCCAGGCTTATCCATTCGTCGCACCCGTGCATCCCTCCGTGCAGCGACGGTTTCAGGATAATGTACTGCGGCTTGATGACATCAAGCAGCCGTTTCTTCTCTTCTGTCGAGTTTACCCCGATAAGCTCTTCGTCAAGTCCTATTGGCAATGGAGTGTTCTCACACAGTCTTGCCATGTCATTCCACTGCTTCTGTCTTATAGGCTGTTCTATGGAGTGTATGTCATATTTTGCGAGTTCCTCCAGCCGTGCCATGGCGTTCTCCTTTGTGAATCCGCCGTTCGCATCCACTCTGAGCTCTATTTGCTCCTTGCCGAAGCATTCTCTTATGTGGTGTATGAGTTCTATTTCTTTATCGAAGTCAATGGCGCCGATTTTCAGTTTAACGCAATGAAATCCAGCCTTAAGTTTTTCCTCCAAGCGTCCGTACATTTCCTCGAACGTGCCCATCCACACAAGTCCGTTTATTCTTATGCCCTCCTCGCCACGTCCGAACGGCGTGTCGTACAACGCCACGCTGCCATTCGCCTCAAACTGCGCGAACGCGCTTTCCAGTCCGAACAGCATCGACGGATAAGGTCTGAGCCCGTCATAATCTATCACGCCGGACTCCTCCGCTTTCTTGCAGAAGGCCTTCAACACATCCTCGTAATCCAGAATCGCGTCGCACGACAGGTCCGGCAACGTCGCGCACTCGCCTATGCCCTTCACTCCCGGACGGTCTGTGTCGGTCAGTGTTAGGAAATAACTGTCGCGTGTCAAATAAACGCCCCTTGACGTGCCTGCCGGCTGCTTGAAATGAAATGTCCTTTTGCTTATGTCAATCTTCTTCATTTGCCGAAAATCTTTTGCAATCCAAAGTTAGCAAATACATAACAAAAAAAATCCCCACAGCACACGCCATAGGGATTTTCATTTATTCAAAACTTACTTTTTACGCAAGCACGATATGCTCAAGATAGATGCAGAACGCACCAGCCAAATAGCCCACGAGAGCCAGCCAGCTGATATGCTTGAGATACCAGATGAAGTCTATCTTCTCCAGTCCCATTGCGGCAACGCCTGCAGCCGAACCGATAATCAGGATAGAGCCTCCTGTTCCAGCGCAGTATGCGAGCATGTGCCAGAATGTGCCGTCAACAGCGAAATCAAGCACTGATGGGTCTATCATGTACATCTTCATGGAAGCGGCAACGAGAGGCACATTGTCGATAATAGACGACAATACTCCTATCACAGTGTCGATTACATAAATATTTCCGCCTGTCACATCGCGGAGCCACTCCGAAAGCTTGCTAAGCTGACCTGCCGCGCCGAGAGCTCCGACAGCCGTCAGAATACCCAAGAAGAAGAAAATCGTAGGAGTCTCCACGTTCTTCAGGATATTGACAACCGAAAGACGCTTCTTTATCTCATTTGATTTCTTCTTGTGCATAAGCTCTGTCACCATCCACATGACGCCCAAGCCCAGGAGCATGCCCATGTAAGGTGGCAAGTGAGTGATGGTCTTGAACACTGGCACGAACAGCAGCAAGCCGACTCCAAGAATCAGCAGCGCCATCTGCTCGCCAGGAGTTGTGATTGACTCTGCCTCCTTGCTCTCTGCCGGACGAATGATTTCGCCCTTCAATGTGAACGACAGGATTACCAGAGGAACAAGCATAGACACAAGACTCGGAATTATGATTCCTGTGATTATCTTGCCTGCAGTGATCTGTCCGCCTATCCACAACATGATTGTTGTCACGTCACCGATTGGCGACCATGCTCCGCCGGCATTTGCCGCTATCACTACAATACTTGCGTATGTCCAGCGTGTGTGCTGGTCTTTGATAAGCTTACGCAGCAGAGAGAGTATTACAATTGTCGTCGTAAGGTTATCAAGCACAGCCGACATGAAGAATGTCAGGAAGCTGATAATCCACAACAGTTTGACCTTATTTGTAGCGGTTATCCTGTCGGTGATTATCTTGAAGCCGTTGTGCCTATCGACAATCTCGACGATAGTCATTGCCGCGAACAGGAAGAACAGCGTCTGAGCGGTCTCTGCCAGATTCTCATTCAGCTGCTCACCGACATGATGGATGTCACTGTCGCCTAACAAGATGAAAATCGTCCATGTCAAAACACCTATCAGCAACGCGGAAGCCGCCTTGTCGATTTTCAACGGATGTTCAAGCGCTATGCACAGATAGCCGACAATGAACACTACAATCATAAATATAGCCATAGTTCTTAGATTTTTGGTTCTGTGTTTTAGTTCTGAGCGTAAGTCTTCACTTCCTCAGGGTTCAGGCTCTCAACAAAAGCGGCGTGCTTAGCGACCTCTGCCGAAGCGAAGTTCACAAACACCTTTGCCGACTTCACGAAGTCCGGACCGTTTTCCTTGATGGCTCTTGTTGCGTCGATAGCGAGCAGATAGCCCATAATCGTAAGACCAGCCTGCTCAACGAGTCTTCTCGCCACAAAGTCGAGGTAAGTCTGACCCATGTCGCCAGCCGCAGCCTTCTTCGCCTCAACTGTCGCAACGGTCTTTTCGTAAATGCTTGTCATCTCAGCGAGCTTAGCCTTCACGCCAGCCAAAGACGCGTCAAGCTCCTTCTCCTGATACTTCTTTATCTGCTCAAGATAAGTGCCTGTCGTTACGAATCTTATGGCTGCCACCACCTGCAACTGCGACGTTCCCTCATAGATAGTCAGGATTCTCGCGTCACGGTACAGACGCTCGCAAGTGTAATCTCTCATGAATCCCGAACCGCCATGTATCTGTATGCAGTCGAACGCGTTCTGGTTCGCGTATTCAGATGCGAACATCTTTGTCAGCGGAGTCAATGCGTCAGCCAGTTTCTGCTTCTGCTTAGACTCTACACGCTCCTCCTTTGTAAGTGTGCGTCTGCGTGAAATCTCGCCGTATATCTTTGAGTAATCGACATATCTCGTTGTCTCGTAAAGCAGGGCTCTTGTCGCATCAAGACGGGCCTTTATCATAGACACCATCTCATAAACGGCAGGCATCTCGATAATCGCTTGGTTGAACTGGCGACGGTCCTTGGCATAAGCCACAGCCTCACGATAAGCAGCCTCGCTCACGCCGACCGACTGGCCGCCGACACCAAGACGAGCGCCGTTCATCAACGACATCACGTACTTTATAAGACCCATCTTGCGGTCGCCCACCAAATGAGCCTTCACGTTGGTGAACACGAGCTCACATGTTGGCGAGCCGTGGATTCCGAGCTTATTCTCTATGCGGCGCACCTTCATCGATGCGTCCTTTGGATTGTCGCAAACGAAGTACGAAAGTCCTCTAGCATCCTTCGTGCCTTCCTCCGAACGGGCAAGCACGAGCTTTATCTCCGCGTCGCCGTTGGTTATGAAACGCTTCACGCCGTTGAGCAGCCAGCAGTTGTCCTTCTCGCTCCAAGTCGCCTTCAGCATAACGCTCTGCAAGTCACTGCCGGCGTCTGGCTCAGTCAAGTCCATTGAGCAAGTCGCGCCCTTGTTTATCATAGGCAGATACTTGTCCTGAAGTTCCTCCGACGCGAACTCGTAGATAGTCTCGGCGCAGTCCTGAAGTCCCCAGATATTGCCGAATCCGGCATCGCCACGGCTTATCATCTCGCCTGCCATCACGTAAGGCACCATTGGGAAGTTCAGTCCGTTGTACTTGCGTGGCAGCGATATGCCGTAAACGCCAGCCTGTGTCAGCGCGTCGTGATCCTGCTGTATGCCCGAAGCGTAACGCACACGGTTGTTCTCAACGTGAGGTCCTTCGCTGTCAACGCCGTCAGCATTCACCGCCAGCACATCACCAGCTATCTCGCCTACGATGTCCATCACCTTGTCGTAGTCGTCGCGAGCGTCCTCCACATCCTGAGGAGCGTAATCATATTTATCCTTATCCGCGAAGCCGTCTTCCTTCAGCTCTATAATTCTATCCATTTCTGGATTTGTCAGCTGAAACTTGAGAGCCTCGTTGTCTGTATAGAAATTTGCCATTGTATTTTGAGTTTTATTTTTCCAATAAATAACTTTTACTTGCTGTTCTTCTTGAAGTATTTCATCAATTTAGGAACAACAGTCTCCACACTGCCGTTTATCACATAGTCTGCGACAGCGTTTATAGGTGCATCCGGGTCTGTGTTCACAGATATTATGATGCCGCTCTCCTGCATTCCGGCGAGATGCTGTATCTGTCCTGAAATTCCGCAAGCGATATACAGCTTAGGTCTTACTGTCACACCAGTCTGACCGATCTGTCTGTCGTGGTCAACCCATCCGGCATCCACAGCCGCACGGCTCGCACCGACCTCTGCGTGAAGCTCCTTGGCCAGTTCGTAGAGCAGGTCGAAGTTTTCCTTCGAGCCTACTCCGTAGCCGCCTGCCACGATTATCGGGCTCGACTTGAGGTTGTTCTTTCCGCTTTCCATCTGGCGGTCTATCACAGAAACCACATAGTCGGTCTCAGGGATATACTTGTTCACGTCAAGATTCACAACCTCACCCTTGTAAGCCTCATCAACAATCTCCTTCTTCATGACGCCCTCTCTGACTGTCGCCATCTGAGGACGGTGCTCTGGGTTCACGATTGTCGCTACGATATTGCCGCCGAACGCCGGACGTATCTGGTAAAGAAGTCCCTTGTACTCCTTGCCGGACTTATTGTCGGTGTAGTCGCCTATCTCAAGCGAGGTACAGTCAGCAGTAAGTCCGCTGAAAAGAGCAGAACTAACTCTCGGACCGAGGTCACGGCCTGTGCTTGTCGCGCCCATCAGGGCTATCTGAGGCTTGATTTCCTTGAAAAGATTCACGAGCAACGACGAGTGAGGCAGAGTCGTGTAAGGACTAAGTCTCTTGTCTTCCGCTTTGTAAAGAGTATCGACGCCATAAGGGAACACCTGGGCATCGACTTTAGAAAGGTCTGCCGCCGCAGCCACAGCCTCCAGCTTGCAGCCTATTTGGTTGGCCAGTTTGCGGCCTTTTGTCAATAATTCCAATGAGACATCGGCAACTGTCGTGCCTTCCATCTCAAGATATACTATAATGTTGTCCATCTGTAGATTTAATTATTAGAGGCTTACGCCAGTTCGTTATCCGATTATGTTCTTAGTTATGAGTTCCTTCATCAGCGAGTCGACATCCTCGTCGCTGTCGGTCATTCTCTTGCTTTCCTTTGCCTGGAACGACACGCTCTCGATGCCCTTAACCTTAGTAGGCGAGCCGCTCAGACCAAGCATCTCTATCTTTGTGTCTATGTCAGCGACACCCCACTCGTCTATGCAGAGAGCCTTGTCACGACCGAAAACTTCCGGATACTTAGGCTCAGCGCCGTTCAGTTCCGAAGGCACAACTGCCCTCTTGAATCTCATGACTCTCTTGGCGTTACGGCTGCGGCACTCCGCTGCAGAGCCGTTCACTGTTATTACAATAGGATATGGAGCCTTGACCAATTCTGTGCCTTTCTCCAGACGACGCTTTACAGTCACCTGTCCAGCCTCGACAGCCACGATTTCCTCAGCGTAAGTCACCTGTGGCAATCCGAGTTTCTCAGCCACCTGTGGTCCGACCTGCGCTGTGTCGCCGTCTATCGCCTGACGTCCGCACACGATGATGTCCACCTTACCGAACTTCTTGATAGCGCAGCTCAACGCATAAGATGTCGCGAGAGTATCGGCTCCAGCGAATTCTCTTCCACTAAGCAAAGCACCACCATCAGCGCCTCTGTACATACTTTCTCTAATGATTTCCGCAGCTCTGGCTGGTCCCATAGTCAGCACTCTGACTGTCGAGCCTTCATATCTGTCCTTTAATCTGAGTGCCTGCTCGAGAGCGTTCTTGTCTTCCGGATTGAAGATCGCAGGCAATGCCGCGCGGTTCACTGTGCCGTCCTCCTTCATCGCGTCCTTGCCGACGTTTCTGGTATCAGGCACCTGCTTTGCTAATACAACAATGTTTAGTCCCATACTTAGTTTTATGTGTGTTTTAGATTATATTTCTCAAATGCCGAAACATATTATCATACAAATATAACAAGCACAAAAGCAAACTCTTCTTCATATTTTATGTTATAGAACACATTTTGGGCAAAAAAGCCGTTTTTGTGCAATGTAGTATACATGGGCGTTCCAATGTTTTACGACTGTTAAAAATATGTTACAAAACATATAAATTTAGTTATCTACACAATACAGCAAGTTTTTAGTCGTTTAAAAGTCAAAGAACAAGGTTTCCAACCGTGTTCAAGACAGAGTGCGATAAACTATTATTATACACAAGAAACACGCATAGCGACTATGAAGAAGCCAGAAGTTTCAGAAAGCACGACAAACGAGACTGCCGCGAAAAACAGCATCGCTAACGACTGTGCACAGACACGGCTAAGCAAAAAATCTAAAGGCCCGAGCAAGCTGTCGCTGTTCCTTGTGATGCAATTCGCGAACTCATTCGCACCCCTGCCAATGGTCGGACCGAAAACCTTGCTGATAAACTAAGGAACCAAACAAACACCATAATCAAGAGAAAGAGGACTGCCCGCAACGTGAGCAATCCTCTTTTCTTTTACGCAGAAACTCTATTTCCACAAAACAAAAAGCCAGCATCTTTCGATGTTGGCTTTCTGTTGTTCAAGTTTGTAGCGAGAGGCGGGCATGATCCGCCGACCTCATGATTATGAATCATGCGCTCTAACCAGCTGAGCTACCTCGCCATCAGATTTGAGCGGTGCAAAGATAGGAATTTATTCCTCAACTGCAAAGCCCAATCAAATTATTTTTCCGCAATTCTCTTAACTTGCTCTATCACAGACTCCGCCAGCTCATTAGCACGAGCCTCTGTAGCTGCCTCGGAATAGACTCTGATAATCGGCTCGGTGTTGCTCTTGCGCAGATGCACCCATCCGTCAGGCATATCTATCTTGACACCGTCGATGTCGTTTATCTCATTGTTCTTATCCTCGGAGAATTTGTTTTTCACCGCCACGAGTATCGCGTCAACATCCATGTCGGCAGTCAAGTCTATACGGTTCTTTGAAATCTCATAGTTCGGATATGTCGCACGGAGCTCCGATGTCTTCTTGCCGCTCTTGGCAAGCAAAGTAAGGAACAGCGCCACACCCACCAGCGCGTCTCTGCCGTAGTGCAATTCAGGATAGATAACTCCGCCATTGCCCTCGCCACCGATAACGCAGTTCGTCTTCTTCATCTGAGCCACGACGTTCACCTCGCCCACAGCCGCTGCCGAATACTCACAGCCGGCATATCTGCGTGTAACATCTCTCAAGGCTCTCGACGAGCTAAGGTTCGATGCCGTGTTGCCCTTGGTGTGCTGCAGCACATAGTCAGCCACAGAAACCAGAGTGTACTCCTCGCCGAACATCGTTCCGTCCTCGTTGATTATCGCAAGACGGTCAACATCGGGGTCAACAACGAATCCGACATCGGCATTCTCTTTCTTCATTCTTTCTGCTATCTCGGTCAGATTCTGAGGTATAGGTTCCGGATTATGCGAGAAATTGCCTGTTGGCTCGCCGTTAAGCACGACCACATCGTCCACGCCAATAGCCTTTAACAGCTTAGGCATCGCGATGCCGCCGACTGAATTCACCGTGTCTATCACGACCTTGAAACCAGCCTTCTTTATCGCATCTACATCCACAAGATTCAGTTTCTTGACCATCTCGACATGCTTGTCGGCATAGTCGTCAACATGCTCCACTCTGCCGAGCGAGTCAACGTCAGCAAAGTCAAAATCCTCTTTTTCCGCTATATCAAGAACATCGTTGCCTTCCTGTTTATCAAGGAACTCACCGTCCTTGTTCAGCAGCTTAAGCGCATTCCAGTGCTTTGGATTATGGCTCGCAGTTATGATTATGCCACCAGACGCCTTTTCGTTGGTCACTGCCAATTCGGTCGTTGGAGTTGTCGCCAAGTCAATATCCACAACATCCACACCCATTCCGATAAGTGTGCCTATGACAACATCCTTGACCATCGGGCCGGACATTCTCGCATCCCTGCCAACGACTATCTTTCCGGCAGCGCCGTACTTACGCTTATTCCAAGTGGCATACGCCGCTGTGAACTTCACAATATCCAGAGGGTTGAGTCCGTCACCAGGCTTGCCGCCTATGGTGCCTCTGATTCCTGAAATAGATTTAATAAGTGTCATATTGTTAGATATGTGTATGTTACGTCGATTATTTGTTAGCCAGTTTTATCGTCATCTCGTAAAGGTACGGAGTGACAGCGTTCATGTCAACCGAGTTGGCTATTCTCGAAGGGAGTATGAATGTCGCCTTGGCACCGTGGCATCGCATTATGCCTATGGCCTCGAGCATTCCGGTGGAAGCATCGGACGACGCTCCGTAAACGATTTCATGAGGATCTTTTGTGTAGTCGGCCACCACTTCTGGGTCAACATCCAGCGTCTTCTTCAAATAAGAAGCCTGTATCTTCATGTTCGGCACTATTGTGTCAGACGTGTCGCCAAGGTCGTCAACATGTATGTATATGCCTGATTTTGTCTTGTAATAGACGCCGTCTTGCCACACACTGTCAGCTGGATAAGACGAAATGACCTTAATGCCGTTTCTGTTGATATATGCATTTATCTGCGCGCTCTCCGCATCCAGCAGTTTCTCGTAGTCGCTGTTTCCGCACGACGAGAAAGCCAACGAGAAAGCCACTGCCGCAAATGCTGTTATGATTTTCGCAATGTTATTCATCTACTCAAAAAGTATTTATCTGTTTTTACCAGTCTTAGACACGCCTATCACGTCATAGACCAAAGTCGCTCTTGGCGGTATCTTGTCTCTGTCGCCAAGCGCGCCGTAGGCAAGAATCGACGGCACCACGATTATGGCGCGGTCGCCATCACGCAGCAGTGTCAATCCCTCTGCGAAGCCTGTCTGCCTCCTCTCTTTGCCGACTTCTATGACATCAGCGTTTCTGCCTGTCAAGTCGTAAAGCACAGTGCCGTCGGTCAGTTTTATTCTGTAATTCACCTCTACGACATCGCCATACCTCACCGAGTCTCCTTTTTCCTTGATGTCCTTAGGCTGAATCCATATTCTAACGCCAGTTCCTGTGACCCTGAAATCCTTCCCCGACTTTTCAGTGTATTTCTTTATGTCCTCATCCTCCATATCGCCGAGCATGGTGTTCATTTCCATTATCTTCTGTGGAGTCGAGTCCACCTCCGCATACTTATTGGAAGGCAGCTGCGCCTTTTTGTCGCACGACGCCAAAAGCAAAAGAACCGAAATTGCGAAGAGGAAAGATTTCATATCCTATCTTATGTTTGCTATGCTTATAATATCAGAGAACACACCTGCGGCAGTCACGCTTGCGCCTGCGCCGTATCCCTTTATTATCATAGGGAATTCCTTGTATCTCTCTGTCGTTATCATTATTATGTTGTTGCTGCCCTCGAGGTCGTAGAATGGATGGCGCACATCCACTTCCTGCAGTCCGACCGAGCAAACGCCATTCTCGAGAGTTGCAACAAATCTGTTCTTCTTGTCCTCTTTCTCAAGGCGCTGTCTCTGCTTTTCAAACTCTTCGTCAAGTTCCGAAATCGTGTTCCAGAACTCATCCAGCGAGCCTTCGAAAAACTTCTGAGGAATGAACAGATTCTTCTTCACATCATCCTGCTCCACGCGGTAGCCTGCCTCACGAGCCAATATCACGAGCTTGCGGACCACATCCTTGCCCGAGAGGTCGATTCTCGGATCTGGTTCAGCGAATCCCGCGTCCTTAGCCATGGCTATCGCCTTGCTCAGCGGAATATCTGCGCTGATGGTGTTGAAGATATAGTTGAGCGTGCCGCTAAGCACAGCCTGTATTTTGTTTATCTTGTCGCCTGAGTTTATGAGCGCGTTTATTGTGTTTATGATTGGCAGTCCTGCGCCGACATTCGTTTCAAACAGGAACTTCACGCCCTTCTCTCTTGCTATCGACTTCAGTTCCTGGTATCTGTCATACTCCGACGAAGCGGCTATCTTGTTCGCCGCCACGACTGACACGTTGTGCGACAGCAGCTCCTTGTACAACTCCGCGATTGAAGCGTTCGCTGTACAATCAACAAACACAGAATTGAATATGTTCATAGTCAGAACGCCGTTCAGCAGTGTTTCCGGAGTATTCGCCACGCCTTCCTTCTCCAGGCGCTCCGCATAATTCGACAAATCGATTCCGTCTCTGTCGAACAGCACTTTGCGGCTGTTATTTATGCCAACTATCTTTATCTTGAGCCTCTTCTCCTCCTTCAATGTCTCCTGCTGGTTGCGTATCTGTCGCAGCAAATCGCCGCCGACAGTTCCTATTCCGCAGACAAAGACATTGAGTTCAAGGAACTCTGACAGGAAGAACGACTCGTGTATCACATTCAGGGTCTTCCTCAAGTTCTCCTTCTTTATCACAAAAGAGATGTTTGTCTCCGATGCTCCTTGTGCAATAGCGATTACGTTTATGCCGTTGCTTCCAAGCGTACCGAAGAGTTTACCTGAGATGCCAGGGATGCGCTTCATTCTGTCACCCACGACAGCCACTGTAGCAAGGTCCTTCTCGCACTTCACTTCGTTTATCTCGCCGACCGCCAGCTCATGAGCGAACTCCTTGCTTATTATCTCAACCGCCTTGTCGGCCTCAGCGTTCTTGACTCCGAGCGAAATCGTGTTCTCCGAAGCCGCCTGCGATATGAAGAACACCGAAATGCCGTTGTCAGCCAGCGCGCCGTACAGTCGCTTGCTCACGCCAGTCACGCCGACCATACCCATGCCCAGCATCGTGACGAGCGCAGCATCGTCGATAGACGAAATACCCTTGATGCTGTTGGCGCCGTCGTCCTTGCCCCTGGAAATGAATGTGCCTGGAGCCGACGGATTGAAAGTATTCTTTATGAGTATCGGAATATTCTTGTGGTAAACAGGGAAAATCGTAGGAGGATAAACAACCTTAGCACCGAAATTGCAAAGCTCCATCGCCTCGACAAAACTCAGTCTGTCAA
>JAEEGG010026057.1_pt1 | contig 11197 bp, 11 predicted proteins | sample 9134161 | NCBI WGS metagenome assembly JAEEGG01 (sample SAMN16246543, study PRJNA631951) | gut metagenome | biome: gut microbiome; feature: rumen; material: CR-attached | host: Bos | place: Iran: Karaj | collected 2018-10
AGAAAGTGTACGTTCTGGACGGCAACGTCCCGATCCTCGTCGAGCGGAGCTCCATGGACGAGACGCTGGAGGTCGAGGCGAAGAGCCATGTGGAGATGTTCCACCATTACTTCTTCACCCTGGCCCCGGACGACAAGTACATCAAGTACACGATGGAGAAGGCCATGTATCTCGTGGACGAGACGGGCCTCGCGCAGTACAACACCCTGAAGGAGAAGGGCTTCTACTCGAACATCATGGGTACGAGCGCCGTGTTCAGCATCTACTGCGACTCCATCCGGGTGGATACGAAGAACATGGAGTTCACCTACTACGGCAGGCAGCGGATCGAGCGAAGGAGCAGCATCCTTATGAGGGAGCTCGTCACCGCCGGTCAGCTCCGCCGGGTCCCCCGCACCGACAACAACCCCCACGGGCTGCTCATCGTGAACTGGCGGACCCTACTGAACAAGGACATCGAACAGAAGCACAAGTCAAACTATTAGCATGAACCGGGACCATGGGAAAGTGGAAGAACATCATCCTCGGGGAGAAGATGCCCGACAAGGATGACCCAAAGTACAGGGAGAAGTACGAGAAGGACGTGGAAGCCGGACGCAAGTTCGCGCGGATCACCCGCATCGATCGCCTGGCCGGTCACGTCCAGCGTTTCGCCGAGCGGCACCGCGGGGTGTTCCTCGGGATAGTCATAGCTATCGTCGTCGGCTGCCTAGCCGTGAACATCGTGCATTTCACGGAGGCGCTCCGGCTCCACCGGGTGCGGAACGCGTACCCGGCACCGCCGGACTCGCTCCCCATCCGGCGGACCGGCGAGTCGTACGGGATGCCCGATATACGATCACTCGAAGAGTAAGGAGAAAGACATGATTATGAACAAACTCAAGAACATCAACTTCAGGCAACCGAAGTACATGCTTCCGGCGATCCTCTATTTCCCGATCCTGATTACCCTGTATTTCGGCATCGATCTCTTCCGCACGAAGAAGGCGGAGACCCGGGACCCGTCTTTGCAGACCACTGAGTACATCAATCCCAAGCTCCCCGAGGCGAAGGTGAAGGACGATATCGGCGGCAAGATGCAGAACATGCAGAGTTCGTACGTGGATATCGCCGACTACACGGCCGTCGACAACGTCGAACGGGAGGACAAGGACGCCGAGAAGGAGAAATACGACTCCCGGTATTCCGAGAACGAACGCCAGGCCATCGACGACAAGACCGCCGCCGCGCAGGAGCGCGACCGGCAGATGGAGGAAAGGCTCGACGGGAGCGCACGGCGCGCCGAAGCACTCCGGCAGGACGGCGACTACCCCTTCCCGCTCACCGAGAGCGAGCGGCTCGTCCAGAGCCGGCAGCGGGAGCAGGCACTCAGGGAGGAACTGGAGGCGGCCCTCGCGCAGCTGCGCGAGCAGAGCGCGGCACAGGTCACCGGCTCCCCCGCCGTGACGACCGCGCAGGAGCAATCCCGAGCGGTTTCCGCACCGTCCGAGGACGATGCGGCCTTGGTCGTGCGGCGCATCCGCCAGAGCTCAGACTACTTCCACACCGTCTCGGAGAACGACCCGCAGCCGAACCTCATCAAGGCGATCGTCGACGAGGACATCAAGGCCGTGGACGGCAGCCGCGTGCGGCTCCGCCTGCTGGACGACGTGGAGATCGGAAACCTCTTCATGCCGAAGGGAAGCTATCTCTTCGCCATCATGAGCGGCTTCTCCTCACAGCGGGTAAAGGGCACAGTGAAGAGTGTCCTCCTGTACGACGAGATCGTCAAGGTCAACCTGTCGCTCTACGACACCGACGGGCTGGAGGGGCTCTACGTCCCGTCAAGCTCGTTCCGGGAGACCGCCCGGGACGTCGCCGGCGCGGCGACCGGGAGCACGATGAGCATCAACCAGGGAGGCTATAACAACAGCCTCTCGCAGTGGGGAATGCAGGCCGTGCAGAACGCCTACCAGCGGACCGCGAGCGCCGTCGGCAAGGTCATCCGGAAGAACACCGCCCACCTCAAGTACGGCACGTTCGTGTACCTCGTGAACGGCAACCAGACAAGAACAGAATAATCCATACCGCAATGAAAACCAAGCTTTTAATCGCATTCTTCCTTTGCTTTGCCGTGGCCTCCGTGATGAAGGCCCAGGAGACGGCCTCGGGGCTGGAGCTGCTCACCGTCAACGAGCAGGTCACGACGGTTATCACGGCGACGGAGCCCATCCGGTTCGTGGACATCTCCACGGACAAGGTGGCGGGCGACCAGCCCCTGAACAACACGCTCCGGCTCAAGCCCAAGGAGGGCGCCGACGTCCATGCCGACGGCGACGTCCTCGCCATCGTCACTGTCATCACCGAGCGCTACCGCGTGCAGTACGGGCTCATCTACACGACAAGGATGAACGAGGCCGTGACGGAGAAGACCGTCTTCCAGACGGAGGTACTGCCCTACAACAACCCGGCGGTGTCCATGCCCACGGAGGAGATGATCCGCTTCGCCTGGAAGGTCTGGAACTCACCCGCCCGCTACCGGAACGTGGGGGCGAGAAGGCATCACATGGACGTGCGTCTGAACAACATCTACAGCGCCGGCGATTACTTCTTCATCGACTTCAGCGTGGAGAACCGCACGAACATCCGCTTCGACATCGACCAGATCCGCGTGAAGGTCGAGGACAAGCGGCGCACCCGCGCGGCGAACTGCCAGAGCGTCGAGCTCTCCCCCGTCCTCCTCCTGCGGGATTCGTCCACTTTCCTGCACGGCTACCGGAATGTCATCGTGCTGCGCAAACTCACCTTCCCGAACGACAAGGTGCTCACCATCGAGATGTCCGAGAAGCAGGTCAGCGGACGCACCGTCCGGCTGGCCATCGACTACGAGGACGTGCTGGGGGCGGACTCATTCAGCGAAACACTGCTCAGGGAGGACTAGCGTATGAGAAAGCATTTGATGATTGCCGTCTTGCTCATGACGGCTGTTATGGCAAAGGCCCAGGACAATACCAACCGTATCGGCGTGGGTCTGGGCGGGTATTACCGTCCGGCAGCGTCCATGACCCTCTTCTGGGAACACGAGACCCGCTACCACAACGCGTGGGAGGTTTTCGCCACGAGTTCCTTGAAGCTTGACGACCTCGATGACCTCGGCGCCAACTACAAGACATGGGGCGTCGGCGCCGCCTGGAAGCCCAGCCTCTATCTGGCCAGGAACCGCTGCGGCTCCGCCCGGATCGGCGTGAGCCTCGGGGCCGCGCCGGTGGATTTCCTCGCGGGGATCCATGCAGGATGGCAGCACAGCTATGCCCTGAGAGGCGGCTGGCAGTTCTACTGGCAGGCTGGCGTGGACCTGATGCTCCCCCGCCGGGACGACCTCTTCCGTGCGGGCGTCGGCGTCGGCCTCAAGCTGCCCGTCCGCGAGCGTCTCCGCTACCGCTAATCCCGGATAAGTACAAAACTCTATGGAAGAGAGCCCCAACCTCGTCGCTGGATACAAGATCTTCAGGATGGTCGTCTACGTGTCGGTCGTCCTGGAGTTCTTCCTCTACGCCTTCGACCCTGCCCTGCCCGGGTTCTGGGGAGGCGTTTTGTCGGACCTGCACGTGAGGATGAAGCGCTGGTTCATCTACCACGACGGCAACCTCATCTGGAGCAAGGTCGCGACGCTCCTGCTGATCTGCGTCACGTGCCTCGGCACGAAGAACAGGAAGGAGATGGAGTTCGACGCTCGGAGGATGGTCCTCTACCCGCTGGTGGCGGGCCTCTTCACCGTCGTGCTGTCCGTCTGGCTTTTCGGCCACGCAATGAAGCCGCTCATCTACGCCGTCCCGCTGAACCGTTGGTTCTACATGGTCGCCACCGTCGTCGGGACGGTCCTCGTGCACATCGCCCTGGACAACATCTCGAAGTTCCTCAAGGAAGGCCTCATGGACGACCCGTTCAACTACGAGAACGAGTCGTTCGAGCAGAGCGAGGAGAAGATATACAACCAGTACAGCGTCAACATCCCGATGCGGTACTACTACAAGGGCAGGTTCCGCAAGGGCTGGGTGAACATCGTGAACCCGTTCCGCGCGACCTGGGTCGTCGGCACTCCGGGCTCCGGTAAGACCTTCTCCATCATCGAGCCGTTCATCCGGCAGCACAGCGCCAAGGGCTTCGCAATGGTGGTCTACGACTACAAGTTTCCCACCCTGGCCCGGAAGCTCTACTACCACTACCTGCTCAACAAGCAGCGCGGAAAGCTGCCGGAGGGGTGCGGATTCAACATGATCAACTTCGTGGACGTGGAGTACTCCAGCCGGGTCAACCCGATCCAGCTGAAGTACATCAACAACCTCGCGGCGGCCAGCGAGACCGCCGAGACCCTGCTGGATTCTCTTCAGAAGGGAAAGAAGGAAGGGGGCGGCGGATCGGACCAGTTCTTCCAAACCTCAGCCGTGAACTTCCTCGCGGCCTGCATCTTCTTTTTCTGTAACTGGAACAAGATGCCATACGACAAGGAGGGCAACCTGCTCTTCCCGGAGTACACGACCGACCGGCAGACCGGCCAGAAGCGCCTGAACGGGAAGGTTAAGGACAGGGACGACCGGTTCGTCGAGCCCGCCTACTGGCTGGGTCAGTACTCGGATATGCCGCACATCCTGTCGTTCCTGAACCAGGACTACCAGACGATCTTCGACGTGCTTCAGACCGACCCGGAGGTCCTGCCGCTGCTCGGGCCGTTCCAGACCGCCCTGAAGAACAAGGCTATGGAGCAGCTCGAAGGTATGATAGGCACGCTCCGCGTCTATACCTCGCGCCTTGCCACGAAGGAGTCCTACTGGATCTTCCATCGGGACGGCGACGACTTCGACCTGAAGGTCAGCGACCCGAAGAATCCCAGCTACCTGCTGATCGCCAACGACCCGGAGATGGAGAGCATCATCGGCGCCCTGAATGCGCTGATCCTGAACCGTCTCGTGACGAGGGTAAACCAGGGCCAGGGAAAGAACGTCCCCGTGAGTATCATCGTTGACGAGTTGCCGACGCTGTACTTCCACAAGATCGACCGGCTCATCGGTACGGCGCGAAGCAACAAGGTAAGCGTCACGCTGGGCTTCCAGGAGCTCCCGCAGCTGGAGAGCGACTACGGCAAGGTGGGCATGGAGAAGGTCATCACGACTGTGGGCAACGTCGTGAGCGGCTCCGCACGCTCGAAGGAGACGCTGGAGTGGCTCTCGAACGACATCTTCGGCCGAGTCGTCCAGGTGAAAAAAGGCGTAACCATCGACGTCGACAAGACCTCCATCAACTACAACGAAGGCTTGGAAAACCTCGTCCCAGCCTCGAAAATCTCCGACATGCCGACGGGCTGGATCTGCGGCCAGACGGCCCGGGACTTCGTTGCGACGAAGACCGGGAAGGGCGGCCAGATGGACATCCAGAAGAGCGAGGAGTTCCAGACCTCAAAGTTCTACTGCAAGACCGACTTCGACATGGACAAGATCAAGGAGGAGGAGAAGAACTATACAGAACTGCCGAAGTTCTACACCTTCAAGTCAAAGGAGGATAAGGAGCACATCCTCTACGAGAACTTCGTCAAAGTCAACCGCGAGGTGGAAGATATGTGCCGTCAAATCACCCAATTCGTAAAGAAATAATGATAAGGAGATCAATAATCGTCATCTTCGGGAAGCGCGTCTAGGAGTTCATAGACATTTATTGCGTGTACCCCTCTAGGATGATAAGACAAATAACGATGGAATACATCGTCAAGATGAAAGTGGTCAAATGATTGTTCGTCATCTACTACTTTGCAAACATACGACCAGGCAAGTTGCTCATTCTGCCATCCATTCTCAAGAGAAGTGCGCATCTTTCTAATTTCAAGCAAAAGGCGCTCTTCAACGCGGTCTTCATCATCATAATAATCAAAACTTTCCGGCAGGACAAGTCTTTCGCAATAGTCTTTAATCAATTTGAAATACTTCTCATTGGACTGCGAAAGCTGAGGGTAGCAAGCAGATGATGTGTGCTCCTGGCAAAAGGCTGCTAATCGCTTTTGTTTCCCACCGAATTTACGATAATAATAATCGCCGTTATCCAGTTTGCGAATGACCTTGGTCAAGGCTTTGTCTTCATACTTGCCATCTGGGAACTTTCTACAATAATCCACGGGATCATGCGAAATATAGTACAGGCCGTCGATTTTCTGGAATGCAAAGATAATCGCGACGAAAACTATGATAAAAGTAAGGCATCCAAACCGTGCAAAGAAACCATCAAAAGACATAGGGAGTACAGTTGTTATGATACAAAGATATTCAATTATCTATAGAATTGGAATCTCCTTCTCGGTTTTCATTGCTCTTTTCAAAATGATTTACTCTATTGTCTTTCGTTCTCGAGAACAGATATAACTCTGAGTACCACCTCAGAGTACCATTCTCGCTTATTTCGCCCGAATTCCTCCCCTTTCGCCCACGATATACCGCAATCTTCCACGTTCAACGCCCGCCATAGCGTAATTTGCATCCGGACGCAGAGTCCGCAAAAGAACGTTGAACATGAGACAATTCGAATTCAAGGAAGAAGAGATCCCGTACGCCGTCCTCGAGCAGTTCGGGCTCTCCCAGGAAATGGTCGAGGACCTCTCGACCGAGGCCTACGAGGACATCCTCCGGGGCCGCCGCTCCCCCGTCCTCCCCATCGTGACGACGGACACCGCCGGCAACACCGTGCGCGCACGCACCCGCTTCAAGCTCATCCGCGGAATGGACGACACTGTCGGCGTCGTCTTCCACCCGCGCCTGGTCCGCTGCGACCTGGACCGCTACACCTCAGAGGAGCAGGAGGCGCTCCGCTCCGGGAAGGCCATCATCAGCCACGCCCCGGACGACGGTGACCTCAAGTGCTTCGTCCAGGTCGACACGGAGACCAACCAGGTGCTCTGGGTCCCAACCCCCGTCATCGGCCGGAACCTCAGCAACCTGACCGAGCATTTCGGAATCGCGTCGGAGGACGTCTTCGCCATCCAAGAGGGTGCCCTCGTCATGATCCGGGAGGACGGCGAGGACGTCACCGTCGGCATCGACCTCACCGAGCGGAGCGGCCTCCGCGTCGTCCTCGGCGGCCCGGAGACCTGGCTGAAGGACAAGGGCGAGTCCGACATGGGCCGCTACACCTTTGGCATCTGCGGGTGCTGGGTCCGGGACGAGGACGGCAACCTCAGCTACGTCCACGAGCAAGACTACAACGACGAGATCTGGGAGGAGCAGGAGAAGGCGATCGCCCGCAACAGCGGCATGAAACGATAAACCCACACCACCATGGAACGCAACACGCACTACACGGAGGACGAGCTGGTGCATCTCTACCAGGACGGCGAGATCACCCTCGAGGACCTCATCGAGAACCATCCGGACGGGTGGTTCGACGAGTACATCGATTTCTGCGCCCGGAAGGGGGTCGACCCCGACGAGGGCGCGGCGCTGGACTTCCTCGACCGGAAGAACCGCGAACTGGAGGAAGCCCTGACCGAGGGCCGGGCATAAGACGGAGACGCCATGCCCACCCGAGCCAACGCCATCGGCCGCTACGCCGGCCTCGCCCCGGAACTGCAGGACACGCTCCGGCGCAACGGCATGCAGGCGCGCATCGTCGATACGGGCGACGCCGTGCTGCTCGCCGTGCAGGGCCACGACTCTCCCCTGCTCACATACCTCCCCACGCCGGCGCAGCTGAAGGTGCTCACCGACGGGGGGACGAACTCGTCCAACCGCAAGGCCTATGACGCCTTCACGGAAATCATCGGGAAGGATTTCGAACTGCCGCTGGACTACGTCCATGCGCGTAACACCTACGGGCGCGTCGCCATGGGCCTCCATGGCTACCGGATCGGCGAGGGCGAATACGGCCGTGCCGCGACGCTTGACCTCTGGGCACATCGCGGCATGCTCGGCTGGGCGCCGCGCCACCACAGGACGGAGCGCTTCAGAGAGATCCTCGCCGAACTAGGCTACGCCACCGGGGCACCCGTCGTCCTGAACCGTCCTGACGGCCGGGTGAAGCCCGGCGAACTGCGAGGCGGAGGATTCGGGTTCTATTACAAGGGAACGGCGCTGCCTGACCGGAGCGTCGGCTCCGGCGAAGACGTGCTGAAGGAGCTCAGGGACATCGTCCCCGCCATCCAGGCGCGTCCGGCATCCGGGAAGAAGGCGGTCCCGTATTCCGAGGCCGTCACCTCGGACGTCTATTTCTCCCCAGACAAATGGAACGAGGTCCTCTCCAGCCATGGCATCGATGTGGATGCGGAGGCGAAGACGCTGACCGTCCGTTCCACGGCCATCAACCGTGACCTCGTCTATGACCTCAGCGACATAGAGGTGATAGGCCTTACCTCAGGATCCCTGAAGGAGATCCCCCTCGAATCGAGGATCGGTCTCATCAACGAGATCATCGGAGATGATTTCGAGGGGAAGGTCACCCGGGAGTTGCTCGAAAGCCGGGAGCCCCTAGGGTTCGCAGTGTCGCAGAGGGCACTCCGGGAGATCCGGGAGGAAGAACTCGGCCTTCAGCCCGAGCCGATCTGGCCGAAATCCAACAGCCTCATCATCACGCAAGACATCGTCCTCCAGGGAAGTCTGAATCCGCAGAAATACGGCGCGGACGTCATGGGCGACGACCTCTATTTCATGAAACCCCGCGAGGCCTGGTTCCGCGAAGGGGCCCACGGCCGCGAGGTAAGCGTCGGCCGGATTCGTGTGGAACCCGTCCGGGATCCGGAGCAGCAGGCGGTCAGCGACATGAAGTACAGGATGACGGCCGTCATCGACGGCGAGGAGGTCTCCCACGAGATCACCCGCCGCCAGTATGACAAGTTCATGGCCGTGGACGACTACCACCGGATGAAGCTCTTCTCGAAGGTCTTCAGCGAGGTGGACATGAAGCGGCTCCCCCGCGAACGGGGCGAGGTCGGAACGAACCTGGGCGCGGCCATCCTAGCCGCCCTCACCGTCGCCGGGGAGATGGCAAGAGGGCCCCGCATGGCCCCGGATCTCTATATGGAGCGCCACGCGGGCGGCCACGTCTACATGAAGCCCGGGGTGGACTCCCCGCAGGACATCGCGAGCCGTGCCTTCGAGGCGGGGCTCAACGCCGCCGGGCACGGCCCGGGGCTCGGACGATAAAAACCGACAGCACCATGAAAGGACTCACCTACGACGACTACCTGCAGCGGCTCACCGTGCAGGACGTCCTCCGGGACGCGGGCTATGTCCGCAACCGGAAGGACGGGATGCGCTATCCCTCGTACGTCCGCCTGGACGAGAAGGGCCAGCGGATCCGGGGAGACAAGTTCATCGTCACCCAGGAGGGGCGGCGGTGCTTCCATCCCCCGGTCCAGCGGACCTACAACGTCATCTCGCTCATCAAGGAGCACCCGGACCTCTTCCCCGAGTACGAGGTCGGTATGAACCTCGACAAACTCGTCAACAAGGTCTGCCACCGCCTCCTGAACACCCCCTACGAGGAGAAGGAGGTCGAGATCAGGGAGGCCCAGAAGGAGCTGAAGCCCTTCGACATGAAGGACTACCGGCTGCACCGGATCGTCTCCGGCGACCGGGAGTCCTGCAAGCCGTTCTACCCATTCTTCAAGCACCGAGGCATCGACCTGAAGACGCAGTTCGCCTTCCGGGACACGTTCGTCCTGGCCGAGCATGACGTCGAGGGAAAGAAGGGCGTCACCGTGCGCAACCTCTCCTTCCCGCTCACCGTTCCCGGCGGGGACGGGACCGTCGTGGGATTTGAGGAGAGGGGCAGGCCCAGGAGGGACGGCAGCGGCGCGTACAAGGGCAAGGCCGCCGGCAGCAACGGCAGCCTCGGACTCTGGACCGCCTCCCCCGCCGGTACGGCACTCAAGGATGCGCAGCGCGTGTTCCTCTTCGAGAGCGCCTACGACGCAATGGCCTACTACCAGCTGCACCGGGAGACGGACATGGACCTGAAGAAGGCCGTGTTCGTCTCCACGGGCGGCAACCCCACCCGGGGCCAGATGCAGGGCCTCATCCGCACCGCGACCGCCGCGAAATTACTCCTGTGTTTCGACAACGATCCGGCCGGAAGGCAGTTCGCCGAGAACTTCTTTAATGTCCTGAAGGAGGAGAACCCCGCCAGCGAGGCTGCCCGGAAGTACCGCGATACCCCGGGCAAGATCGGGCTGGACCACGAGAAGGAAAGCGCCTTCATCAAGCTGCCCGAGGACGTGAAGAAGCAGTACTTCGCCGTCGAGGCCCTGACCGAGGACCTCCGGGAGGGCTACCTCTGCGAGGAGGACAAGCAGGACTTAAGGAACAGGATCAGGGAAGGCTGGCGGGCTTTCGATGCGATGGTGGACGCCTGCATCGTGAGCGTGGAGCGCGAGCTCCCGGGCGAAGGATACAAGGACTTCAATGACGAGCTCCTCGGCAGGGAGACGTCCGAGAAGAAGGCCGTGGGCTGTGACCTGGACGGTGACGGCGCGGTCGAGACCGAGGAGTCCCACGAGGAGAAGCACAGATACCACAGATAGCGATGGCCGACGGGAAAGCATATCAGGACGTGAGCCTGCAGCCCAACTGGCGGCAGCTGCTGATTGACGAGGGGCTGTCCATCTTGGGGGCTTTGGCGCTTCTGGTCGCCGGAGGACTGGACGGTGTCCCCGCCCATACGCTCCTTCTCTGCCTCGGCCTTGCCCTGGTTGTCAAGGTGTGCTACAGGCTCCTCTATCTGAGGCGGATGGAGTACACCATCACCGGGGAGCAGCTTGTATACGAGCACGGGGTGTTCTCCCGCAGCCGGGACTACATCGAACTCTACCGTGTCGTGGACTTCGACGAGAAGCGCAACTTCCTCCAGCTGCTCCTCGGCCTGAAGACCGTCGTCGTGCATTCCGGGGACCGCACCATGCCCAAGCTCCGGATTATCGGCATCCGGGAGGAAGCGCAGGTGGTGGAGTGCCTCCGTGAGCGGGTCTCCTACAACAGAAAGAGAATGAACATCCATGAATTCGCGAACTACAGATAGACTCCGCCGGTCGCTTCTCGCGCTGGTGCTGCCGGTTCTCATGCTGATGGGGTCCGGCGTCGCCCGTGCCCAGATCGTTGTCGCCAATCCCCTGGAATGGGCCGTCCTCGTGGAAGGCAACGAGCTGATAAACGGCCAGATCAACTCCGAGATCGAAGGCCAGACGCAG